>Ga0335075_10008133_pt1 | contig 16111 bp, 16 predicted proteins | sample Lox_Sample_24_FD_206723 | JGI IMG/M metagenome (GOLD analysis project Ga0335075, IMG submission 206723) | Soil microbial communities from Loxahatchee National Wildlife Refuge, Florida, United States - Lox_Sample_2.4 | ecosystem: Environmental > Terrestrial > Soil > Wetlands | place: USA... | reverse complement strand
CGAGATAGGGTCATAGAGTTCCGCACTGGCTAGGTCACCAATGAAACTGAAATTTGCAAACCCTGCCTGTCCACCGGCAATAAGGACCTGACCGTTTTGTAGCAGCGTGGCTGTTTGAAGAGACCGGACAGCGGCCATGCTTCCAGTGGGCGTGAATTCACCAGTAGACGGATCGTAAATCTCTGCCGTCGACGTTCCACCCGAAGTCGTCGCAGCCCTGCCTCCCGCAACAAGCACCGTGCCATCGTTGAGTAACGTCGCCGTGTGCCAGTAACGACCTACACTCATGCTGCCGGTCGATGAAAATAGCCCGGAAATCGGGTCGTAGATTTCGGCCTCTGCAATCGGTTGCCCGTTATTTCCGCCCGTAATCAACACTTGGCCGTTCTGGAGTAAAGTTGCCGTTGCCAATTCCCGTCCAACGAGTAGGCTTCCCGTCGCGCTAAAGGATCCTGTAGCGGGGTCATAAAGCTCAGCGTCTGCCACAAATCCCGTGACGCCATCCCCGCCTGCGATCAGAACCTTACCACTGTTCAGTAGAGTGGCAGTATGACGTGAGCGGGCGACGAGCATGCCGCCAGTAGGTGTAAATTCGCCAGTCGAGGGGTCATAGAGCTCCGCCGTCGCCAAGTAATCTGAGCCACTATTCCCACCCACTATCAGTACCTTACCGCTGTTCAACAACGTCGCAGTATGATCGTAACGAGGAGTACTCATGGCGCCGGTAGGAACGAAAGCGACTTGTCCTTCTGCTACCCGTGCCATGGCGAATAGCGCGAGACTCGTGGAGATAAGTCCGACTCGAATTAACGAAAGATAACGTTGAGATATCATCTGCTGCGTTACTCCGTCATCGGCGTCGCGATCCGCCCAGCGGCGATGCAGTCTTAAACTGCCCCCGACGCATCAATATACGCACACACGCTTGACTTTGGCGGATTATTAGCGGAGCACGTCCACCACCGTCAACTTAAATAACCTTAATTCTTTCTGAGTCTTGCAGCACTATTCAGATTGTCTAGGAAATGTGTAACAGAACGGTAACATCATTCGTGCTACCATGTGCCTCATACCGGATGGCTCATGATCCAGCTCATTGCACAAGAATATCGCTTTGGTCCGTTCGCCCTCGATCCTGCGCGCGCCAAGCTTCGCATGGGCATCAAGGAAGTCCCTGCGGATTCACGGCTGATCCAGTTTCTCACACCGCTCATCGAGCAGCGCGGTCATACGGTGTCGCGCGCGTTCCTCCGTCGGAAGCTCTGGCCAGGACGTAAGAATGTTGACGAGGTGAATCTGCACGTACTTGTCTGTCAGGTGCGTAGTCTTCTGGGTGATGACGCCAAGAATCCCCGCTTCATCCGAACCTATCGGGGGCACGGGTTTCGTTTCATTTGCCCAGTTGAAGCTATCTACCGATCCGAGGAAAGCACGGGCGCCTGCGCACGGGCCACATCGACGTGTGAGAGAGCGCGGCACGCGTGGGCCGTGCGAACACCGAGCGGGATCCGAAAAAGCATCGCGCTCTACGGACAAGCGATCGATCATGATCCGACCTTCGCCCTCGCATGGTCGGGGCGCGCCGACGCGTGGATTATGGCAGGGATTCATTGCCTGATGCCGCCCAAAGAAGCCTTTCTGCGTGCGCGGTCGGACGCGAAACAAGCAATGGCCAAGGATTCTCGCCTAGCCGAAGCCATTGTCTCGGAGGCGTGGGTAAAGCTTTGTTTCGACCATAACCTCGATGCGGCGCAGCGAGAATTTAAGAAAGCGATTTCACTAAAGCCCGACTATCCATTCGCGTCCAACGGCCTGGCCTTACTCCATATCGCGCGCGGCCAGCCACGCCGCGCCATCAAAGCAATGACTCAAGCTTGGGGAGCAGAGACTACGGCACCGTTTCTCAATGCTCTCCTGGGCGATTGCTACTATCACGCGCGCGACTACGATGAGGCTGCGCGACGTGCGGAGCTGGCCTTGCTCACCAATCCCGACTTCGCCATAGCCCATGCCTGCCTCGGGAGAATTCGCCTTCAGCAGACAAGGTACGACGATGCCTTACGGCATCTCGAAAAAGCACGAGATGTTTCGCCAGGAAGCATGGTGATGGCAGGATTTCTCGCTTACGGATACGGAGTCGCAGGACGAACAGCAAAGGCGGAAAGAATTTCGCGAGACTTCGCAAAGAACCGGTGCAGGTCTGAATACGTTCCTGCCTTTTTCGTGGGCTTAGCTCACCTAGGCCTCGGCCGTAAGAACGAGGCTACCGCCGAAATCAATGCTGCGATCAATGAGCGATCTCATTGGGCTCTGTTCCTAAAGACTGACCCTGCGTTCGATCCGCTGCGGTCGGACTTGAGATTCAAGCGGATTCTCAAAGCTCCGTGACGAGCTGTGGTCAAAGTTAAATTTTCCGAGCGATCACCCCAAAAACCTCGCACACGGCGAGGCTGCCGACGAAAACGGGGATCGGATGCGGGTCGCTAAGTATAAGAAGCATACTCGGTTCGTTCTCAAGTCGAATGGGTTAGAATCTATTGCTGAAATCGAAATGCAGCCGGTTTCTCGATCACCTGTGTAAGGGAAATGTGCCAACGGTGCTTCCTCAAACACTGGTAACCAACTGGAGCCGAATATGAATGCCGAAGCGGAGAAGGGTTCGCATGAGAAGGCCGAACACCACAAGAAGGAGTACCATTATTTTGTGGACGGCAAAGAATACAGAACCGAGGATTCGGCACTGACGGGGGCACAGATCAAAGCTCGCATTCCAGATTTTAATCCCTCCTATCAGCTCGTCCTGGAAGGCCGGGGCGGGCACCCTGACAAGGTAATAGGCGACAACGATTCCGTTGATTTGAACGTGCATCCGGCTTGCCACCTCTATACAGTGCCCCCCGCAACGTTCGGTCAATGACAACCTTATTAGACCGCCAGCTCGAGGAACTGCGTCAGGTCTATTCCGCTGGCGCCGAAGCCAAACCGCTTCCAAGCGGAGCTGTCTTGATTGAGCTGAAGAACGTGGCCCTGCCGCACGGCTGGAACAAGCTGAGTACGTCAGTTCGGTTCATAGTGCCTGTGGGCTACCCGTTCGCGGCACCGGACTGCTTTTGGACCGACAATGATCTGCGCATCGCACCGTCGACCCAGCCGCAAGCGACGAACTTCCAAGCAGTCCCGGAGGTCAATGCGCCGGGAATGTGGTTCTCTTGGCACGTTCAGGGATGGAATCCAAACCGTAACAATCTCGTGACGTACGCGAAGGTGATTGAGCAGCGTTTGAAAGAATTGCGATGATGCGGATCATTTTCGCAGCCAACGCTTACGAGGAGATGACAGCGGGGCTGTCACTTTCCGAAAAGGAGACGTGCGCAATCCTGCTCGCAAGTCCGCCTGTCATGGAAAACGAGCAGCCGAGCTTCCTTGTGAGAGAAATTCATCCGGCTCCCGAGAACGCATACGAGATACGCACCGAAACTAGGGCACAGCTTCGTCCTGAGTTCTTGGTTCCGTTCGTCGGGCGGGCGCGTCGAGAGCAGTTATCCGTCATATTCGCGCATACGCATCCATTCGCCGAAGGCACTCCGTCCTTTTCTGCGATTGACAGAGAAGGAGAGAAACATCTGGCGGCGTTCATGTCGCGGCGCGTACCAAACATTGAGCACGCCGCGTTGGTAGTCGGTCCCGACGGATGTTCTGGGAGACGGCTAGGGCAGCTCGAATCGGTGGCGGTTATTCAGCTTGGAGGCAACATTGAGTTATTGTTCGATCCGTCGGAGAGCTTTGGATTAGCCGACCGTTGGGATCGGCAAATTCGAGCCTTCGGGTCCAAAGGGCAGGCTGCCGTACAGCGTGCTCGCGTCGTCATCGTAGGTACTGGTGGGACAGGCTCAGTAGTCGCTCAACAGCTCGCCTACCTTGGTGTTTCCGATTTTTTTCTGATCGACCCCGATGTCGTCGACGAATCCAACCTAAATCGCTTGGTTGGTGCAACACCGCCCGACGTTGGCACGCCCAAGACGTCGGTTGTCGCCCGTCTAATTGAAAGGATAAATCCGCAAGCAAGAGTGAAAAACTTTCGGCATGACGTAACCGACATAGAAATCGCTGAGAAGCTGATTGGTCGGGACGCCATATTCGGATGCACGGATTCTCACAGTAGTCGAGCAATTCTGAATCAGCTGGCGTATCAGTATTATGTTCCGCTGTTTGATGTGGGCGTGGGCATTGTGGTAAGCCAAGGCCGGGTGACTCGCATATCGGGCCGAGTTCAAATGGCGGCACCTGGCTTGGCATGCCTGGTGTGCGCGGGAGTGATTGATTCTGTCGCAGTTCGTCGAGAACTGCAGTCTCCCCTCCAGCGCGCCGCTGATCCATATGTCACGGGCCAGAACGAACCGCAACCAGCTGTCATATCCCTAAACAGTACCGTAGCATCCCTTGCCGTCACGATGTTTATGACCGCGTTCACCCCGGTCCCAGGCGAAGCGCGCCTACAATACTACAACGGAATCGCAGGGATCGTTCGCGCCGCCACCGTTCAAGCAGATCCAAGCTGTGTCGTTTGCTCTCGTTCAGGCGCATTGGGGCTCGGTGACAAATGGCCTCTGCCTGGAAGGGAAAGGCAGCGATGATACTAGAAAGGTCGCAGGTCCTTTGGCTTGGGCCCGCCCCTACAAAAACAATGCTCGCCGAATTTGAGAGGCGGCGTTTGAGAATCACTGTGACAGCAGGCCCGCTATCGAATCAGGATCTTGCGCTGTCGCGCTCAATAGTTTTCTCGTTCGATGAGAACAAGAAAGGCGAATCAATAGGCCAGATCCAACAGTATGCATCGCAGGCAAGCGAGCATGGATTGCTGATCGTCTTACACGCAGGTAAAGTGGCCACAGAAAGGATGCTCCAGGGCCACATCCCCAGTGCTTTAGTCTCCGACCTCCCAGAGGAATTTGAAAGATTCGTTGATTTTCCGCGCCCACAGTTCTCTCTGAAAAGACCGGCGCACGAACTAGCTGAGATGGCCGCACGCCATCCTGTCGGCCCCTACTTTAGCGGCCCCGCGAACCTCGAAGTCAAAGGGAATCTGCCCGAAAAGCAAAGCGACATTTTTCTGTTGCGGCGCGCGTTCGGCGACTGTCGTTCGATTACGGTATCGCCGTTGACTAAGGGACTCTCCGGGGCCCGCGTCCTGGCTGTCTATGCTGAATTTCCAGAAGGAGAAGCGGCTCCGTATCCGTTGCCGTACTTCGCGAAAATCGATACGCGCAAACGTATTCTGAAGGAGTACGCCGCCTACGATAGATTCGTGACTCGCTATATTCCGTTCAGTCAGAGACCAAATTGCGAACCAAAAAGATGCTTTGTTGGCCTAACGGATGGGGTCTTAGTGGGCGATTTCGTTGACGACTCTGTGGCGTTGGCGGACCTTGTGAAACCGGCAGGGGCAAGGGCGATCATTCATTCCTTGTTTGATGACGCACTAAGAGGTTGGCGACAGCAGGCTTTCTATAGTAGCCAACGGATACCCTTGAGTGCCGTTCGTTCCGGCATTATGGCACCCGAAAGGGTCAAGAACTTCCACTTTGAGACCGCGAAGTCGTTCGGCGCGATCAAGTCGCCCCATGAACTTACCGCAATGCTGGATGATACGGGTAAATACGACTATCGCTCCGGCCCCGTTCATGGCGACCTGAACACGCAGAATATTCGAGTCCGTAACGGGGAAGCTGTGTTAATCGACTTTTACAAATCCCGCCCTGGAGCGCTGGCCGCGGACCTCGCATCTCTTGAGATCGCCATCTGCTTTTCGATGGAAGCTGAGATAGCTTGGGAAGTGAAAGATCAGAAGCATTACGAGGAGTCTCCGAGATTCAAAGAATGGCAGCATCACATCGACAAACTTTTCGTTTTTGTACCTACACAGTTCGGCATGGTGCCGCCAGTGCAAGAGCAACCTTGCGCGCACAATTGGATGTGGAGTGCGTGCCGTCAACTACGGCTAATGGCCCATTACATTGAACCCGATGAGAAAGCATACGCATACCTTCTGGCCGCTTATCTGCTTCGAACTTCAATGTTTCCCGAGAACGACAACGAGTTGAAGCCCCACACACCGAATGCGGTAGTTCGGGGTTACGCGTACTGGTCCGCAGAGCGAATTCTACGCGCGATCGCTTCCAAAGAAGAAGCTACATGAGGACTTTGGAGAATCGCCAGCGCCGCGCTCACTTCAAGGGAATTGCTCCCTCGCACCGTGAGGCCAGCGCGCTCGTTTCGCAGCCTGGCGACGTTGCGATTGTTAAGCGCGGCAACTTTCGGTGTGTAGTCATGCGCTGTCCAGATAGCTGTGGAGAGATAATAACTCTGAACCTTGACCCAAGAACGGATAAAGCTTGGCGTATTTACAAATCAAAACGAGGGCTCACCTTGTTTCCCTCCGTCTGGCGTGACACGGGGTGCCAAAGTCATTTCGTGCTTTGGGACAACGTTATTTCATGGGTTGATGTTTTTGAAATAGAGGAAGAAGAGGATACGGAAGAAAGTCAGCAACTTAAGGAACGCGTGTGGGCAACTCTAAAACCGGACGCATTTACGGGCTTCGAACAAATCGCTGACTCGCTCGACGAAATTCCTTGGGCTGTGCTCGACGCTTGCCGTCACCTCGTTAAAGAACAACGTGCGGTGGCGGGAAGCGGTACGATGAAGACATCTTTCAAGAAAGTTCTGCCACCGGAGCAAAAAAGTTGAGTTGTGATGTATTAGATTCGCTTGATTTGTTATGTCGACCTGATTACTTCAACCGCCGCGAGTCTGAGGTGAGCTTTCAACTGTCGCCGCTTGCACGCCCGAGCCAAACGGAAGGATTGTGGCTAATTGTTCGCTCGAAGCTTGCGAAGGTCGTCGAAAAACATTCTAGGCGACCGTCCTCTCGCAATTCCGCTGATCAAAAACTCATCTACCAGATCAAGGCTGAGCTCTGTCCCTGCTTCACGGGCCTTCGCTATCGCTGCGCCTTCCAGGGCCCCTTTTACGCCTCCGATGACCGCTCCGATCCCTTGCTGCGGAGCATTGCGTATATCGGGATCGTGGAGAGAGATTTAACGACCCACCCTTAGTTACTTGGGTTACTGCACAAGTCGGTTCACCTTGCGAAGAAACAAATGATGCGTTGGGATAGGAGGGCTCGCGCTAGGGAGCCGCACGGTCTTCCAAGTCGGGGTCGTCAACGCACCGCCTTTTCGGACGGTTTCGTATCCTGGAGACCGACGATAATCGGAGATATCGGATTCTTAGTCCGCCTTGATTTGTTTCACATTCGGCTCAGGCAGGGACGGAACCACGATATCTGACTCCTCGCGGAAGAAAGTTCGAACATCGTTGACAATGCTCCACGTCAGCCTTGACAGAAAGCCCAAAATATTGCGGAACGATAAACCCCCGCTTGGGATTTCCGCGTTTCTTTCATGCTAGAGGACATCGGATACCTGTAAAGAGAGACGCCGAGGATCGAACTTTACCGCCCTGTTTTTTCACTGCAGAACTCGGCAGCGCATAAGGCTCGTGCTGCCGCTCCGTTTGACAAATTATCTCTTGCCCCTAAACTGAGGGCAGTCCTTGCCTCCAACCCACCCCAGCTCGTAGACCCCAAAGAAAATGCTGTGAATTTCGGGAGAGCAATTGATGATCAAACGTATCATCCGATGGGCATTTGGTGCGTCCATCGCCAGCCTATTCCTGGCGTTTCTGTCAATGCCATTGGATATGCTTCACCGAGGCATTCTCAAATATGGACTGTGGTGCCTCGTCGTCTCTGTCGCGTTGTTGACCCTGACATTGCTTCTGGTATTCAGTCAGTTCGTTATCGGTACAGTTCGACCAAGTCCAACGCCCAGGTAACCCGACCGTCAGCCCTTACCGATGCCGCGATCCTTCATGATCGCGGCATTTTCTTGCATCTAGTTGACGAGATCGCTGATTACGGCTAAGTATCATGGCAAGCGTCGATCAAACGTCGCCAAAGAGGAGCGCTGTTATGGTCCCTGCCGATCCCGTGCTTAGTAATCCGCCAGGCTTTGTTCTATTGGCAATTATCTTTGCTGTTGCCGCCTACCTGCGCCAAGTTGCTGAGGTTCGTGAAAAATTGCTCGATGAGATTCTGGGGAATAAAGTTTGGGATTTCCCTTTAGGAGAAACTCACACGGACTCAAAAATTGCCCGCCTGCACTCTTCAAAAGTGATTCTGGGCTGGATCGCCCGACTGGTCATCATTTTTACCATCGCGGTCGCCTTCCGCCTATTGATGCTCGGCTACGCACGATATCGGTTTTCGGGGGATCCCACACATTATGCCAATATCTTTCACGTATTCGATTTTGCGGCGCTTCTCTTCGTGTTTCTGCTCATCTGCGTTCTTGGCGCTATCCATGAGTTTGGACGTCGGAGTGATCAACAAATCGGTAAACTGCAGTCCCTGTGGAGGAAACGGTATTTGGATCGCCACGGAGAAGCACCAGATTCCCAATCATGGGAAGAGCCAGGAAGAAAGAGCGCGGGATCTGTTCCCGTGGCGCGGGGTACCGAGGACGGAGACGATCGTGAGAATCTTGCGAGCTTGCTGGAGCTGGCGAAGCAACATGCTCAGCGAGCTCACGAACTAGAGGAGATCGAATGGAAGATCAATTTTTCTGTCTGGGCTTTTCTGGGAGCTCTGGCCTACATCGCTACAAATGACGGCCAGCACGTACCAGGTTGGATAAAGACATGGTCCGGACTCGCAACGGTCGTGGCCTTTCCAGTGATGTTGCACGTTGTCGGTGTGATAAAGCTGTATCTCCAGCAGCAGACCCAAAAGGAATTTCGCGACCGCTATAAGCAACGCGTAGAAAGGATTGTGGACCACAAAAGGCACGCGTATAGCGAAAAGAAAACTATGGGTCTCAGCAAGACAGATTGGTGGTGGATCGGCTGGGACGTGCTAGTGACCATTATGCTCGGCCTGGGAGTGCTTTGTTTGTTGCGTTAGCGATTTGGGCGATGGCTAGTTCGTGCTGGACGCCGTCAGAGACGTGTAGAGTTTCTTATTTCAAGACTCTCAAAAGCCTCCTTCGGTTTTGCGCAAGAGCGATAAGCACGACGGCACAGTGGACCCTACGCCACGCGCAAGTCGGTCCACCTTGCGAGCAAATGATGATTCGTTAGGATAAGAAGGTCGACTGGGGAGTGGCAAGGGCTTACAGTTGGCATCGCAAGAACAAGATGTCGGATTCTTAGGCTGCCTTGATATGGGCCGGATTCGGCTCAGGCAGCGAGGGAATCACGATACCCCGCTCCTCGCGGAAAAAAGTCCGAACATCGTTGACTATTGTCCAGACGACAAGAATCCATTCGAACGACTAGCACAATAGGCATCACACCTTCACGTACTTGCCGAACGGAAACTTCTTCGGTTCAATGCATATTCATTGTCACGCAGACGCCGATGGTGGAGGGGCGGCCAAACAACTGCCAATTGTTTGAATCCGGCAATCTCACATTTGTTTGAACAGCAGGCTAGTCCGGGTCCATTTTCTTGACAGAGCCAGTCCCATTTTCTAGAGTTACTAGAAGTCATCTCGTCTCTCATTTCGATGCAGACCTCCAAATGGATCCGAATTCGGGCGCTGAGGCCTAGCGACTTCGGCTTTATTCGCCGTCTGGCATCTCGCCAGACAGATTTCACCGTGCCACCGCTCTACGTCCTGTGGCTGTTGAAACGCACGAATCCTCGCTCGTGCCTAATTGCGGAACATCCCAAACACGGACCTCTGGCATACCTTCTCGCTGTGCTCGGGGCCCGGTCGACAGAGAAGACCCTATACGTCTGGCAACTCGCCACATCGAAGCTAGGTAAGCGCGTCGGTGCGACAGATATGGTCCTGCTCGCGCTGCGGGATTTTGTTCGGAAGGAGAAGGTTCGAACGGTACTATTCACCGTCGAACCCGGATCATCTAAATTTCGAGCGATTAGGAGATACGCCTATTCGCTCTCCGCACGTGGCTGTCAAGCGCGGAAGTTCTTGCCTAAATTTGTCTCTCGAAACGAACGTGAGTACATAGTCAGGGTTATGTAATGTCCGTTGGGCGCGGCAATGGGGTTCCGCCGCTTTGATGGCCTCTCAAGATACCGACGGACCTAAAAGAGTCTATTCGTCAGTGAGAGGCCATCGAAACGGCGGTTGACGACTGATCGTCATTTCAGGAATGCTACGCCCGTCGAGAGCGCGTCGAAGACTAACATTGCCGGCGCTTCGCTTTGATACGCCTTCCTGGGATTCGGCAATTTGAAGGAAAGTTCATCGAATTGTTCGGCCAGACCTCTCGCGATTTCGTGCTTCGTGATGCAGCCATCCAAATCGAAATGTTTTCGAACCCGGGCCGCGGTGAGAGTCCTAAAGCTCGCGGAACCGCGTCGCGTCATCAGTCTGGCTATGGCGAAAATCGTCCGAATTCGTTGCCGTTGGACGGCAGAGTGATGCTTCCGCTCTCGCGCTATGACGGCTACAGGCTCGTAGAATGCAAGTAAAGTATTAATTCTGTCCCCTACGGCCGATTTCAACTCTTCCCCTTCTTCGACGAAGGATCGCACTCCCCAATCCAAGAGCTTGTCCGGCCCCTCCAAGACCGCAAAGCCAAACTTGCTCGCCCGAATTTCCAGGGAGATGATTCGGTCAGGAAACGACATCTCAAGCTAGGACAATCTCACGTTCGGTTGCTCCTTTTGACGATTGCCCAGCCAAGCCAACTTTTGGGCGAGCAGACTCGCGTTTGGAGGATTCACGCTCACGGATTCAAGCGTCGTTTTCATGTCCTTTAACTTGGATTCGACATCCTTCGCAATCTCCCCTCGCATACCGGCAAACATTGACCCAACAGACAGTCCGAAAATCAGTTCGTAAGCGATAGCCGCTGCGAGCGGAGGCGTACTCGTTCCCCGTTCGTGACGAGAAACCTGTCCTGCGTCCCGGTATCCGAGCAATTTCCCCAGCTCTCGCTGGCTGAGCCCAGATTTCTTCCTGAACGCCTTGAGGTAGTTCCCTGCCCTCTTGTGCTTCATTTTGAATTGAGATTTGGGATCCTTGAGCCGACCTTTACTCACAATTTAGCAGTACAGGGAATATGGTCGAGATGTGTGAGTTTGAGCGCAACGCAACCTTACATAGTCGCCGACCGAGCTATCCACATTCCATCCGCCAGAAAAGCATAGAAATTGGCTCCGAGGGCAGATTGGGCTGTGGATCGCATGTGGAAAACCTGTTTCTATCATTAAACCATATCGGCCCCGCGTCGCACTCTCTTGGCGCGACGTCCGCGACGAGATCGCGCATGAACTCGACGGCGCTTCCCCGAGGCCCGATCCAGAATCCGCTCGATTTTCCGGCCCAGAAGGTCCGGCGGCAACTCAAGGAGCCAGTCCAGAAGTCTGCCGAGAATGAGTCCAAGAAAGTTCATGCCGTGGATGGTGCGCCGTCGTTAGGAGAATGAAAAGGCCTGCGCGACCGCGTTCGCCGCAATTTGTGGGCCAGACCAAGAACGACGCCACGAGCCGCGGGTGGGCGCTTGCGGTTCATGTTCACCCGCCTTTGCAGCGTGGATTGGCAGCGTAATCTATCAGGCATGCCGAACGGAGGAACCGAGAGTCACGAACTGTCCGTTATATGGGAACCAACCGAGAACCCAGACGCCGAGGATCGAATCCTGTCGGCGTTCCAGTTCTTGCTCGATGCGACCGACTCAACGACTCGATTTGACAAGGAATCGGAATGTTCACAGGATGAAGGTAAGGTCCCAACCAAACATTTCCCTTCCTAGATGGATCAACCCACAAACATCACCAGAATAGTGCTCTACGCTCGGGTGTCTTCTGAAGAACAAAAGGAAGGTCAAACGATTGACTCGCAGATCGAAGAGCTACGACGACATGCTGCTGATCGTGGCTGGAATATAGTCGAGGTTTATAGAGATGACGGATGGAGCGGTGGTCTTCTGGCGAGGCCCGAACTGGATCGGTTACGAGACGACGCTTCGAAATCCAAGTTCGAGGCGGTCCTAGTCAACGATGTTGATCGCTTGGCCCGCGATGTCACACACCTCGGCGTAATTAAGCGTGGGCTGGAACGACTCGGCGTAGCCCTAATCTTTCGTAAGCTGCCGGCCGAAACGAGTCCCATGCGCAATCTCATGGTCAATATTCTCGGCAGCTTCGCTGAGTTCGAGAAGGAGTTGATCGCCGACCGGACCCGTCGGGGCCGACGGCACAAAGCTGAAGTGCGCAAGCAGTTCGTCGGGGGCTTGGCGCCGTATGGCTACCACTATGTCGAGAAGAACGCCGCTGCTAAACAAGGAGGGCTTTGCATTAACCCGGAAGAAGCGCTCATCGTCAAACGAATCTATGGTTGGGTCGACAAAGAGGGGTTATCAGCTCGCGCGGTGGTTCGGAGACTCAACAGCACAGGAGTGCGCCCTCGTCGCGGTGCCGATCGATGGGCGAAGTCGTCAGTCCTACGCATCCTCCGGAACGAAACCTATGCAGGCGTTTGGCATTACAACAAGCACGAGAGTGTGGAGCCGAGCACTACGAGCCACATGCCACATAAATACAGGAGATCACTCAAAACGAGCAATCGCCTTCGCGAACGCACCGATTGGATCGCGGTGCCTCTCCGAGTGGAATTGATGTTGGTGACGCGCGACATCTGGGGACGAGTTCAAAATCGACTGAACCAGAATATTGCATTTTCGCCGCGCAACGCCCGACACCCGTACTTGCTAAGGGGTCTTATTCGTTGCTCTCGATGTCGTGCTCGCTTTGTCGGAGAGCCGAGTCACCGCCAAAAGTTCTACTACCGTTGTTCCAAGCGTTGCCGCCTTGTGCGCACAATTCAAGAAGCGCATTTGGATGGCGCGGTTTGGACGGCAGTCGAGGAAGCCATTCTCAATCCTAAATTGATTGCCAAAAGTGTGGCGGACCTCCAATCAAGGGGAATTCGAGAGGCAGACACCGGAAGCGCAGAGACGATTGCAACTACTAAAGCGTTGGACCAGATTCGTTCAGAAGAACAACGCGTTCTGGAAGCCTATCGCCTCGCGATCATTTCTGCCGAGCAGCTCGACCAAGAACTTAGAGGAATCGCTCTTCGGAAGAAGGCACTTGAGGCAGCCGATGGGCCTAAACAAGAACCAACGGCAATCGGGCTTTCCCAAGGGGAAATACAAGAAAGAATCGGCCAATTCTGCGGGCAAGTTTCAAGAACACTTAGCAGCCTTACAGCTGACGGAAGACAACGCCTGCTCCGTTATATCGTGGAAGAGATCGAATTCGATGGCCGCACAGTTCACATCAGGGCTGTTATTCCTCAGAACGAAAGCTCCGAATGGATCAGAGCTTCTGGAGATCCCACCCCAGGAATGCCTTCGTCTCCGGGTGAAGTGCCTGGCGACAGCCAGATTGCGGGCATGGCTTCTTCCTCCCATGGTCTCAATCCGTCGGATGGCCGGATTGCGGGCACGGCATGCTATCAAAGTGGTCGCAATACTGCCGACCCGTATGCCGCAAGTGACAAAAAAAACTTAACCTTTCAACTTACGTGTCCAGTTGAGAGAGAGCTGTCCAAAGCACGAGAGGCGAGTCGCGCTAATCCTATTAAGGCAAACCGAGCGCTCCGAGAACGTAAGTCCCGCACCGACCTCAGAGATGCTGCTCCGGATACAAATGCAGCCTAGCGCCCAACCAAATCACCTCGCGGTTTCGAACCAACCAACTTGACCGGGCTGCCCCGCCGCATACAATTTGTCTTACAGGTGCATGCCACGAGCCACCCATGATCACCCGAGAAGAAGTCGAAGCAGTGCCTTTCGAAAGGCATATTTTCCGAATACTCGGTTTTCCAACGACTTGGATTTCTCAACCGAGACGCAATTGGCGGAAGAGACGCTGCGAGCCGAGCTCGATAAGGTTTGCGATTTCGTACACGGGACTGCCGGCATTATCTTCGAAAACGAAAAGAAACGAATCGATGCAGAGCCGACAGCTCGGGGCGAAGGGACGCAATTTAAAATCCGCCTCTATTTCAAAGACTTTTACGGGAACCCGGACACCATCACTATCAGCGTTCGCCTCGACATCACAGAGTTCGATCGCCTCTACTTACCGACGCAAATCCGACAGTTGATCCACCCATATTCCGACGGCGCTGCGTGCCAAGCCGAAGTCCGTTGCATGAAGCTGGAAGAAATGCTTGCGTCGAAACTGAAATGCTTGCTCCAACGACGTCACAGCTTCGATCTTTACGACTATGTCTATGCTGTGTTTTTTAACAACGAACTAGCGGTAAACCGAGCCGACATTCTCAGCACATTTTTCCGAAAAACGATTTTCGAGCGAAGCCCTGGAGCAGCCCGGGGCCTTCTTTTGGGCCTGCCGGTTGCCACATTCAAAGCAGCATGGGAGAAGTACATCGTTTGTCCGCGCCAGAGCGTAATCTCATTTGAATCCGCATTTGAGCGTTTTTGCGAAAGCGTACGAGAGCTTTTTGGCGAGAACATGTTCCCTGATGTAGGCCGCATCTTTTATCCTGCCGCCATGCGCAATCTCATTCTTGAAGCGGGAGGTGACTTGCGCCTCATGACTCTAACTTACGATGGAACCAGGCGAACGATTGAACCGTATTCACTTGCGTACAAGCGACGGAAAGATGGTCATGCCGAAGAGTACTTCTACGCGTGGGATCGCGTCGGTGGCGCATCGGGGCCTGGGATCAAGGCATTCGTGAACGCGAAGGTTTATGATCTCGCAGTACTTGAGGAGACGTTTCAACCACGATACGAAGTCGAACTCTCGAAGGCCGGAGAGCCAGCGCGAAGCGGCTACTTTGCGGGACGCCCGTTTGCTGGGACACGTTTTCCGTCGGCAACACGTGTCCGCCGGTCAACCGAACACCATGGCACGGTCTACATCGTGCAATGCACCTACTGCCGCAAGGGGTTTAAACACCGTACAAGCACCACGGCGCTGAAGGAGCATGACGACGGTTATGGAAACCGCTGCTATGGGCGTCACGGCGTGGTGATCTCGCAGGAATATGTCTAGTCAATATGACTCGGTTCAATGGGCGCCCGGCTTGGATGGTTATTGCGAAGTAAACCTAGCGGGAAATTACTTTTCAAACTTTACCGCGGTAAGTTGAGCGCGACAATTCAAAGGCGCTAACAGCAAGACTTGCTAATCTCGAGAAGGCTGGTATCGCCCGCGGGCCACGCAACTCGCCATGCCGTCAGCTGGACGGCTTCATGAAGCGAATGGTTCAGACGAGCGCATTCGCAAGTGAATCTCGTGAAAGCACTATGCGGCTCTTTCCGATTTCGCAGCAACCGAATCGATGAGCTTGGATTTCCAACCCCTGTGACCTGAGCTATCCAGAAACAACGCTGACGGGCAGGCCGTTTGGGGGTTTACCTCTTGGTGACCGAGAATCCCTCCGAGCGAAATACCGGAATAGTGCCGCCTGATGATCGACGCAATTGCAGTGAGCTCAGCGCCCGAAGGCGATGAGTTTTCATAGTCGTTGTCGAGCACAATGGCGATGCTGCGGCAGTTGATGTCCCAATTGCCGGCATGCCAGCCAATCTCTGAATCGTACAGAAGCCGTTCCGACGCGCCGTCATGGCGAATGATCCAATGATAAGGCCAGAAGACTTGCCCTCCGTTCCTCACGTGGCCCGAACTAATCGATTCACCCCGCAGGTGTCGATCCGCCCCTTGGGTGGGATGAGCGTAATAGGGAGCGTAGAGGCGAATGAGTTCAATAGCGGAAAGCCGTTCAGACCGCATTCCCGGAGGGTTGCTCGTATGGTGGATCACAACTGTGTCGAGCAGCTTCCGGTCACGATCGGCGTCTATCGCGTTCGATCCAAGCGCGATCTCGCCTTTTCTCAAATGAGCCTCGAAGAAATCATAAACGGTTTCTTTACAGGCAAGCCGAATGTTGCGGCTTTCGCGCTTGATCGTCTCCCGGAACCGATCGAGTTCAGGAACAACCGTGAGGTACCAACGAGGATCTCGGAGCAGCGGCGCCCA
>Ga0335075_10008132_pt1 | contig 16111 bp, 11 predicted proteins | sample Lox_Sample_24_FD_206723 | JGI IMG/M metagenome (GOLD analysis project Ga0335075, IMG submission 206723) | Soil microbial communities from Loxahatchee National Wildlife Refuge, Florida, United States - Lox_Sample_2.4 | ecosystem: Environmental > Terrestrial > Soil > Wetlands | place: USA... | reverse complement strand
AATCAAGCTCGGGAGAGCCTTGACCGCCAAAATCTCCAGTTACAGCTGATACAGAAATCCGGGGCGCCTCACGACTATGAATCTCGTATAGTCGATTGGACGAAAAACGGGGTCAGGTCAGTCCCAGAAGCGCCGTGCACATTCGTCGCGGAAGTCCTCGGCCTCGACGAGAGGAGCGCGGTCGCGGCGATCGGCGCTGGCGCCGCGGAACATTGCACGGGGCGGTGCAGCTGGTCCGTCTGTGGTTCTTGGCCACGATCGGAGACTATTCCGTCGATTCGGGACTCAACGGTCATTCAATGCGCAGGGCTCGAGCCGGGTCGATCGAGGCCGCACGCCGCGCCGGAATGATGCTGGCGGTGGCAGCGGCCAGTACCAGCACTCCGATGGCGATCGTCATCACCGGCAGGTTCACGCCGGTGATCTCATAGAGCTGCGATTTGACGTAGCGCACGCAAAAGATCGCCACCGGGATGCCGACCGCGAGACCGGTGACAGCCTGCAACATGGCTCCTCGCATTACCGTTCCAATTACCCGGCTCCGCGCCGCTCCCAGCGCCATGCGGATACCGATCTCCGCCGTGCGGCTGGCTACGGTATACGCCGTTACGCCATAAAGTCCGATGGCCGCGAGCAGAAGCGCCAACAGGCCGAACAGAGAAGTGAGGCGCGTGATGAGACGCTCCTCAATGAACCGATCGTCAATCTGCTGCTGGAATGTCTGGAACTTTACAATGGTGAGATTGGGGTTAATGCTCGTCAAAGTGCCACTGACGATCTTTTCGAAGGCGGGGATTGGATGACCGGTCTGGATGACGATGGCTCCTGCATACATCGATTGGTCCTGTTCAAGATGGTAATTAGGATCAGTGACGCTGCCGGCGCGTTGTGTGAGGGGCAGGAAATACATTGCATGGTTTTTCCAGTAGACGCTTGTGTAGGTGGTGTCCTCCACCACGCCGACGATTTCATGTGCTCCGTCTTGGCCGACCGAGCCGGGCCCTGAGAAACCGAAACGATGACCGATGGGGTTCCGTTTGCCGAAAAACTGCTTAACGAACTCCTGGTTGACTACGGCGACCGGTGGTGCATTCAGCGTGTCCTGCAATGTGAAGCCGCGACCCATCACGACATGGGTGCCAACAGAGTCGAAGTACTCCGAGGTGGCTTTCACCCATGATGCGCCTTTGTTCAGATCTGGCTCTCCCTGAACCCTAACGCCAGATCCCCAATTGTTATCCTCCATCGGTGTATATGTGGCGAGGCCGACTTTAAGCACACCAGGAATACCGTGAAAGCGGTCGACGATGGCCTGGTAAAGGGGTTCAACTTCTGTGTTCTTGTAGCCTGCGGCCTGCGGGTTGATGTGGACGACATACCGATTGGTGGCATCGAGTTTCATGTCCACGCTCCTGGCCTTGTTGAGGCTCTGCGCAAAAAGGCCCGCAGCGACAAGCAGCACGAGCGAGAGCGCGGCCTGCAGGACAACCAGTGCGCGCTGCAGGAACGATGCTCCGCGGGCTATCGTACGGGCGTTGGAGCGAAGGGCTTCAGCGGGCTGAGTACGCGCAGCCATCAGCGCAGGCGCAAGGCCAAAGAGGACGCCCGTAACAACTGAAAGTGCAAAGGCAAAACCGATCACCAGCGCCGACGGCGAAGCAGTGACCGGCATGTTCTGCTGATCAGGAAAGGCCAGGGCCAGCAGCGCGTGAGCTCCAAGGTAGGAGACGGCGAGACCGAGCAGACCGCCCATGCCCGAAAGAAGAACGCTCTCAGTAAGAAGCTGTCGCACAATACGGCTGCGCTGAGCGCCAAGTGCGGAGCGGATGGAAAGCTCCGCGCGGCGGCTCATGCCGCGCACCAGCAACAAGTTGGCGATATTGGCACAGGCGACGAGAAGAACGAGCGCGGCGATCCATTGCAGCAGCTTCAGATGGTCCTTGTAGTCGTCCTGCATGTTCTGAATACCGCCGCCACCTGGAGTGAGCACCACATGCGTACGGGGGAGAACCCGTTTGGCACGCTGATCGGTAAATGTCTTGAGAGGGGCAAATTGGTGTTTGAGGAGCGCGCTGGCCTTTGCCTGGAGTGCCGCTATCGAAGTTCCTGGCTTAAGCCTGCCAATGATGTAGGCCCACTGCGTGTCGGGATCGGTAAAGTATGGTGCGCCGATGACTTCATCCATCGAATTCATGGGGAGGAAGTACTTGGGCGGATTGGTGTCGATACGATCTCCGTAGAATCCCTTTGGCGCAATCCCAATGATCGTGGCCGGCCTGGTATTGATGTAAAACGCGCTTCCCACCACGCTCGGATCGCCTGCATAATCCTGCTTCCATGCGTCATAGCTCATCACGGCGGTGATGGGCGCGCCCTTCTGGTCGTCGGTATCTACAAAGAGTCGCCCTGCCGCCGGCGAAAGACCAAAGACGCGGAAGTAGTTGCCGGAGACGAAGGTACCCATTGCGGATTTCGCTGCGGTCTGGTATCGGGCGCGGCGGACCGTGATGGGCCGCCAGGCATAGCCGGACTCCATAGCAGCCAGTTCTTCGAACTCCGGGAGACTCTTCTTGAACATGTAATACGTGTCTGTGGCAAAGAGCGAGTAGTCCCCGTTGTCGTTCCACCCGCCATTGACACAGCAGTCGTCCTGGTCGCCGACGCGGATCAGCATTTTGGGATCTGTCACTGGCAGGTTGCGAAGCAGGATGGCATTGACCAGAGTAAAGATGGCTGAGTTGGCACCGATGCCGAGCGCGAGAGTGAGCAGCACTGTAACCGTGAACCCCGGAGTCCCGCGTAACTGGCGGAATGCATAGCCCAAATCCTGCAGCAGAACTCTCATCGCTTAACCTCGATACATGCCGATTTGTACAGCCTCGGAGGCACGCGTTCTTCGCCGGTGGATACGAATATTGCAAAAGCACGGTTGTTCGCGAACCGGCGACCGCCACTATTGAAATAGACCCTGACGCAGTGAACTCAAATATGATTACAAGCTGAGAGAGCGGCCTAAAGCAGCGGAAATCTTCACCGGCACCACTACGCGAGGTGATACCCGGGAAGCCCAACCTCAATCCCAGGAGCCATCCAATATTATTCTCCGTCGCGGAGACGAATGATCTGAGCCGCCGTCAGGTTTTTCATACCCATATCGTGCAGGTTGCGAATGTACTTCGCGTTGATGCCGTGGTCGCGAAGTTCGGAAATGTCCGCGATGGAGAATCCATCGGGGAGCGCGCGAATCTCCCTCAGATATTCCGGTTCGACGCCATGGTCGCGCAGCGTACTGATGTCCTCAATGGATAGAATCGGGTCCGCTGCCTTCGTCCAATGGTAAAACTCCGGTGCGACCCCATGGTCGCGAAGGCTGTCGATTTCCTCGATTGAGAGCCTCGGATCGACGGCCGTGAAGCCCTTGTAGGTATCGGGTGCGACCCCATGATCGCACAGGCTGTCGATCTCCTCGCTGGAGAGTTTGGGGTCGACAGAGACAAAGCCCTTGTATGAATCCGGTTTGACGCCATGATCGTAGAGACTGTCGATCTGCTCGATGGATAGGTTGGGATTGACCGATTTCATGCCCCGGTAGTACTCCGGTTTGACGCCATGGTCGCGCAAGCTGTTGATCTCGTCGATGGAGAGTTGGGGCTCAACCAAGGCAAACCCCTTGTAAGAATCCGGTTCAACGCCGTGATCGTACAGGCTGTCGACTTGCTCGATGGAGAGTTGGGGGGCACTGGCCTCCATTGATTTGTAATAGTCAGGCTTGACACCGTGATCGTATAAGCTGTCGATCGCTTCGATAGAGAGGTTCGGATCGGCTGCCTTGATCGCTTCGAGGTAGTTGGGTTCGACGCCATGATCGCGCAGATCGGAAATATCCGACGCGGTCAGATTCGTGAATCCTTCCTGACGCACCGCACGGACATAGTCCGAACTGACCCCGTGATCGCGCAGGTCGACCAAATCCGATACCGATGATGTGAGTCCTGTGTCCCTGACGGCCTGGGCATAGCCGAGAGTCACGTCGGAGGTCACAAGAGAGAACGCTTCATCATCCTGCGGCACGGCATAGCCCATTTTCTCGAGAGAGGAAACGAAGGAGGGATCGAGAACGACCGTAAACGGCCCTGATGCGCGGCCGCCCGAGACGCGTCCCTCGCAGAGAATCCGTCCCGCATCCCGGACATATTCGAATTTCACCGGGCCGTCCTGGTCGAGCATGGAGAGAGAGAATCCGGCGAGACTGGAGAGTGAAACATCCTGGGTGTTCTCGCGGTCGTTCCCGTCGTCATTGCGGCTGATGAGGGTGAGCTGCACCTTGCTCGGAGAGGAGTCGAGGCGCGTGAGCTTCCATTCGTGCCGCCAGGTCTTGTCCTGATTGGCGGAAGTTGCTGGCGGAGTGGCGGAGGATTGTGCGCGGTTCGCTGAAGAAAGCGTGGCCTCGTTTGCGGGCGCAGGTTGCGCGGGAGCGGCAGTGGGCACGTGGAACGTGGCGTGCGCGGCCGAAGCGACCGCGTGCGTCATGGATGCAGCGGCTTTGGGCACGGCCCGGAAGCTGGCGAAGACCTTCGGCAGTGGGCAGAAGAAGATCGCAAAGGCGACGACAACGCCGGCAAGCGAGAGTGGGCGCAGGGAACGCGGAGAGGGATCGGGATCGCCGAGGATACGGAGGATGCGTGCACGCAAGCACGCGCGGGACTGATGGCCGTCGAGGGCCGTTGCCAGGCGCAGATGATTGCGACGGTTTTCTTCCAGCGACAGCAGGGCCGAGGCGTAGACCGAGGGGTCGGGGCAGCGGGCAAGAGCGGCGTCGTCGCAGCAGAGCTCGCGTTCTTCGCGGGCACGGCGGCTGATCCACCAGACCGCGGGATGGAAGAAGAAGAGGGTCTCGACGACCGTTTGCAGGATGTTCCACAGATAGTCGCGGCGTCGGATGTGGGCTAGTTCGTGGGAGAGGACGGCCTCAACCTGTTCGGGACTGAGACGGGTCAGCGCGGCGATCGGTAACAGGATCCACGGGCGGAGCACGCCTGCGGTGAGCGGATTGGCGATGCGGCTGGAGAGACGCAGATCGACGAAACGACAGATGCCCATCTGGAGACGCATGATGTCGAGTCGGAGCAGAAGCGTATCCGGCCCGGGATGCAAAGGGCTAAAGCGAAGACGGCGAAGCAGCCACCAGCCGCGCAGGGCGCGCAGGGTTAGGAGCAGCACGCCGGCGAGCCAGAGGAAGTCGACGAACGGCAGGACCTGATCGACGAGGAAGAGCTTAACCACGGGCGCGGGCGTTGCCGAAGACGCGGCGGCGCGGACGGGCGCAGAGGGCACGGAAGTCCAGACCACGGGCGCGGTGCTGCCCTGCGGAACGGCGGACGGTCGCAGGCTTGCTTCTTCGTACGCAAGAGTGGAGAGCGAGACGGCGAGCATGCCCAGCAGAGCCGCGAGCGAGAGCACGTAGCGCGCGTTGGCACTGCGACGGACGAGAGCGAGATCGACGACCTTGTAAACCAGGGCGATACCCGCTCCCTGCCACAGAAAATGGAGGAGAGTCCAGCCGATGGCTTGCCAATACTGGTTCATGGACGTTGCCTCTTTCGATCAAGCAGAATTCGCAGTTCTTCGAACTCGCGGTCGTTTACTGGCTCAAGGGATAAAGCATGCATGGCCAGTTGCGCGGCGGAGCCAGCGAAGAGGCGCCGGCTCATGTCGCGGAGGAGTTGGTCCTGCGTCGCTCGCTTGCTTGCGACGGCGCAGTAGACGTGGGCCTTGCCGGACTCCTCGCGCTCCACCAGCCCCTTCTCGGTCATGATCTGGAGCAGCTTGAGGACCCCGGTGTAGCCGAGGGGGCGAGTCCGAGTGACCTCTTCGTGAAGTTCTCGGACCGTGGCAGCGCCTCTCTGCCAAAGAATGCGCAGCAGCTCCAGTTCGCCTTCGGTGGGACGGGGCAGCTCGCGGTGCATGCGTTTCATAATCGAGACGATATACGAAATAGCTCGTAGTTGTCAACGAAACTCCTCGTAGATTGCAGTAGCGGAACAGAAAGTGGGCAGAGCGCGCAGGGATTAACGTTCTGTTCCGATGGCCGGCGATGTGGAACCGAGGCCCGCCCGTTGAATGAACCTGGACTGCTGCCCGTCAGCTGCAAAAACGGCGCTGACTCCCGGATTACCGGCCACCCTGAAACAACGGCTTGCCGGCGCGAGAGGCGGAACCCCCAGTCTGGAAACTTTCCGTCTTCAGCTTCGCTTTTGCGTTGACCGCTGTGTCACTGTATCGAGGTTCGAGGAATTTTGACGAACCGGGAACCGACGGGCGTTACGGTGCGTAACATACGGTGACGGTTGGGGCGTGTTCCGAGCGCAAGAAAAGCCGGTTACGTCTAAGCAGCAACCCGATCTGCGAGGTTCTCCAAATGGAAGATCTGCTCCGCAATCTTCGCTTCAGCTTGCGCATGCTGGGAAGGAATCCCGGCTTGACGACCACGGTGTTGCTGACGCTGGCCCTGGGGATTGGCGCAAACACCGCAATCTTCACGGTGGATTACGCGACGCTGCTGGCGCCGCTGCCGTATCCGGAGCCGAACCAGATGGTGATGGTGTGGTCGAAGATTCAGACGTACCACAACGTAGTTGCGGCTGGAGACTTTACGGACTGGAAGCAGCAGGCTACGGCATTCCAGGATTTGTGCGCGTGGAGCGGGCAGAGCTTCAACATCGCGACGAAGGATTAGCCGGAGTATCTGCAGGCGACGGCGGCGACGGTGGGCATGCTGCAGATGGAGGGCGAGCCCTTGTTCATGGGGCGGTACTTTCTGCCGGAAGAGGGGATTGCCGGACACGAACTCGTAGTGATTCTGACGCACAAGCTGTGGGCGAAGCTGGGGTCGAACAACAACATTATCGTGACAACGCTGCGCCTGGATGGGCAGCCGTACACGGTGGTCGGGGTGCAGCGGCCGGGCCTGGACGACCGGATGCAGGCGCAACTGACGGTGCCGCTGGTGTTCAAGCCAGAGCAGGTGAATCTCGACTTTCACTGGCTGCTGGTGATGGGGCGGCTGAAGCCGGGCGTGACGATCAAACAGGCACAGGCGAATATGGACGCGGTGACGGCCCATATCGCGCAGGTCTATCCAAGGAGCGACAAAGGATGAGGCGCGTACGTGGAGCCGCTGAAGAACGAATTTCTGCCCAAAGAGCGGATTCGGCGAGCGCTCGCCTGGAGTCCCCCGGCCATTCCCAATTTGTCATTGCACACGCTACAGGGGCTGCGCGTATACTCCAGCCGTCCCCCAAGGAGGCGAATATGGGCAAAATGAACGTGGGCCGCGTAATCCTGGGTGGTCTGGTGGCGGGCATTGTTGCGGATATCCTGGGCTATCTGGTGGACGGCGTAATGCTGGCGAATCGCTGGGCAGCAGGGATGGCAGCGCTGGGGAAACGCGCGTTTGCGCCGGGTCAGATGGTCTGGTTTGAGGTGCTCGGCATTGTCACCGGAGTTGTAGCGGTGTGGATGTATGCCGCGATCCGGCCCCGCTTCGGCGCGGGCGTGAAGACGGCGATCTACGCTGGTGTAGCAGTGTGGATTTTGGGCTGGCTGGTGCCAAATGCCGGATTCATGTATGTACCGCATCTGTTTTCGGCGCACCTGACGCTGTACACAACGCTGGGAGGGATTGTGGAGATCGTCATCGGGACGATTGCGGGAGCGGCGCTCTATAAGGAAGGTGCGGTTCCGGTAACAACGCCGGTGGCGGGCACTCCCCAGCAGACTGTTCGGGCTTAACGACGCGACCGCTTCATTCAGAGAAGCCGGGAGATCAATTACTTGCTAAGGTGACTGGCGACATCCAGGCCAGTGAGCGACGCGAGAAGGCCGGTCATCATTCCGGAAGGACTGGGGTCAAACCGCACGATGAAGAGTGCGGTAAACAGGCTGCCTAGAGTTGGAATCCAGAAGCGCATTTCTCAGTCTCCTCCAGAACTATGCGGACAGGGGCAGGCAGGCAAAAAAGCACAAACGGTTCCCGAATGGTTCCCTAAGCCATCCTTGTCTAACATCTTAATCCGCGATTTCGGCAATGACAGCAAAAGGAACCAGGATGGACACCTGCGCCGAGATCGACTGGACCGAGCCAAGCGCCTCCCCCGTAGTTAACCGCGCCGCCACTTGCCCTCAGCAACCGGCTGCGCTATTCTCCGGGTTCCGAGGGGGGCCATGGGCAAGTACCGCATTCTCTCTCTCGATGGCGGCGGAAGCTGGGCCCTCATCCAGGTCAAAGCCCTGATCGACATTTATGGTGCCCAGATAAACGGACACGACCTGCTCAAGCAGTTCGATCTGGTTGCAGCGAACTCCGGCGGGAGCATCGTGCTCGGCTGCCTGATCGAGAATTTCACCCTTCAGAAGACCTTCGACTTCTTCAACACCGAATCACTGCGCAAGGCGGTGTTCTCACCGACAAAGTCTATCGTTGACCGGGCGCTCCATCAGGTGCTCGGTTTTGGGCCGAAGTACGACGCAGACAGTAAGCTCGCCGCGCTGCAGCACGTGCTCACAACGACCGGTAACATCGCGCTTCCTGACGCTGTGAAGAACCTTCCCGCCCACAACGGGAGCGACCCAGTCCATGTCCTTATCGTCGCGTTCGACTACGACCACAACCGCGCTAGCTTCTTCCGCTCCAGGGCTGTCAGCAGGGCGACATGGGGCACCGGCGAAATCGCCGATGTGACAGTGGCCGAAGCCATCCATGCCTCGACCAACGCACCAGTGAACTATTTCGACGGGCCTGCCACCTTTCCCGATCGCTCCGACCGCTACTGGGACGGAGCCATCAGCGGATGCAACAATCCGGTGCTCACCGCTGTCACCGAAGCAGTCGGCACGGGCCAGGCCCCGGACAATAATGTTGTCTTGAGCCTCGGCACAGCTTCTGTCGCGCTGCCCTGGCAACAGACCGGCAAGCCTCCGTCGCCCTACACGCAGCGGGTCTCGCCGGGCGGACTCAAGAACGATCTGCTGAAGCTCGCGACCTCCATCCTGGACGACCCGCCCGATGTGGCAACCTTCATCGCCCACGTCATGACGGACAGCGGCCGGGGACTCAACGTACCGACCGCCGATAGCCGTATCGTGCGCATGAGCCCCCTCATCAGCCCCATGCTGAAGAACGGCAGTTGGGAGCCTCCGGACAGCATGGCTGCCGCACAGTTCCAGTACCTCGCCAACCTCGACATGGACGCGGTCGAACAGCCGCAGGTTGACGCAATCGCGAAGTACGCCGACCTGTGGCTGCAGGACCAGGCGATGAATCAGCCCATTCGCATGGACAGCACCACCCTCACGGCAGAACTGGGTCATGACCGTTATAGCAAAGCCAAAGCCGCTTGGCGGGGAATCCAGTGAGGACGTTCACCCTGCTACAGAGGCTGCAGGAAGATGTCTACCCCGGTACAGCCTCCGAGCCATGCTGCTGGCTGATGAAGTCCTCGTCGGTGAAACATCTTCAGCGGTCTGCGGCTCTCGCGCGGCAACCTGCCATAACGCTCCTGACCGAGCTCGCTCGCGTGCCGCCGCACTGAAGGCGGAGATCAAAAAGTTGGTCGGCTTTCATTTGCAACAACCTCACGAAAATCTTTGATCGCAGCCGTGCGGGGACGAGGTGTTGCAGTGACGCGGTATAGCCTGGAAGAATTCTTCTATATGGTTCAACCTCTCAGCAGACGCTCACGAATCTTGTCCTCAGGATGGGTCACCCGGCGCAGGAACGCAATCAAACGAACCCCCGCCACGCTCACGGCAGCAAGTGCGCCGACACCGGTCGCATCGACAACAATCTTGGGCACCAGGCTGGGTTGATCAAGATTCATGAACGAGAACGCGAGCGCTGTGCCCAGCGCCGCGAAACCCAGGAGCCATGGGGTGGCAGATTGCGGTGAGGCGACGATATGAACCTCGCTGACGATTCGGTCCACTGGGCGTGTTTCGTCGTCACAACACGCGCATGCTGTGTCAAAGTACGCCAACTCCTCGGTCGCCCTACTCGTCCACCCGGCTGTCCCTGTCCCAAGCTTGCCGACCCCAATTCCCAAGCCAATTACATCTGAAGTGAAAGTCTTGACGGTGAATTCGTACCTCACAGCCTCACCGCAATCCGCGTCAGCCTCACACGGTATCCGTCGCACCGTGTCAACGAATGCGTCGATCTCATATTCGCTGCTCAGGATCAGACCAAATTGCTTGACGCCGGTGATCCTCACACGCTCTACCTTCGGATCGGCGTAACACGAATAACTGACTATAAGCTCAATCCCAATCCACAGCGTGCTGCGCGGTCTGAAGCGGTACTTGGCCACGGGCATGGGTGGCCCCCTCTGTTAATGTTTTGATTTCTCCAGTTTAACACTTGCTTGTAGGCTTACCTCCGGCCCCCGGTGCGGGCGCCCTCCGGCAGGCACCTATCTCACATGGGAAGACGGGGCGCTTACGTCTCAGATGAAGCTGCCATAAAGAGCCAGGTCCCAATCGGTAATGGATTCTGACGGCTTGCCGTGCGCGGGATGCTTCTCCACTCAAACCAGTTGATTGGTCAAGAACCTTCACCTCTGGCACCAGGAGGTTTGGAACTGAAGAAGCATTGGAAAGAAACGACTTTCAGCCCGCAAAGTGAATGGCCTTTCGAACCAGCCCCGTATCGGGCGACCAGGAGCTTCCGGCATCCGAAACTGCCGAAAGGCCAACATTTTGACCCGAACTCCAACCCCGCGCAGTCTGGCCGTTAAGCTGGAGGTCTGTTTGCAGCACCCTGCGACGTGAAAATGAACCCGGTAATCCTCTCCCGCCCGGTCGGAGAAGAAGAACTTAATTTGGTGCGTCAAAGCAGATGGAAGGAGTTTCCTCCTCCGTCGCCAGAATAGCCAATCTTCTATCCGGTTCTCGACGAGGAATACGCAATCCAGATCGCACGCGATTGGAACACCTTTGACAGCAGCACCGGCTACGTTCTACGGTTCGCGGTAGACGGCAAATATCCGTCTCGCCATCAGGTGCAGACCGTTGGCTCTCCGATGCACCGTGAGTACTGGATTCCTGCCGAGGACCTGGCGCAGTTCAATCAAGACATCGTTCCGCCCATCGAAGTGATCGGGGCTTTCAAGACGAGCGGGGGCGATGAAAACCAGTGGAACTAAGACCGCGAAGTTCCGCGTCGCCGACCACCTGCGATGAACCCGACTCGTAATGCCCACGGGCGCCGAATAGCACGTAAACTTAGCCGCTGATTGAGGTGAGCAGGTGACGATTGATCTGCACGGATACCACCCAGCACAGATCGTACGTAACGGCGTACTCGGAAGGGTCATTCAGCAGTCCTGGGAGATGGGAGAGTCGGACCTCCACCTCATACACGGGCACGGGCGCAATCGAGGGATCACCCCCGGATTCGTCAACACGAACACCGGCTACTTCGGGCTACAGATTCGCCACGCGCTTCGACACGGCCAGAACTTTAGAAAGTGGATTTACCATACGATCCTTAGCTGTGCAGACATGGGAGTCACGAGCGTCAGATTGAAACCGAATCAAACCCCTTCACGCATTGCTTTTGATCCAGATTTGATCTCGGATGCTGTCGTGAGGAGCGACCGCCGACAGCGCCTGGGCCCGACAGGATCGCCTGAAGAGACGAAATTGCCGGATTGCCGATGATCCTCCCGAAACACGAGAGCGGGGCCACTGTTAGCCCTTCGGCGAGTGCTTCTCGCCTCCCGGGGCAGCAGGACACGAATGCTGCGACTTCGAGGTTCGCCGCGTACCACTGCCGATGACTGTTCATCGTTGAGCTTGATAGGCTGCAAAGGGAAACACTTAACCTTCCACCTTCCCGCATTCCTCAAAAGGTTTGGATCGTCCGAAGGAGCCGCTTCTCTGCGAAATGGGGTGTATGGAGAAGGCGTGGCCGTTCTTTCGTTGAACGGCCACGCTCAGACCGCTGGACAGAGTAAGTGTTAGCGATTGCTCTGGTCCGGCACCGAAGGCGCAGGCAGCGGCGTCGTCAACCAGGGGATAAAGCGGATGCCGGACCCGCTGGTGGTGGAGCAGTTGCCGCTGCCGGGACCAAAGCGGCAGCCCCAGAAATTTTGCGTGGCATCGGCGGTGCCGGTGCAGACAGACGCCGACGCTCCGTTGTCGAGGGTGCAGACGTTCGCCACGCCGGTTTCGCTGCCGAGCAGGTTGTTCAGGTGCGCGTCGACTTCAGACGGGGTATTGACGGCGATGTCCTCGTTCTCGTCGGTGATGACGTTTCCGGTGATGATAGTGCCGTAGACAGGGGAGCCGCCAGCGCCGCTGTTGATGTTGATGCCGGTGGGTCCATCGGTCGCGGTGTCCGCAGTGTCCGCCCCGTTACCCGAGATCAAATTGCCGATGATCATGTTGCCATCCATGTTGTCGGCGGGAAGGCCAAAAGCCGGGCCAACGTGGGTGTGGAGGGCGACACCGGGGATGCCGTTGCCCGTGAGCACATTGTTGATGACAACATTCTGCGAGACGCGGCCCTGCCCTTCTCCATCGGAAAAGAGACCCACGCCCGCGCCGCCGACAACGACGCCATTGAGGGAGGAGATATTCTGCGCGACGGTGTTGTGGTAGACGCCGTAGTGGATTGCATATGCCGGTGCGCTGGAACCGAATGGCGGATGCGACGCCAGCACAATGCCACATTCGGGTGGGTTATTGACGGCCAGGTTCCCGATGAGGAGATTGTCATGGGTGGGACCCGTGTCATCGCTGAGCAGGATGCCGTCACCGTTCTGGGTGGAATAGTTGCCGGAGACGACGGAGTGGGTGACGCCGATGAGGTGAATGCCGCCGCCGCAGTCGCCGCTTTCGTCAGTTTCAAAAGAGGCCTGGCCTTTGCAGGCGGGGCCCGAGCCGAAGACGGGGCCGATCTGATCATTGTGGATGGTGCGGTTGTCACGGATGGTGGCATCGGAGGTGTTGACGACCACGATGGCTTCGTACAGGGCGTTCTTCACCGTGAAACCGGCGATAGTGACGTTGGCGAGACCTTTGTTGTCGAGTCCGTCAACGAAGATGCCGTTGGCGAGACCGGTGGCGTCAATGACGGTGACGTCGGTGTGGGTGGTGGAGTCGCCGAGGAGCGAAAGGGGCTTGCCGATGGTGACGTCCTCCTTGTAGACACCGGGCGAGACGTAGATGACGTCCCAGTTGGCGGCGGCATTCACCGCTGCCTGGATGGTGTGGTAGCAACCCGGAGTGCCACTGTGAGCGACGCAAAGCGTTGCGGCTGGGGCCGCGCAGGGAACGGCGGCGAGCAGGATGGCGAGGCCGGCGAACCGGCCGGGGATGGCAGGGCGCATAGCAACCTCCTGAGATGGACGGGGCCTGGTTACGGGGTCTGTGACAGGCAGGGGGCAGGGCGGTTAGTGATTATGCGCCGGGTGGATGAGGGTGTCCAGTTAAAAATGGCTCAGATTGGATTTCGTTCGGTTCCTGGGTGCAGTGTACGCTGACAGCGATAGTGGAATCGGCGTGCCTGCCAGAGTTCTTCGAGCATGGCGAATTACCGGCATCCATGTAAGTCGTCTGCCAAGGAAAAAGCACGCGGCTGCTGGTCGCGCTCTGGAGAGCGCGTTGTTTGTCTGATCAGGACCTGCTGCTGCGCACGTATGCCTCTCGGCTGATGGTTCCTGCATCCGTTGCAGAACCGGACATCCATTTGCTGCCTCAGGCCGCGAGGCGTCGCAGAAGATTGAGTTTGTGTTCACTGCCAGTCCCGAAACACTCCGAAGAGAGCCTCGGGAGTTGCCTCCGTCGCCCGGCCGGTAGTCTGCGGGACCTGGCATTCTGCGCATCGAGGATCCTGATGTCTTTTCTTCCCGAGGAAGGTTCTCACGCCGCCACAGCTGGCCTGAGCTTCCCTCCGCGGATGAAGTTCGTCTTGCGTCGATCCACGGCCGGCAGGTGAGCCACGATTTTTCTGGCCACCGCGAGCGTGGCGCGATTCGCATTACCGCGCTGCCGCTCTCGTTCATACAGCAGAGCAAGCTCGTCGCTGTAACGTGGTGCCAGTCGAACCGCCTCCACCAGCATCCGCTGGATATGCTTGTTGCGCTGTTTGGAGATCGGGGTGCGCAGCACCTTGTCGGCTGAACTCTTCTCGGCTCCGCACAGCCCGCAGTAGCTGATGGCCTGCTTGATGGAACGGGACGTTCAAGGGTTCCGGGCATCTGCTTTCAATGAGCGCGAAATCGCGAGCTCACTCATCTACGCAGCGTTCCGGACGGATTACCGGGTATCCGGACGTTTCGAGACATGGACGGGACGGGACGTGGCGCCGAAAGTGCCGGACAGCCGACCACCCGTCCACAACCGGGAAGATTCCGGGAACGTGCGACGTTCGATGCGCGCATCGGCGATTATGCGTGAATTGAGAACGCAGTCGTCTGCCAGGGACACAAAAGACGGACCTCTACTCAGAGCGCAGGGCTACGAGCGGATCGACGCGCACCGCGCGGCGTGCAGGAAGATAGCACGCGATGCTCGCCACAATCGTAACCAGCACCGTCGCTCCCAGGAATATGGCGGGATCTGTGCTGCTGACCCCATAAAGAAGGCTGGACATGAGCCGGGTCGTGAGCAACGCACAAAGCAGGCCGACCGTGACGCCGAGAAGAGTGAGCGTTGTTGCCTGACGCACAAGCATGTACAGAACCGCATTCGGCGGAGCGCCAAGAGTCAGTCGCACGCCAACCTCCTGCGTTCGCTGGCCGACGTTATACGAGGTCACACCGTAGATTCCGATCGCCGCCAGAACCAGGGCCATCAGAGCCAGAATGTCGAGCAGGACAAAGGCAATCCGAGGGGCCGAGGTGACATTCCCCATGATTTCCGGCATGGATCTGACTTCGAATACAGGTTGGTTCCGGTCCACCGACCAGATCGCATCGCGTATTTCGGGAAGAATCGTGTTCTGCGGGAGCGCCGTACGCACGACCATGCTCATGGTTTGATCGGGCCCCTGCATATACGGGAAGTAGATGGTAGCCTCAGGCGCCCCGCTCAACGATGAGTCGCGCACCGCGCCGACAACTCCTATGACCTCCCTGGGAATGCGCGAGCCGTATGGAAGGACGATATGTCTTCCTAAAGGGTTTTCGGTTCCAAAATACTCCCGCGCGAGAGTCTGATCGATGACGACTACTCGCGGATGCCTTGCGTCGTCGCTCTCTGCAAAGCTCCTGCCCTGCAACAATGGAATCCGCATGGTTTGAAAGTACCCAGGGCTGATGTCACGATAATCGGCAGAGGGTGTGACGTCGGATCCCGGCTTCTCCTGGATGGCAAAGGGCCCGCGGTCCATATCGTCCTGACTGAGCGGCACGATCTCAGTCAAAGCAGCGGACTGCACGCCGGGTATGCTGCGAACCTGTTCGAGGAAGTCATGAAAGGCTGCGCCTCGCTTCCAGGGATCTCGATAAGGAGAACCGGCAGCATCCTCGGACAGTTTGATCCGCAGGGTCAGAAGTCTGTTCGGATCAAAGCCCGGATTGATGGACAATAGGCGCGCGAAGCTTTTGATCATTAAGGAAGCGCCAACCACCAGGACGAGAGCGAGCGCTCCCTCCACAACCACCAGGGCGGTGCGTGTTCCCCGTCCCCGCACTTCGCCGATCGTACCGCGCCCTCCGTTCTTCAGTGCATCCTGCATATTGCCGCCGAACAGCCGGAGCGGAGGAATCAACCCAAACAGGATTCCCGTCGCGAGCGATACAACCAGCGTGAACACGATCTCGCTCACCCCCAGATGGATCGCCGGCAGTGTCACTTCGTAGGCCGCATTGGGAACAGGAATCTGGGTCGGTCCATATCGGGCCCACAAATGCACGCTTCCCAGCGCTAGCAGCAGCCCCAGCATTCCCCCGAGGATCGCCAGCAGGGAACTCTCCACAAGGAATTGCCGGACGATTTGCTTTCGTGTGGCTCCGAGCGACATGCGCACTGCCATTTCCTGGCGTCTGCTCATGCCGCGCGCCAACATCAGATTCGCGACATTTGCGCAGGCGAGGATCAGAATGAATCC
>Ga0335075_10008131_pt1 | contig 16111 bp, 12 predicted proteins | sample Lox_Sample_24_FD_206723 | JGI IMG/M metagenome (GOLD analysis project Ga0335075, IMG submission 206723) | Soil microbial communities from Loxahatchee National Wildlife Refuge, Florida, United States - Lox_Sample_2.4 | ecosystem: Environmental > Terrestrial > Soil > Wetlands | place: USA... | reverse complement strand
CTGCCGCGCACATGGAATTGACAATCTATTTGTTGCGGATGCGTCCTTTATGCCATCGAGCGCGGCCTGCAATCCATCCCTGACGGTTGCAGCGAATGCGTTGCGGGTAGCTGACGTTATCCACCGCAAACACTTCCTTTCTGATGCTGTTGCCGCGTCCACGCAGATGTCGCGCTGTATATAGGGAGATCGCGACCGATCGGCTGAATGATGAGTAAGGGAAAAGGAAGCGTTATCCGGTACTGGCAACTCGACCGATTTCGGAGGCTATGACAAATGCGGATTCTTGAGTATTTCGACCGCCTGGCAATCGTCCACCTTCCTGATCGAAAAGATCGCTATCATGCGCTTCAGCGCGAACTATCCCGCATCGGCGTTGACATCACCGATGCTAAAGTGAGCATACCGGATCCCCCAATGCCGAAAACGGCGAACGGGTTCAGCTCGCGTGGTGTTTACGGCAGCTTTCTGAGTCATCTCGAAATCATCGAAGCTGCTTACCGCGATGGGCTTGATACTGTCTGGATTCTGGAAGACGATGCGATTTTCAGCAGGAGATTCAATGCGCAACAGACAGAACTTGTAAATTACCTGCGTGCCAATGATTGGGATCAGGCTTTCATCGGTCACAGCGCCCTCGAACGCCTTCCCTCTTCGCCAACAGGCCTGGTGCGCTATTCCGGGCCCTTCATTTGGGCTCATTGCTATGCCGTGCACCGGCGCATCATGCTGCGTCTGATCGAATATCTTCGAAAGACGATCGACCGCGAGCAGGGACATCCTGAAGGCGGCAAGGTGTATATCGATGCCGCTTACTTTCTGTTCCGTCAGTTCAACCCCGATGTGATCTGTGTGGTGACTTCCCCCTGCTCCTCTGTCCAGAAAGGGTCGCAGAGCAGCCTTAATTCCCCGCGTTGGTACCAGAGGCCTCAGCTTTCGGCCCTGGTAAATATGGGGAGAGAGGTCCGGGACGAGCTGTGGCGTCATGGATGGGTGCAGATCGACGGCCCGCAGGATGTTCTGAGTTCGGAGGTAGAAGTCAGATCTGGTCCGGCGCGAGTCTGGCCCGGCCACTAAGCGGACGCAATTGAGAGAGACCGCCCTGAGGCGGTCATGCAATCAACATTGGGGTTCTTTGTATTCAACGGAAGCCTGTCATCGGTAAACCATTTCGTCTCTTTTCGGGCCCTGATATGCTCTGAGTTTGTTGTCATTTGAATCTGTGGCTGCCCAACAACTCTACCCCTGCTTGGTCGGCGACATGATCGTAAGGGTGAGCTTTGCCCCTGGAATCTGAGGTTCCTTTCGCGACTCGATTTGGCGCGATAGAGCACGTCGAGCGTCCGCTGGTATTGCTAGCTGCCACGCTGTTTTGGCCTCTCTCGGCCCGTCTGGCGACCAGGTTGATCGAATGTGGCTGTCGTGTGGCGGCAATTTGCCCCAAAGGCCACTATCTCCGATACATTGAAGGCATCGACAAATACGCCTCGTTCCGGAGCTTGAGCGCCCTAAAGTCTTTTGAGGAGGCGATTCGAGAGCTACAGCCGGAATTGATCGTTCCCTGCGATGATCGCGCGGTGTCGCTTCTTCACGAATTGCACCGCAAGCACCGAGACCTGCGCTACTTGATGGAGAGATCTTTAGGTAATCCATCGGGATTTGAGCTAATCGACTGTCGCGCAAGCCTGCTTGAGACAGCACGATCGCTCGGAATCGATATTCCAGCTACAAAGCAGATCTCTACAGAGGAGGATCTTTGCACCTGGTTTGCTGAAGGCAACTCCGTGGCCGTTCTGAAACGAGATGGAACCTGGGCTGGGGAGGGAGTAGCAATTGTGCAATCGGCTCAGCAGGCAAAAGAGGCTTTTCGCAGACTTTCCAGACCGACCGCCTTGATGACAGCCTGTAAGCGTCTCCTGGTCAATGGCGACCCATTGGCGCTGTGGAGCTGGTCGGCGCAGTCCCATCCGTCGCTTATTCTCCAGGAATACATTGAGGGACAACCTGCCAACTCAATGATCGCGTGCTGGGAAGGCAAGGTTCTCTCGTTGGTTGCGGTAGAGGTATTGGCATCGGAGGGTGCAACGGGAGCAGCGTTTCTCGTCCGGCCAATTGAAGATGAACGGTTGATCAGAGACGCCGAGGTACTGGCCGAGAAATTGCAGCTGACAGGATTTTACGGATTCGATTATGTCATCGATAAGTCGACTCGAGTACCATATCTCATTGAAGTCAACCCACGGTGTACACAGCTCGGACATTTGCCCCTCGCCGGTGGGCGCGATCTGGCCGCATTGTTTTGCGAGAAGGTGACCGGCAGGCACTTTGACACTCAGGACCTTTCTTCTCCGCCGCGGATAGTCGGGCTCTACCCTCAGGCGACTCGGTGGTCAGCGCAGTGCTCCTTGTCGGAAGACGTTTATTACGATGTTCCACAGAACCAGCCGCGGCTCCTGAACGAATTGACATTGCCGGTCTGGCCTGAGAGACGATGGATCGCCCGCCTGTATCATAATTTATTCCCGTCAACAAAGCCGACGCCGGTAGAGTACGACCTGCGATCAAGTCCGGAGGATTTTCCCGCGGCAGATGGCACCTGGAGCGGGGCGCCGACCGGAACCGTCTCCAACGAGACGAAAGACCGTCATCCGCCCGTATGCCATAGTTGCTAGTAACAAGAAGCTGCATGTCTCAGAGTGATTCTCGGAGGTCGGCACTCTTGCCCTTTCGGAATCCGGGTCAGAGTAGCATCTCCGGGTAGGCCATTGCAGTCTGGCGGCAGCCGGGTCCAGCCAAGACCAGAGCGCACACACATCAAGGGCTAAAATGCGTATCTGTATTGTTGCGGAACACGCTTCGCGTCGGTTCGGGGGCGAGGCAATTCTTCCGATTCACTATTTCGAGAGGCTTCGCGCTCGCGGCGAGGACGCGTGGTTAGTCGTTCACGCGCGGACCCGGGAGGAACTCCAGGCAGCGTTTCCCCTGGATAGGGATCGTCTCCAGTTTATTGAGGATGCGTGGTATCACCGGTTGCTATTCAAATTCAGCCGAATCCTTCCGCACCGTATAGCCGAATCCACTGTTAGCCTGCTGAGCGTCTTGATCACGCAACACCATGCTCGCAACATCGTGATAGGGCTCAGGGATTCAGTGGGACTCGACATTGTCCATCAGCCAATTCCTGTTTCTCCCCGATTCCCTTCTTTACTATACGGTCTGAAACTTCCAGTCGTTATCGGTCCGATGAACGGTGGTATGGATTACCCACCGGCCTTCCGACGTTCGGAATCTATCCTGAGTCGACTCTACGTCCTGGTCGGCCGTCAAATCGCGGAGTTTGCAAATATCGTGTTTCCCGGTAAGAAACGCGCCGCAGCGGTCATTGTGGCGAACCGGCGAACGAGACTCGCATTACCTCGATGCATCAAGGCGCAAATTGTAGAGCTCCCGGAGAACGGGGTTGATCTTCGAATGTGGGCACCCCCTGACAAGCTCAATAGAGATCCGGCTAACCCTTCAAACCTCGCGCGCTTCGTATTCGTCGGTAGGCTAATCGATCTTAAATCTCTCGACGTTGTTATTGAGGCCCTCCATGAAGTGCCAGACGCAGGTCTTGAGGTGGTTGGTGATGGCCCCATGCGGAAGAAGTGGGAAGACCTCGCCAGTCAGCTGGGACTTTCGTCACGTGTGTCTTTCTCCGGTTGGCTGCCACAAAGTGAATGCGCCTCGCGGCTGCGATCCGCCCGCGCATTGGTGTTCCCGAGTATCTGTGAATGCGGGGGGGCTGTCGTACTGGAAGCGATGGCCGCCGGTGTAGCGGTGATCGCGACGAAGTGGGGTGGGCCCGCCGATTATGTTAACAGCGAGACCGGAATCTTAGTCGAGCCGAAGAGCAAACCGGCTTTGATTGAGGGTTTTGCTGCCGCGATGCGTCGGCTCATCGCAGAACCTGAGTTGGCCCGCGCAATGGGACTGTCGGGGCGCAGACTCGTAGAGCGAGAATTTGACTGGGAAATGAAACTGAATTCCATGATGGATATTTATCAACACGCACTCACGGCCGTCCCGCAGAACCGTCAATAGCCGAATGACGCCGATGTCGACTAACGCGCTGTGACAATACACCGTCATCTCACCCCGACGGGGAATTGAGGCGACAATGCAATACCCACGGTTAAGTAAAAGGCACAACATGAAAAGAGCACTCGTAAATGGTGCTGGCGGATTCATCGGAAGTCATCTGGTTCGTCGACTTCGCAAAGAGGGTTTCTGGGTCCGCGGGGTTGATCTCAAGGAGCCTGAGTTCTCCAACAGTTCGGCCCATGAATTCATCATTGGCGACCTTCGTAACCCTTCGGTGGCTGCGAGGGCCGTCGAAAACATCGATGATGTGTATCAACTCGCAGCGGACATGGGCGGCGCTGGGTACATATTTACAGGTGAGCATGACGCCTGTGTTATGCATAACTCAGCAACAATCAATCTGAGTACCGTTGAGGCTGGACGCAAGGCTGGCGTGCGGCGTTTTTTCTACTCGTCTTCCGCGTGTATTTATCCGGAGAGAAATCAGCTTGACCCCGATAATCCGATTTGTTCTGAGGATTCTGCGTATCCAGCGGCGCCAGACAGCGAATACGGATGGGAAAAGCTGTTCAGCGAGAGGCTCTATTTCGCCTACGCCCGCAATTATGGCATTGAGGTCCACGTCGCGCGCTTCCACAATATTTTCGGCCCCGAGGGAACGTGGAAGGGCGGGCGGGAGAAGGCTCCAGCGGCGATTTGCAGGAAGGTCGCAGAGGCCCCCGAGCACGGTGAAATCGAAATTTGGGGCGACGGACTCCAAACACGTTCTTTCTTGTATATCGACGAGTGTCTGGAAGGCGTCCGTCGCCTGATGGAATCGACGTTTCCGGGGCCCGTCAATATCGGCTCGCAAGAGATGGTTACGATTAACCAGCTAGCTGAAATGACAATGCGTATCGCGGGAAAGGAACTGCGGATTCGTCACATTCCCGGTCCGCTCGGTGTTCGCGGCAGGAATTCTGACAACCGATTGATCGCTGAGATGTTGAACTGGACGCCATCTAAGCCCGTCGAAGACGGGCTTCGGAATACATATCTATGGATCAAATCGCAAAGCAATCGGTCGTGAGTTGTGCTGAGCTACTCTAGTTAAGCGGGAGTGCTCGCGGTTGGGTGAGACAAAACCTGAAGTCTGTCGACTAATCCTGGACAAGTAGCTCAGTCTCATATAAGACCCTAATAGCCGGAGTCGAGGCCTTCCGAAGGCTCCTGTCCTTGAGCGGAGGTCGTACGATGTTGCACAATTCAATACAAGCGGGGCGAAGACTGCGAATTGGCCTGTTGCATCGATTCGATGCACGGGATATCAGAACGTGGTCCGGGATTCTTTTCTTCATGTCCCGCGCACTGGAAACCCACGTTGGCGAGGTCGTTTATCTTGGCCCCGATAAGTCGATCGGAACCAAGTGTATTGAGCGCTTCACTGACGTGCTCAATCGCCTTACGCGGAAGATCTCGAATAAGGCCTGCTTTACCGACAAGAATCGACTCCTGGCCTTCCGATTAGCACGAGTGTTTGGGCGACGGCTCAAACGAAATCCTTGTGACATCATTTTTGCTCCTATTGCTTCAGCCGAACTTCCGTTCCTTAACACTGGTGTCCCGATTGTCTTCTGCTCTGACATAACATGGCCCTTGATCATTGACTACTACCCCGATCTCAATGTAACGGCGTCTGCACGAGCGGAATCTTTCTATATTGAATCTCTGGCGGTCCGACGCGCAGCGGCGTGCACGTTCCCTTCTGAGTGGGCAGCTGAGAGCTGCTGCAACGATTTCGGTACCTCGCCAACCTTGACATACCGGATACCCTTTGGAGCAAATTTGACCAAACCGCCAGCGCGTGCCGTCGCTATAGAGCGGACTTTAGGGGCCCCGCTTAAGCTTTTGATGGTAGGCGTGAATTGGGAACGCAAGGGCGGTCCTATTGCGTTCGAGTGCCTCACCTGCCTCTTGAAAGACGGGATCGACGCTTCACTTACCGTATGCGGGTGTGTGCCGCCACCTGAATTTGACCATCCGCGGCTCCGGGTCGTTCCATTTTTGAACAAACGTGATCCGCAGCAGTGGAAGCAGTTTGAGCAATTGTATCTCGATGCCCATTTCATGCTTCTTCCCACGCGGGCAGAGGCACTAGGTGTCGTCCTATGCGAAGCCAGCGCCTATGGTCTGCCCATACTTGCCACCGATACCGGGGGAGTGCGGGGTGCCTTAAATGATGGGGTCAATGGATTCGCTATGCCATATGAAGCGCGCGGCGATGCATACGCCAGAAAAATTACGGAAGCTATCGCGGAGCCGGTTAGGTATCAGAATCTGGTGATCTCCAGCCGTGATGAATACGAGCGTTGTCTCAATTGGGATGCGTGGGCTATCTCTATGCGGGACGTCATGGAAGTGGCGCTCTGTCAGAAGGGTGAAGAAGCTAGCATTTCAAAGCCGAGCCGCGGGACCCCGGCGTCCAATGCCGTTAGCGTGGCTGAGATGAGGGCGCGACCCTCCCGGACGGCGGACGCTACCTGGGCCGCTGAACCTCCTTCATCTGACCGGTCGAAGTCGGCCCAAGTCCCTCGAGGCACTTTGCGCGGATAGCTTTCCTGTCCGGGATGTACATTGCACGGCGCCAGCCGTTAAGCTACCAAAGTTCACTCCTCATCTGTGGCGTCACGCGGATGACCTCCCCGCCCGCCTGGTTCATTGTCTCTAATCGAACGCCTGCCGGCGATTTGATTCGTTACCTTTGCAACGCACAAATACCCGTCAATAGCAGGCTCTGGATGTCGGTTGACCTTGAAATTGCAGAGAACAGAATTCAGAATCAGATCGAGGCGCGTTCGCGGGCGTTGGAATCTCGCGCCCTGAGGGGAACCTTCTTCCTCGTTGCGTTCTACGGAGCGTCACTCGGGTTACGCCTTGTTGGTAGCGTCATCCTCGCGAGACTCTTCCCTCCAGAACTTTTCGGATTGATGACATTGCTCACCACAATCATTGTGGGCCTGAATCTTTTTTCCCATATCGGATTCCAGGACAGTGTTATCCAAAACGCACGTGGCGATGACGAGCCATTTCTGAATACGGCGTGGACGATTCAGGCGATGCGTGGCATAGCCCTGTGGCTACTCATCGCGGTCGGGGCATGGCCAATAGCGCATTTCTATGATCGGCGGCTGCTGTGGCTATTGCCGGTTGTCGGCTTCACGTGCGTCATTAGCGGCTTCAGTTCCCCCGGCCTCCTATCCCTGACCAGACATCTTGGAGTTGCCAGATCATCACTGTTGGATTTCGTCAGTGGGGTCACAACCTACGCTGTGGCTATCGGCTGGGCATTGTTCGATCGCACAATCCTGGCGCTTGTAGCAGCTAGATTGGCTTCCGAAGTGGTCCGAACGTGGTTGAGCTACGGGCTCATGAAAAATGCAGTGCGCCCCAGGTTTGTGTTGGAACGGGATGCCCTGCGGTCGCTGCTCACTTTCGGTCGCTGGATCATGATCGGGACCGCACTCACCTTCCTCGCTAACCAGTCCGATCGACTGATTCTGCCCAAGTTGTTGCCCAAGCCCATAGCTTTTCAAACCTTAGGGGTTTACGGCATCGCCTTTGCCCTCTCGGATTTGCCACGGCAAATCATTGCAATGTTCACTGCGAAGGTGGGCTTTCCGTTCATCGCGAAATTTGCGGACCAGCCACGAGCTCAGTTCCGCGCGGTGCTCATCAAGTATCGGGGGATGGTTCTTGCTGTCGGCGCTTTACTGCTCACGTTCACAATTTGTGTTGGTGATATATTCATTCTGCATATGTACAAAGAGCCGTACCACGGTGCGGCATGGATGATCGCCATTTTCGGGTTGGGCCTGTGGCACACGTTGCTATACAGCACCACGTCCCCGGCTGTCATGTCATTGCAAAAATCACATTACAACGCACTGGCTAATCTGCTCTACTTTGTCACACTGGTATGTCTATTGCCGCTCGGGTATCACCAATTTGGGATGGTTGGCGCCGTGGCCGCTGTAGCGATCAGTGATCTGCCGGTGTATGTTGTGAACGTCTGGGCCTCGTACCGGGAAGGAGTGGGTATGCTGCGTCAGGATGTTCTGATGACCTTAGTGTTCGCTGGAACACTGGCCGTAGGTTTCTTCATACGCCACTTATGCGGACTCGGCTTTCCTTTTCCCGGAATACCGCATATCTGAGTGTCCCTTACACATCATTGTAACGGCGTCCACTCAGACTCGCAAACCTTTGTAGGCGGGGGCCGAGCGTGATGAGACGCAAAGACGGGTCAGGGCAAGCTTGAATCGGTTGACGCCACCGTGTTCTGTGGATGAGAGATTTGGCGACGCGTGTGAACGTTCGGTCGCAGGCCACCGCATAATAGGCGAAGCACTCGAATGAATGTTGTTTTCCTTCTACCTGGTCTGATCTCCCTCTATTTCGTCTCGCAGCGGAAAGTCGCAACTGCGTTTCTGTCGGTGTATCTCCCGTGTCTTTTGCTCCTTCCCCAGCAATATGACCTTCGCATTCCCCATTTGCCGCCCTTCTCAGTGGCAGAATTCGCACTCATTCCGCTGGGATTCGTTGGCCTTTTCCGATTTATCCGCAGCGGATCATTCGCCCTGATGGACGTACTTGTGTTTCTCTTTGTGGCGAGTGTGGGGTTAAGCGAAATTCTGCACGAGCCTGTACGCAACGACGGAGTGTTGGCCACCGTGAATGCGTTTGTGTCCATCGCTCTGGCATATATAGCAGGAAGGGAATTGATCGAGCCGGAGCTCCGTCTTGCTGCCGTTCGAAACATCGTGATTCTCGTCCTTGTGAGTTTCATTCCCGGCTTTTATGAATGGCGGATGCAGCAAGACCTGTACGCGATCGTCGGTCAGAAACTGTTTGGTCTCGCGTTTCAACATGGAACGTGGGTGCAGGTTAGAAATGGCCACGGTCGGTTTGCTGGAGCATTTGACGACGCGGAGATCGCTGGAATTATATTTGCGATGGCCTTTTGCATGAACGGTTGGCTGGCTTATCTCAGAAGAACAGGGGCCCGCGTCACACTTGGAAATCTTGTGGCCCGTCTGGAGAAGTATCACCTGGCCGGTTTGAGTTTGTTGGCGTGCATATGGATGACGGAATCCCGCGGTCCCGAGATCGCCCTGATAGCTGGTGTTTGTGTGCTTCAGATCCCGCGCATCAGGCGAGTTAGGTTCGTGACCGTAGTGGTGGCGGGTCTTCTGCTCTGTGGTTACTTGGAGGTGTCTTCCTATTTCCAGTCTTATGCTACTGCTCCGGCTTACATTTCCCTTAAGGATGAGAAGAGTAGTGCAGCTTACAGGCTGAAGATGGACCACGTGTACGCTCCGATCGCGGAGGAGGGTGGCTGGACGGGATGGAGCGTGCTGGGTGTGCCGCATGTCCATGGTTTGAAATCCATCGACGACCAATACCTGCTTGTCCATCTGGCCTATGGCCGATTGGGGTATATCCTGTTCTTGCTGATTGTAGGGGAAAACATGCGAGTTGTAGTTGCGCGAGCCTGGCAATTCAAGAATCCGCAGGACCGTGCGTTTGCCTTCTCCATGTTGGCGACGATGGCCGTGCTGTGGTTGTCGGTACTGACCGTGTTTCTCGGAGAACAGCTACCGCAAATTGCATTTCTCCTGATCGGTTGGACCCAGTCGATGAAGCCGGGGATGCGCGCGAGCTCCGCGCGGCAGAGGGTGACGGGAAGCCGCTTCCCTCGCGGAGAAGTACTCAGCTAATTGCGAGCTTTTGTGCCTTTCCAGCGCCCTCCGGTGGCTCGCCGGGAGAGGCTTGGTCAACCAGGGTTTGTCCAACTTGCACGATCGAGTTGAGAGGATGGGCGGAGCTATGACGGGGAGGCCGACCTCGATGGATACTGTTGGCGGACGGGATGGAACGACGTCCGAGGTTAACGAAACGGCAGTCCGCATCGAAGTTCCCTACCTGATTGTTGTAGAACAACAACTGACTCTGTATCTGCGCGAAGGCGGAAAATTCTTAACCGGAGACCTCTGGCAGAAAGACCTCATGATGCATTTGGGGTATATTCAGCATCTGATGCTTGCTTCACCCTGTCTTCGGCAGGAGCCTCCTCCAGACGCCAAGGCACTGGACGTCGATGCATCGCAGTTCGAGCTTGTTGAATTGCCGCGACAGGACGGCATCCTGACATTCGTGGCAAAAGCGCCCTTTATAGTCCGCCGGCTCAGCAAAGCGGTTCGTCGAGCAGGCATTGTCCACAGCGGAGTCGTTGGCTGGCCGATTCCCATGGGCTGGGTTGTGACGCCGCTCGCGCTACTTTATCGCAAACCACTTGTGATGGTCGTTGAGTCGGCGCCGTGGAGGCTTCCCCGCGGGGTGGAATCCGGATGGAAAAGGCGAGTGCGGGCGCTCCTGCAGGAGCATGTCGGGCGGTGGGTTCTTCGCCGCGCCGATCTTGTGATCTGCACCCAGGACGAATATCGGCAGAGCTTAGTCGGGCCAAAGCACCCGCAGGCGTTTGTCATCCCCGCATCGTGGATCGACGAGAAAGACATTCTTCCGAAGCAGCAAGCCGTCGAGAGCTGGGAAAAGAAGCTGTCGCGTTCAGGCGGGCGACTGAACATTCTGTTTGTGGGACGGCTCAATGCAGAAAAGGGCCTCCTCGTCCTGTTGGAGGCGATCCGTCAGCTCCGCAGGGAGTCGATCCCAGTATCGCTGGGGATTCTCGGGGACGGACCTCTCCGGCCGGAGTGCGAACTGGCTGCTTCCGAATCCACGCAGGATACGTTTGTCGAGTTGCTTGGGACAGTGCCTTACGGCGAACCTCTGTTTGAGATCATTCGCAGCTATGACGCAGTGGTCGTTCCCAGTATCAGCGATGAGCAGCCGAGAATTGTCTTCGACGCGTATTCCCAGGCGGTTCCGATTATCGCCAGTGACACAACCGGCTTACGTTCCTGCGTGCGGAATGGCGAAACGGGCTTGCTTGTAACACCGAACGATGTTTCCGCGCTGGTGAACACTGTCAAATATGTTGCGGAAGATCGTGTCAGGTTAAAGGAGTGCGGTCTGCAAGCATTACTCGATGCGCGCACGATGACTCACCAGGAAATGCATCGGCGGCGTGCAGAACTGCTGAATGCCATGCTGGCTGGGCGAGGCGGGGCCCGGAACACTTCGCAAAGCTAATGCGCGTCCGGATGCTTTACGGAAGGTAAAAGGAGATATGGCGCTCACGTCATTTGTAAAGAAGGTGGTTCGCGGCTTCGGCTATGAAGTTTACGATTTGTCTCGGCCGGGGCTTTATAGTGAGGACTGCCTTACCACGTTCCACAATCACGACTTTGTTCGTGATTCACGTTTCGCCGTGGCCTATCAGCGCGGGATCAAGGCGAGCGGTGTTGATCACCACATGCGTTGGCGGGTTCATGTTGCGCTTTGGGTTGCCTCGCAGGTAAAGGGTCTTCCGGGAGCCTTTGTCGAATGCGGCGTCAGCACGGGCTTTCTTAGTTCCGCAATCATGCAGTTTCTTGAATGGAATTCTCTGCGGAAGGACTTTTATTTGTTCGACACATTCAGCGGACTGCAAGAGAGGTTGTTGACGCCCGATGAGAAAAAGACCGAGCGGCTTGAGTGGTACAAAGATCTATCTTACGAGAGCGTCCTGGAAAACTTCGCGGAGTTTACAAATGTCCATCTGATAAAAGGGACCGTTCCGGACAGTTTAAGTCGAGCCGAGATTCCCGGGGTCTGCTATCTCTCTCTCGACATGAATTGTACTGTCCCGGAGATTGCCGCTGCCACGCATTTCTGGGACAAGATCGTTCCCGGGGGCATGGTTTTGCTGGACGACTATGCCTACTCCGGCTATGAAGAACAGAATCGCGCTTTCAATGTCTTTGCCACCGAGAAAGGCACCGAGATTCTCGCGTTGCCAACGGGGCAGGGATTGATACTGAAGCGCTGAGTATCTATCCACATGCGCAGGCGCAGAGGCGCCGATGTCTCTCATTTGCTGCAGGTTGATACTTTCTATACTCGAGTAATGCACTTCGGTGACCGCTGATCGGAGTAGCCGCACTGCCGCGAGCGTATTGCTGGCCCGAGTGGCTTCGACCGCGTGCCGTGATATGGCATGTTCTATCGTCGCGCGGAGGAACATACTTCATGTTATGCAGAAGGGCAGAGCAAAATGTGTTATCAGCGAACAGAGGGCGACCTGCTCCCGCACAAAACCCCTTCAGCGGTTATGTTAGAGATTTGAATGTGCCTGTCATTGAAGCACTACTGTAGCTTGGCCGTTCGTTGGCGGAGCTGGTTTGTCTGAGTCTCCGCCGATCGTGTAGCTTCCGGTCACCAGAGAACTTGGTACGGTGCTGGGACCGCCCGCGGTGGTTGCGACCACACCTGCTACCGCGTACAGAAATTCAGTCGATTGCACAGACACCGGCCCCGTGTACAGCGTCCCGTTCTGGCAGCCTCCGGCACTGTCCGGATAGGGCGGCACGGCGAGAGGCGTGGCCGAAAGCGCGTAGCAGATGTAGGCCCCGCTGGTGGTTGACAGCGTCACGCTCTGAGTTCCCGAATACGTTCCGGGCAGCGGCGAAAAGGTGGGGCTGCTGGGGGGTAGGGCGCTGTCAGGGAAGCCTCCCCAATACGGGCTGATAACGTAGTTTACCGACCCAACTCCGCTGTCGGCGAGTCCTGAACCGCCCGCCACTGCATAGATGGTCTCGTTGGATGAGACCGTGATGGGGGTCGAATACAGGGTTCCCGTCGAGCAGCCCGTCGAACCGTTGGTGGCCGGGGAGCCCGTGGTGTTGTAGCAGATTACGCTCCCTTGCGCTGCAGTCAGAACCAGCGTTTGGACGCCCTGATATTCGCCCCCCGACGCCGAAAAGACAGGCTGGGAAGCGGTGCCGCTGATGTTAAACGCCGCACTCGTCACCGCGCTGTCTCCATAGCTGGAAGTGCCGCTGCCGGCAACCGCGTAGATCGTCTCGCCCTTCGAAACCGACACAGCACCGGAATAGAGGGTTCCGTTCACACAGCCGCCGACACCGTTGGTGGACGGATTACCGGTGGTGTTGTAGCAGATGATCGACCCGCTCGAACTGTCCGAAATCGTCACCGATTGGGCGCTGCTGTAGCTATTTCCGGATGGCGAGATCGTAGGAGTCGCGGCAGAGGACAGGGTTGAGTAGGAGAATGAACTGACGTAGAGCGGAACGCTCGGCCCTGTGTCGTAGGTGCTCTCGCCCAGACCGACCCAAGCCGTCGTCGAACCGACCATGGCCGGAACCGACATGTTGTTCCAGGTCTGCGTGAAGCAGGAAGAGCTTGGGCAGGAACCCCCTGCCGTCACGTCGTACAACTGCTCTGTGACGTTGTTGCCGTTGAAAGTTACCGTTACCGAATAGGTATGCCCGGTGGTGGTTCCGGCAGTGCTGGAAGGAGAATTAAGAGGAACAGGCGATGTGCTGATCTTCCGCGTGAAGTAGTACCACTTCTCCCCTCCGTCCGCTGGGTTGCAGACATCCTGGTATGCCTGGTAGACTTGAGTGCTGCTATACGTGAACGGAGTTCCGTACCCACTGCCGTTGGCGTCGGTCAGCGGGCTCATCTGGTCCAGTTGCACCGCGAAAATCGCGTTCGGCGGCGCATTCAGGCTGAACCCCTGAAAGATAGAGCCTTCGCACCCAGCCCCTCCTGCGAAGTTTGCCCCGTTGAAGCCTGACGGGTTGTTCGTCGTGTTGTTCAGAATCAGGCCTATATTGTTTCCGTTTGGCACATAAGTGTAGGTCGTCGTAAACGCCTGCACGTTCACCGCTGCTTTCTGGTAATTCAGGTTAAGTCCAGTATGGCTGGAGCCGCCTGGCACCAGAATTACCTGAGATCCGGTGAAAGAAGGAGTCGATCCATTCTCCGTTCCCGTCACCTTAAAGGCATCGCCGTTGGACATAATCGAAACGCCGCAGGCTCCCGACGATGCGAATTCGGAGCAGCTGAATACTTTCGTTGCCTGCCCATAGGACGGAGCGAGCAGTGCGAGTGCCGTGGCGCCGAGTGTGAGAAGCATCAGGGTTTTGCTTCTCCGGCCTTCGCGAGATGGAATCATCGGTTCAGCCGACGGTCTGGAGACCTCGGAAGCCGGCGTTCCCGGCCAGTTGAGTGGCTTGCAAGACTTCACTGCTTTTCTCCTTCTGGGTCCGCTCTCATATCCCCAACGAGTGATGGTGAATTGAGACAGTGCGCCAAACCCTCGCCGACCGAAGAAGCTGAGCATGGAAGAGGCTTCCTGGCTTGATCCCTCATTATCGGCCCTTTGGTCACTTTCGTTGATACCTCTTTCGCAGTAAAGATTACGAAAGTTCCACGGTGCGTTGAGCTCGAAACTTACGTACCGGCGTTCTTAGGAGCGGCCGAGGGGCGCGTTTGAGCTGTGCCGCTTCTGCACGTCGAGCCAACGAAGATCCGGGTCGACTCGGGTGACTGGAGCCTCAGGAACTGGAGCGTCTGTCTATTCCAGTGCACGTCAGTCGCCACGATCTTACCATCCGCAGGATCATCGCTTCGACGCGGTTAAAGCTATTGTTTTGAGCATTATATATGTTAATGCTGGTACGGGGCAATTTCAAAAGCCGCTCGCACGAGGCTTGTAAATTCTTGCCTGTCGCGGCCAAAACTTTCTGGTGCCAGCCACCGCTCGAAGAGTACGCAATGGAGGCCATCGGTCGCGAGCACAGCCCGCTGGCCCCGAGGCCCCGGCCATTTGCCCAGCGTTACAGTCCGGCGGGCGGTTTGAGGCTCACGACCGAAGCGGTGACCGAAGTAACTATACTCCGACAGCTCTCAGAGAATCACAGAGGGAGTCGATCAACATCCGCACTTCCCGCTCCTCAATCACCAGCGGAGGTGCGAACAGGATCTGGTCGCCCGCAGCGGGGTGGGGGCCTTCGGATCTTCTGCTTCGGGTGATGACGCCTCGCTCCCGCATTTCCGCCTGAAGCTGTGGGCCGATATTTCTGGCGGGGGCAAAGTTTTCCCTGGTCGATCGATTCTCGACGAATTCGACGGCGGCCAGCAGCCCCTTGCCGCCGCGAATGTCTCCGACATGCGGATGGTTGCCGAATGCTTCCGTCAGGCCCCGCAGGAGAACCTCTCCCATCCTGGCGGAGTTCTCCAGAAGCCCTTCGCGCTCGATGATTTCTATATTTTTCAGCGCGACGGCGCAGCAGCTGGGGTGTCCTGAATTTGTATAGCCATGCATCCAGCGGTTGGCGGGCTCCACAGATTCGAGAACGCTTCGGATATCCGGCGTCATCATAATTCCGCCGAGGGGGAGATAACCCGACGTAATGCCTTTGGCGAAAGAAACGATGTCCGGGGTGACAGCCCAGTGTTGCAGACCCCACCACCTGCCCGTGCGACCGAAGCCGGTGATAATTTCGTCGGCAATGAGCAGAATCCCATAGCGAGAGCAGATCTCGCGAACACGCGGCCAGTAATCCTCGGTCGGATAGATTACGCCACCGGCGCCGTGGATCGGCTCGCCGATAAACGCGGCAATGGTCTCCGGACCTTCCCGGAGAATCAACTCCTCCAGCTCACGCGCCGCCGCCTGGCCGACGGTTTCCCCCTGCTTCGCCCCCTGGAAGCGATACGGATAACAGGTCTGGACGTGGAAGAATCCGGGAACTTTCGGCTCAAACATCTTCCAGTAGGCAGGGATTCCGGTAGCGCTCATCGTCTGCAGCGTTGTGCCGTGATAGGCATAGAAACGCGAGATGATTTTCTTCTTATCCGCCTTGCCCTGGGCCCTCCAATAATAGCGCGCCGTCTTGAGAGCTGCTTCATTGGCCTCGCCGCCGCCTGAACAAAAGAAGACCGCGCCCATTCCGGGCGTGAGCTCGATCAGGCGCTCGGCCAGCATGACCGAAGGAATCGTTGTGGAACCTGCGTAGCCGGAAAAGTAGGCGAGCTTCTTCATCTGCTCCGCCGCCGCCTCGGCTAATTCGATCCGGCCGTG
>Ga0335075_10008130_pt1 | contig 16112 bp, 18 predicted proteins | sample Lox_Sample_24_FD_206723 | JGI IMG/M metagenome (GOLD analysis project Ga0335075, IMG submission 206723) | Soil microbial communities from Loxahatchee National Wildlife Refuge, Florida, United States - Lox_Sample_2.4 | ecosystem: Environmental > Terrestrial > Soil > Wetlands | place: USA... | reverse complement strand
GCTAGCTCCTTAGAAGAACTGCGTAAGGGGCCACAAGTTTTGCAGTTACACCAATCTGGACAGGTTTCGGTTGCCCCAAGACTGAGTCGGCAACCTCAAAGCAGGCCTTGTCAACCCGGCCGCGCACGTACTGGCTGCCGCTACGACCTTGACTGTTTCCAATCGCCACTCGCATCTTCCCGAGATCGATCGTCTCGTCCACCTTGGTCAGGTTGTCGATACACAGCGCGTATCGTGATCCGATTACATTGATCGCTGCCGGGATAGGATTCCAGTTTATGCCGTCTACTGAATATTCTTCCGCCCTGAGACGCTCGGCGAAGTGTCGCGACTCCATTGGTTCCATACACAGAATGATAGGACGTTCAGCCGCTTTCGCGAACGGCTGCACCTTCGTAGTCGGGTGGCATGTATTGCCGCCGTAGCCCCACATTGCGAAGCCAGTTTCCGCTATCTCCCTACCCTTACGGACAAGGATATCGGGGAGCTCCTCCTGCGCATGTGTTCCTATCTTCATATAGAGCATTGCCGCGCCCGGCCTCAGATCCATCGCTACGTGGCCTCCTCCAGCAACTCAAGCTCATACTCGGTTTCGTCAGCCTTGCCATAGTCTAGTCTCTTACGCTCGCGTATGTATCTGACCCGCACCTGGGTGTCGCGTCCATAGAAGTTATCGAGGCGTGCGCTGTCGCGGATGGGTTCACTCCCCAAGCGTTGGGTATTTCCGGGACGTGCCTTGATTATTAGATTGCACGATCGCAAATCGGGCGCATCGTCGAGGTGGTACGAATGAAGCTGAGGCATCATGCGGCTGACGTAGAAGCCGTTCGCAGAGGCGAATGCCTGAACCTGGTAGAGCACCTCCTGAGGCCATTCCAGATCGGGATCGTCAGCGATAACTATCATGCCTTCACCATGAGACCTCGTCGCTTCGATGCCGCGCTGAACAAAGAGGTTAACACTTGCCCCATTGTTACTCGCGCCCCAGGGAGGATTAGTGTAGAAGCACTCGAAGAGTTTATTCTGCGGTAGGCTATCGATGCAATTATAGAGAACAGCTTGAAGATTCTCCAGGCGCTCGCGGTCCGCGAATCGATTGATTGCGCTGACCATGCGCTCGTCGAAATCGAAGACGGTTGTCATACTTGGCCCGTAGTTTAATATGCCGCGGGCGTGGAGGTAAGCAACGCAGACACTTATGGAGTCACCATCGCCAATGAAAGCTAGGCGCTTCTTATTGGCCCAGCTGGCGACAAACTCGCTCTGCATCACCATGTCGCCGGTTTTCATGTAGATTTGATCAAATTCACGCATCGGCCGCGGCCGGTTCTGAACCACATCAGATACGGCATTTATAGCAGCCTTAAGATCTATGTCATCAGGCACGGTTCGCAGTCCCAGCGCGCTATCGGAAGTGGGTCATACGCATTTGTAGTATGTGCCGGGCAGTTCGTCAATAGTCAGCTTGGCGTCGGGACACCTTGATCCGCAGGTGCTAGCTCACGGGTAAATGGATGCCGAGGGCGTCGTTAGCCGTGGTCTGAGGTGGGGAAGCGAGACTCATTACGTTCTATCTTGGCGTAGGCCTCCGCCAGAAGATCGATACCGCACACATCAGCGAACTGAACCAGGTAGATGAGCACGTCGGCAACCTCATCGGCGAGCCGTGCGCGGGCGTCCGGATTTTCCAGGTAGCGACCGACTTCGGCATCGTCAATCCACTTCAGTTCTGCTCCAAGTTCGCCGACTTCCGCTGCCAAGGCAAGCGCCAGGTTACGGGCCGAGTGCCCCCTCCCCCAACCCCGGGCCGCAGCAAAGCTACGCAGACGATCACAGAGGACATCGAGTTCGCTCGGCACGGCCAGATAGTAACGCGAAGGGCATGTGGCGGGCTCAGGTTAAGACGATGAAGTTCCCGCCAGCCGATCGATCGACGAAAGCGGCAAGCATGCGGCCCGTCCTTCAAGACGCTACGGCCCACGGTCGCCGAGTGATCCTCAATGTGTTTGAGACGCCGCCGCGAGCCACTCGTCAGGAGCAGGACACTAGCGCGAACCGCTTGTAGCGTGGAGGCGGGCAAGCTTGAGGAGGCGACTTATGGGCTCTTCGCGCTCCGATGTGGGCCGACGAGGCCATCGTGGTGCAGGCCCAGAGCGGTCGGAGCCTCGGGACAGTTCGGACGCCGGTCTCGTCTTGGCGGCGTTCATGGAGCGGGAGGGCCTGACGCACGCGCAGCTTGCGGACAGGCTGGGAGTCGACCGAACGTATGTCTCCAAGGTCTTGTCGGGCACTCGGGATATTCGCGACGTCGGTCGTCTCCGCCAGGTCGCACGCACTATCGGCGTTCCGCCCGAGAGGTTCGGTCTGCTTCCGGAGCCTAGGGAGACGTCGCTCGCGGGCGGGCAACGCCGCACCTTGGTGCGTGACGTCGGGGAACACGTTGGTGCCTGGCGCAACGTACGTCTGACCCTCAATCACCGGAGGGCGCAGCTCACCAAGGCTGGCGTGTCGCTGTACGACGGAGCGACGCGAATTGCTGGCACGCCTTTGCTTACTTCGCCTGACTGGGTGCCTGCGGAACCGATGGATATCAGCGCGCTCAGGCTCACGTGGACTGACAAATCGGTTCCTCGTGCCGTCACGGGTGGCGAGGCTGAGAGCGAGCACTGCCGACCACTGATGCCCCATGGCGGACGTTACCCCAGGTATTGCCAAGCGGTCCGGGACCTTGACCCGCCGTCGCTGTTCGAGAACCGGGTCTCGTACCGTCTGCTGGATGTGGTCTGCCGCCAGAGTTGCCAGGAGCAGACGTACGGCTACACGACTTACTTCGCCATGGTCGATGTGTGCGAGGTGGTAGCGCACGAGATGGCTGCTGCATGGCTCCGCCACGACGGTAATGCTGACCGGATCAGGCTGTCAGAACTGCCGTTCCGCGCTCTGATCGGAGATCCTTTCGACTTGTCACGTCGGCCAGTGCTGCCGAGCACTGACACCCTGACCATCCGACACGATCCGCGACCAGGCTGCTCATCGTTCTTGCTCCACCGCCGCAACTCCGAGAATGTTGCGCTCGCCGGCGGGATGACTCACATCATCCCCGCGGGTGTGTTCCAGCCGTCCGGTATCGCGCCGCACAGTGTCAGCGCGGACTTCGACATCTGGCACAACGTCATTCGTGAGCTGTCGGAGGAGTTGCTAGGGAACCCCGAGCACAGCGGCAGCGGCGAGCCGATCGATTACGACGCGGAGGAGCCGTTCGCCAGTCTCAACGCTGCGCGGAGAGATGGCCAGCTACGCCTTTGGTACCTGGGCACTGGACTGGACCCGCTGACGCTGGCCGGCGAGATACTGACGGTTCTCGTCATCGACGCCCAGGTCTTCGATCGGGTCTTCGCCGACGTTGTCGCCTGGAACAGTGAGGGTGACGTCGTATTCAGTGCCGATGGCTCAGTAGGCGTGCCTTGGCGGCGTGACACTGTTTACCGACTGCTGGCGACTGAGCCGCTGGCGCCGGCCGCGCGTGCGTGTTTGGAGCTGGCGTGGGAACAGCAGGATCTACTGCTCGGGCGGCACAGGTAACTAGACATGCGCATCCTTGTTACCGGCGCCACGGGCTTCGTCGGCAATGCTGTCGTCAGGCAGCTCGCCACGGAGGGGCATGAGGTAGTCGGATTCGCGCGCACGGCCCGGCGTTGTCCGTGCGAGCTGCGGACGGGCGACATCCTCGACCAGGCCGCGGTTGAGCGTGCAGTGGAGGGCGCCGACGCGGTGTGTCATCTGGCGGCGCTGACGCAAGTCCGCCGGTCGTTCGAAGAACCTGTCCGGTTTTTCCGGGTCAACCTGGGGGGCACGGTTAACCTGCTGGATGCCATGAGTGCGGAAGCTCAGCGAAGCGGCCGTAGGCTCCGGCTGATCTTTGCGTCGACAGGCGCAGTTTATGGGGCTCCCGAAACGCAGCCCATCACTGAAGGGCAGGAACCAGAGCCGAGCAATCCCTACGGTGCCTCGAAGCTCGCCGCTGAGACCGCGATTGGCTATCAAGCTGCGCTTGGAGGGCTCAGCGCCATCACGCTGAGAGCCTTCAACGTGGCCGGCGCTGTGGACGGTCACGGCGATCCGGATACCTCACGGATCATCCCGAAGACGCTTCTCGTCGCTGCTGGCAAGGCCGACTGCCTGAAGGTTAACGGAGACGGCTCGGCCATCCGGGAGTACACGCATGCTGGCGACGTCGCTCGGGCTTACGCGGCGGCGCTCGATGCTGCCGACTCTGTTGGCCACCGCGTCTACAACGTCGGTAGTGGGGTCGGCGTGAGCGTGCGCGAAGTCATTGAGACCGTCGAGCGGATCACCCATCGGCCCGTCTCTGTGCACTGGGGGCCGTCGGCCAGCGAGCCGCGTGAACTCCGCGTCGACAGCTCGCGCATACGGAGCGAACTGGGCTGGCAGCCCAGTAGGTCGGGCCTGGAGACGATCGTCGCTGACGCCTGGCAGGCGCTGAACGAATCAGCGCGCTGACAGCATGGGACAAATAGTCACACCCGCTCTTGACCCTGGAGATGCATCTTTGTCGTCATGAGCCCGCAGCAGTGCCAGCGGATCGCGCCCATAGCCATCGTTGACGACACACCAGAGGTCAAGCGGCCTGTGCCCATAGATGACGCCCTGACGGGCAGACCAATACAGCGACTGGTCTCATCGTGGCCGCTCACGACGCATTTAGAGTTGGCAGCATTGCCGACCGCTGTGCCGTGTGCTCGCATGCATGCTAAGGCGGTCGCACTTGAGTGGGGATTGCCAGCGCTGGCTGAAAAAATCGAGCTGATGGTGTCAGAGTTGGTCACCAATTCGATCCAGGCCGCTCAGCGTTCGCATGATGGTGACCTAACCACTAAGGTTGTCCGATTGTGGCTTTCCTCCGATCTGGATTGCGTTCTGATCCGTGTGTGGGATGGCAATAGGCAAATGCCCGTGCGTCAAGAAGCCGGGCCTGATGAGGAATCCGGCCGAGGACTGATGCTGGTACAGAACCTTTGCAATGAATGGGGCGCATATCGGAAGGCTGACGGCAAAGTTGTGTGGGCACTGGTTTTATGCGAGGTGGGCTGGTGATGGACGCTGCGGACCTTGACCGGATCGAGTGCGCGCAAGCACGCCTCTGTCGAGTACGGGCCGAATCCAGCGGAATCGAGATTCCGAGTCTGGCTGGTGAACTGATGCACCATCTCGACATGCTGCTCAGGGTCGTTACCGGGATCCGCGTCATGTCGGGTGAGTTGGACGACGTGGAGATGACCGTCACTCCGCGGCTCGGAGTCTCGCCTGCGTTCATAAGGACGACGGCCAGCGGACAGTGATGACGGTCGAATCCGATATCGCTTTCCACGAGTGATCGATCCCTGGCCCCACACGACATAGTCGCCCTGCTTGGCCAAGGTAACGCTAGCCTCGGTGAGGTCGACTCGGAAGTTGCCCTGTACCAGCAGTACCAGGGTCGTTCGCTGGTCGTCAGCGGTCCACGCGGCGCGTTCGTCGCCTGCGGGATGGATACCCCACTTTACTTCTACGTCCTTGCTCGATCGCACGCCCTCGGCGGGATCGATGAAGTGGCAAAGGAGCCAGCCGCGGGTAGCGCGCCCGTCCTCGGCAGCGTTTCCGCTGTACCATTTGGCGATCATGACATCAGTTGCCATTCAATCGATGGCACGTTCACACGGCTTCCCCTGATCTGCTTAAGCCGCCGAAGTCCCTGCAGCAATGCGAACAATCCTTCGTTGGTCCATGCTGGGTCGAGGATCAGCTCGATTAGTGAATCGCTGTCCAGGCTGGAGTACTGGCGCAGCGCCAGGGATTCCCAGTTCGCTTCTATCTGCCCGCCGTAGCGAGTCCAGAACTCCTCGTCATCTATGACGATCAGGGCGGGGAACTCGAAGTTTCCGCTCACGAGATTCAGGCCGAATCCTGTGCACTCGATTCTCAGGCGACCCGGGCTTTCTGTCAGCCACCGCATGGGTTCAGACAGACGGGTAGAGTGCATCGGGTCGGCCGCGTACGGCTTCCCGATGGTGTTGTCAGCGTCTTCGCGACCGAACAGTTCCTCTTCCATCTCTCGCCGAAGCGTGGCGCCAATGCGTGCATCAGCCCGGGAGTCCGTCATCGGCTGGTGAAAGCCCTTTGGAATCACCGCAAGGCGCCGAGGGGCGTTAACGACGTTGCCAGAGCGCTCCTGGATAAGCAGCACATAATCCGCAGGACCGCGATATGGACTGGGTGCCCTGGCAATCGCGCACAAGGCTAATGTGCCACCCGCGCAAAGCCGTTCGGCAACACCGAGAACCGAGGCGGTATCTGAGAGGTACTGATCACGGAGCGGCAGGTAACCCGGGCGGGCAGGCACGTCTGCCGCGAGCCCATCGACCAGCTCGCCCTCAAGGAGATCCATTGTCAGCGCGTAGCGCACGAATTGCGTGGCCCCCAGCAGGCCGCCGACTGTGCCTTTGGCGACCTTGATGTCCAGCAGGCGGTAGAGCGGCATGTCCACAAGCCGGGTACCCGTGGCCAGCGTTTCGGCCAATCGCTGGGCCGCCGCGTGAGCCGCTTGCTCATCAAGCGACAGATCACTATCTGCCGCCGCGCTCGTCAACGTGAGACGGTCGCAGACTGAAGTCAGCGGGCAGTCGAGATCCAGCCAGCCGGGGTGAGTGAGGACGCTGGTTACGACCTCGCCGTCCTGGCGATAGCGCGCGCTGTAGCGGCCGTGACCGCTGGTCCAGCCCCGGTAGTAGCCGCCAAGGGCCTCGGCCACCTGGCGCTGGTCTACGCGCCTTCGGCGGCCTGCGCGGTCCTGTAGGTCGCCGACATCCAGCCGAGCCAACCGGGACGCGACCTGGTGGCGGGCGACTCCAGGCTCCCAGCCCGCGTACTGGTCGAGTCGGTCGAGCGCAGCGCAGATGTTCGGATCGGTGCTGAGCCTCCGCTCGGCGTCGACTGCGGGACGATCATGCGGGAATGCGATGTCGGCGTGTGCCTGGTCGCCCACGAGCGCGGCGAACCGCGCTTTGATGGCCGGTGTTGCCTGCTCAAACGCTGTGTCAAGAACCTGCTGCATCTCGGGTCTCGGCCGTAATGAGGGTTTCTGGTGCCAGGTCGCGACCGTGCGCACGCCAATGCCGAGGCGTTCGGCGAATGCCTCATTGCTAAGCCGCAAAGCGGCTTGGAGCGCACACGCCGTCCGCCCCGTCCAGCCAGTCACGGGGTTCACGTATCCGCGCTTCCTGCTATTGGCTTGTGCACCGTACCTGCATTGGTAACGCACTGAAGGTGCATCGGTAGTGCATGGGAAGTTGGACGGTGCCGCTGTGGAATTGGAGGCATGGAAAACAGCCAGTCCAGCACCCGAATAGATGAAGGGCTACCGATTGCCGCGGACATGCTCGATCACCGTGGTGAGATCGGTCTTCAAGTCGGCGAGAAGCTGGGTTATCTCGTCAAGGCGCTGCTCGATAGCGTCCAGCCGGGACGTCGGCATCTCACCATTGCCTGCGGCCGGTTCCACCGCGATCGGCGGTCTGCGTCCTTTCAGGACCGCCTCAAGGTGCTCAGGCTCCCAGCCGAGCGTCACGGACAGCGATTCCAAAGTACGAGGACTACGTCGGCGTTCTACGGTGTGACGCTGGATTTCGCGCACGATGGCGGGCGATACATGCGAGCGCTCTGCAAGTTCGCGTTGACGCCATCCAAGCTCAATCACGCGCCCATTGATGGCCTTAGCGACTGCCGCCCAATCTTCCGACACCCATTTCCTCCGCGCTCCGCCGTCCGCGCAGAGATTAGCCGATCCTCCTCATTTCACGGCACCGCACGGCCCGTCCCACGGCGCGATCCAGCAAATTCTTCAAGGCTGGGAGCTGAAATCATCGATAGCTCGCTGAAATCAGCGGAGATAGCTCAGGCCACGAACTTCCTGCCGTGCGACAGAAGGAAGGGCTAATGAACACCGTAATCCTGATCCTCGCCGTAACCGCAGTAGCGAGCCTCAGTTTCCTCGCCATATTCGTGATGCTGCTCATCGGCATGCGAACCGAAGGCAGTCAGCTCAGCCCGAGCAGTGCATTCCATACCCGCACGGAAACTGTGGCCCGCCGAATCCTTGGCCTCTACGTGCGACGCGAAATCGAGAAGACAGCAGTCGATTACGACGTGAGGAGGTGACTTCGATGACTCGCAATTGTCCGATGAACCTCGACGGGCGTCGTTGCGAATGCGGCGCCCAGACGGAAGGCGATTCGCCGGTATGCCGCAAGTGCCGCAGCCGGGCACGGTGGCTGCGCCACAAGAACTGGCGGCACCGTGACGCATGGTGACCAAAGCAAGGGTGCCAGACTCCAAGCTCTCAGAGGAGGTGACGAATGTTGACAGTAACGATTCCGCTCGTGGTACTGGTGGCCGCGCTCGCGTTGGTGGCCTGGCGATACATGGGCCTGCGCATGTGGCAGTTGATTCTCTGTCTACTACTCGGCTTTCTTCTGGCCGCCACGAGTTTTGCTCCCGAGATTGACAACCTGGTCACCGGCATCGTCCACGCAATCACCGGTCGCTGAAACGCCGCTAGATAAGGAGGTGATGCCTCAGTGCCAGACACGCCCAGCACACGAACGATCAATCTCCTGGAGGTCAGCACCCGCGCCGAGCACGCACGCCACATCATCACCGGGTTCTCTCTCGTCGCTCCGACCCTGGCCGACCTCTGGCGCCAGGTAAACGAGGCCCTGTCCGACGTCCCGATCTTGACTACAGAAGTCACCAGCCTGCGTGCCCGGCTGACCGCGTGCCGCATCGACCGCGCGAATCTCGCCGCAGCGGGCCGGATAGCCATGACCGCGTATCACAACGATGAGCCCAACCCACTCGCTTACCTGCAAGACGAGCTGATCGCCCAGGGCTTCGGCGCTGACCGGGGGGATAGATGACCAGCCCCCGCCGGATGCGGCGCCACGCCCGCCAGATGCGCCGCTACGGCCTCCAGCCCATGGTCGTCATCAACTCTGACGACCCGCTTCCCGATCTGGTCATCGTGGTGCTCGCGCGATGTCTGTGGCGGTACCGCTCCGAACTCGCCCCACTGGCCGTGGCTGCGGTGACCGCCTTCGCCGCATGGATACTGCATGCCACACACCCCCACTGGTGGCCCGCGCTCGCCGCAGCCGCTGCTGCCGCCGCGCTCGGGGCGGGGATCGCGGGCCGTCGGCTTGGCCTCTCCACTCAGGCCGAACGCAGCTACGCGATGACCGTCATCGCCAGCACAGGTGGATGGCTGGCCGCCGCTACCGCTATCCGCCCTGGACGCGAACCACTGCCCTGGCTCTTGGTGGTCGGCGCGTGCGTGCTCGGCGTTCCCTGGTGGGCACATCGACGGCGGCGCGCCAGGGTCCGTGTCGAGCGCCTCCTCGCCGCCTGGCCGGAGATCGCCCAAGCGGTCGGCCTGGCCGGCTCACGGGTCATGTCCGCCGTGGTGGATGTGTGGGGATGGCGAGCACGGTTCGGGCTCGCTCGTGGCCAGACCATCAGCGACGTGATCGCAAAGCTGCCCGCGATCGAGTCAGGGCTCGGCACGTTCCGGGGAGCGGCGCGCATCTACCCGACTCCCGATGACCTGGCCAACCGGTTCGAGCTGCGCGTGCTGGACAAGGATCCGCACGCGGACGCGATCACCTGGCCTGGTCCTTCGGTCGCATCGATCACTGAGCCGATTGACCTTGGTCCGTTCGAGGACGCGATGCCCGCCCGGGTGCTGTTGCTGCGCCGTCACGGCTTGTTCGGCGGCGCGACCGGATCGGGTAAGAGCGGTGGCCTGAACGTGCTCATAGGAAACCTGACCGCATGCGCCGATGTCGTGGTCTGGGCTATCGACCTCAAGCGCGGCATGGAACTCGGGCCGTGGGCAGCTTGCATTGACCGGCTCGCGACTACGGCCGCCGAGGCCCGCGTGCTGCTGGCCGACGCGGTGGCCACCCTCGAAGCGCGGGCTGCCCACCTCGCCGCGATCGGCCGTCGGGTCTGGGAACCGTCACCGGACCTGCCCGCCCTGGTGATCATCATTGATGAGTACGCCGAGCTGGTCGACTCGGCTCCCGAGGCGACCAGCGACGCTGACTCGATCGCCCGGCGGGGCCGTGCGGTCGCGGTCACGCTGATCGCGGCGACTCAGCGGCCGACCCAGAAGGCCATGGGACAGGGCGCGTTGCGCTCGCAGATGGACGTGCGGATCTGTTTCAGGGTGCGCGAGCGCAAGGATGTTGACCTGATCCTCGGTCAGGGGATGCTGACCGCGGGCTGGCAGGCGCACAAGCTCAACGCGCCCGGCAAGTTCCTGATCTCCGCGCCCGAGCACGACACGCCCCGACGCGCTCGCGCCTACCTGCTCACTGACCAGGCCGTCGCCGAGACCGCCAGCGAGCACGCGAGCCTGCAGCCTGAGCTGGACGAGGTGTCTCTGCAAGCCCTCGACGAACGTGCCGACAAACGCCCGGCGCCGCCCAGGGAGCTACCCGGCTCAGGCCATCGAGACGATCCCGAGCACGTCGATGACCAGGACGGCCCGGAAGCGCTCCTGTGGGCTGCCCTGTGCCTCGCCCCAGAGCAAGGCATCTCTGTAGCCGACCTGATGAACGAAACCGGCATGAGCCGCCGATGGGTCTACTACAGGCTCCGGGCGTTCGCCGAAACCGGCCGGGCAATCCAGACCGACCACGGCACATGGCGAGCCAGCCAATCCGAAGGTGACGCTCCGTGAGTGCAAGCGATCTTGTGCACGTGCACGCCACACGCGCGTCTGCACGCGTAGCGGCCAAACACGCTGTGCACGTGCACGGTGCACAGCTACCCAGCGTGACGACTGAGAGGAGACAGTCACGACCCAAGCCAACCACCACACGAGGAGGTGACCAGTTGCAGGCATACACCGTCGAGCAAGTCGCAGAAATGCTGCACATCGGGCGAGACAAGATCTACTACCTGCTCCGCACCGGCCAGCTTCGCAGCATCAAGATCGGCAAGCTGCGCCGGATCACCGATAGGCATCTCGCCGAGTTCGTGGCTTCGCTGGAAGACAAGTCGTGACTTCGGTTCGGCGGTGTTCCATCGGGCGAGACTCGACGGCGACGCGTATTGATGTCATGATTGATAGATAGATTGATTGATATCTAGGGAGCATGCGATGGCTGACCGCGAGACCTGGACGATGGATGACATACGCCGCAAGTTCCAGCGCTACTGCGACGAGGTGAACGCCTCGGATCGGAAGCCCACCACCAAGGCCACGTACATACAGCACGCCGACCGCTTCGTGCGCTGGCTTGCAGGAGAGGTCAACCTCTGATCTTGATTCACAGCTCTGGCCACCACGAACCACGGTGGTACGCCTCGAACGCAGGCCAGGGCACGCCAGGCCCAACCGACCACCTGGCGGGAACGGAGGTTCCATGTCCACGCTGTTAATCGGCAAGTACCAGGCCACCATCTATCCGGAGGACAACGGGTATATAGGTGCGATCAGCCTCGGGCTGGACGGTACGGGCAACCGCAAGCGCATCAAGCGCAGAGGCAGGACCAAGGCCGCCGTCACGGACAAGCTGAAGAAGGCCGTCGCCGCCCTCGAAACCGGCGTCGACGCCAGCGACTCCTACACGGTGGCCGACGCGGTACGCGACTGGCTCGATAAGGGGCTCAAGGACCGCGACGAGGGCACCAAGGCGGCCAACCGCATTCTCGCCGGGCAACACGTGACACCGCTCATCGGCGCGATCAAACTCAAGGAGCTGACCGCCGACCAAATAGACGACTGGCTCGACGGGCTGACCGGCAAGCTCGCCACCAGGAGCTTGCAAGGAGTCCACGCGATCCTCAAGCGGTCCATCCGGCAGGCACAGGCCCGAGACAAGGTGCTGCGCAACGTGGCCGAGCTGGTCGCCACGCCCAAGGGCAAGCCAGGCCGCCCCAGCCGGGCAATGACCCTCGAACAGGCAACGGCCATGCTGGAGCACGCGAAGGCGTCACGGCTGCACGCCTACGTGGTCGTGAGCCTGCTTACCGGCATCCGCACCGAAGAGGCCCGCGCATTGCGTTGGTCTCACGCGGTGGCCTGGTCAGAGAAAGAGGCCCAGTGGCGGCCAGTGGCCGAGGCTGGATTCGACCACGAGCGGTTCGCGATCTACGTCTGGCGCTCGGTACGGGCCAACGGTGACACCAAGACCGAGAAGTCACGCCGGACGCTGGAACTGCCCACCCAGGCCGCTCAGGCGCTTCGCATGCACCACGCGCGGCAGGCGAGGGAGCGGCTGAGCGCGGGCAAGCGCTGGCAGGATCACGGGCTCGTCTTCGCCAGCCAGGCAGGGACACCGCTCGACGCGTCCCACGTCCGCAGGGCCTTCAAGGCGATCACCAAGAGAGCTGATCTCGGGGAGAACTGGACCCCTCGGGAGCTACGGCACTCGTTCGTCTCGATCATGAGCGACAACGGCGTACCCATCGAGACCATCGCTGATCTCGTCGGCCACGCCAGCACAGCGGTTACCGAGGAGGTCTACCGGCACCAGCTCAAGCCGGTGATCACCCGAGGTGCCGAGACCATGAACACCATCTTCACCACGCAGAACCCGGCGCCGGACGCGCCGGGCGCCGAGAACCAAGCCAAATCCGCGTGAGGGCAGTGGCCCCCGGTTTGGCCCCCAGCGGTCATCTGCAAGATCGCTGACGGACGAGAACTACCTGGTCGGGGTGGCCGGATTTGAACCGGCGGCCTCTTCGTCCCGAACGAAGCGCGCTGCCAAGCTGCGCTACACCCCGGCGACCGCTGAAGAAGTCTAGCGGACGGCAGTCGATGCCGCGCTCAGCTGATCCTCGGAACCAGCGTCAGCAGCGCGGCTTCCGGGCGGCAGCAGAGCCTGAACGGTGCCCACGGGGAGGTGCCCAGGCCCGCGGACACGTGCAGCCACGGCCGCCCTGGGTCGTCGCTGTCCGCCGGGTGCCGGTGCAGTCCCCGTGCCCTGACCGGATCGATCCCGCAGTTGGTCACCAGAGTGCCGCGCCAGGGCAGGCAGACCTGGCCGCCGTGGGTGTGTCCGGCCAGCAGCAGGTCGTAGCCGTCCTCGGTGAACCTGTCCATGACCGAAGGCTCGGGCGAGTGCATCACCCCGAGCCGCAGGTCGGCCGCTGGATCGGCCGGGCCGGCGATCTTGTCGTACCGGTCATAGCCGATATGCGAGTCATGCACGCCGCCCACCTGAATGTCCAGGTCGCCGGCCTTCATCCGGCCGCGCTTGTTGTTCGCGTCCAGCCAGCCTGCCGCCGCCATGCCCGCGCCGAGCTCGGCCCAGGGCAGATCGGGCTCGCCGCGCGACGGATGCAGCGTGCTGTTGCGCCACAGGTAGCGCGCCGGGTTCCTGGGCTTGGGCGAGTACAGGTCGTTGGAGCCGTAGACGAACACGCCGGGCCGGTCCAGCAGTGGCCCCAGTGCCTCGAGGAACGGCTGGACGGACTCGGGGTGGGCTAGCGAGTCGCCCGTGTTGACGACGATGTCGGGCTGCAGGGCATCCAGCGACCTGATCCAGGAAAGCAGCCGGTGCCGGCCGGGGGTCAGGTGCGCGTCCGAGACATGCAGGATCCGCAGTGGCCTGGCGCCTGCCGGAAGCAGCGGGAGGTCATAGCGGCGCAGCGCAAACCAGTTGCGCTCGATAACCGCCGCATAGCCGAAAATTCCGGCACCCGCCGCTGCCGTGGCGAGGAGGGCTTGTCGTCGCATTCACACATGGTGCCATGGCGCGGGCGCTTGATCGGCCTTGGCCAGCCGGCTGGGCGTGGGCGGGCCGAGCGGCGAGGGCTGGAGCGGGAGTCGGCCGGGCCCCCGGACACGGGCCCCGGACGCGGGTAGGCCAGCAGGCGCGGGTGGGCCAGCGGGCGCGGGCGGCACCCCGGACGCGGGTGGGCCCTCGGACACGGCAGGATGTCCTCATGGCTGGACTGAAGGATCGGCTCCGCGCGGATCTCACCACGGCGATGAAGGCCCGCGACGAGGTTCGGACCAGGACGCTGCGCATGGCCCTCACCTCGGTCACCAACGAGGAGGTGGCCGGGAACGCCGCCCACGAGCTCAGCGACGACGACGTGCTGCGGCTGCTGACCAGGGAGGCCAGGCGGCGCCGTGAGGCGGCCGATGCGTTCGATGGGGCCGGGCGCACCGACCAGGCCGCCGCCGAGCGGGCCGAGGAACAGGTCCTGGCCGATTACCTTCCCGCCCAGCTCGGCGACGCCGAGCTGGCCGCCATCGTCGCCGACGTGATCAGCCAGACCGGGGCGTCCGGCATGGCCGCGATGGGCCAGGTGATGAAGGCGGTCACGCCGCGGGTCGCGGGCCGGGCCGAAGGCGGGCGGGTGGCCGCCGAGGTCCGCCGCGCGCTGGCCGGCTAGCTCCGGCCCTAACGCGGCCAGCGCCACTCAGGCCAAGTCAGCCCTGGAGCGTGGTGAACAGGCCCTGCGCGGGGTCATTCACCAGCGGGCCTGCCGGGGGCCCGCCGCCACCCCCTGGCCCGCCGCCTCCGTTGCCACCGCCACCGCCTCCGTTGCCACCGCCTCCGTTGCCGCCGCCACCGTGGCCGTGTCCCCCGCCTCCAGTCTTCGCTGGGGCCGGGGAGTTCACGCCGGTGCCCATCGAGAAGAACGGGCTGTCCGATGGGACGGCTACAAACGGTGCCGGGCTGCCCAAGTTGGCGTGCAGGAAGCTCATCTGCCACGTCGCGGCGGGCGCGTTGTCGCCGAACATCTGGCCCGGGCAGCTCAGGCTCCCGCCAAAGACCGGGTTCTCGCGATAGCAGGAATTGCCGTTGATCATCGCGCCGCCGGTGGTGGGGTCGATCGGGTTGAACACCGAGACGTACCCGGCCAGGTGGGGCGTGTATCCGGCAAACGCGGCGTAGAAGCCGCCGTTGGCGGTGCCGGTCTTGGCTGCGGCCGGGACGTTGATCCCGCGTCCCTCCGCCGTTCCCGGTGCGACCAGAACGCCCTGCAGGATGTGGTTAGCCGCATCGGCCACCGCGGCCGAGAGCACGCGATGGCAGTCCGGGGACATCACCGGCAGGCTGGCCCCGCTCGGACTGAGGATCTGGCTGATCGCGATCGGGGTGCAGTAGATCCCGCGCGCCGCCACGGTGGCGTAGGCGTTGGCCATGCTCAGCGGCGAGACGGGTACCGAGCCCAGCGTGAACGAGGGGTCGTTGTCGGCGGATTCCTGGCCCAGTGCCTTGTCCGGCTTGAGCAGCGAGCCGCCGTTCGCGAAGGTCATGCCGAGGCTCATCGCGGTCTTGACCACGTTGCACAGCCCGACCTTCTGCTCGAGGTGGGCGTAGAACACGTTGATCGATTCCGTGGTCCCGTTGTACAGCGTGAAGGTGCCCTTGCCCGCCCCTTCGGCATTGTGCACGTTGAACAGGCCCGTCGGCCCACCCTCGCAGTTGAAGTACGGGCCGATCGAGCTGGGCGACACGATCGCCTGGCTGAACCCGAACGGCACGCCCTGGTTGAGCGCCGTGAGCAGGGTGAATATCTTGCTCGACGACCCCGTCTGGACGCCGGTGCCACCGTCGTACTGGGTGGGCACCGCGTAGTCGACCGTTGTCTCCCCGGGCCCGCTGCCGTAGGCCCGGTCCACCGCGATCGCCCGGATCCGGCCCGTTCCCGGCTGGACCATCGCCTCGGTGTCGACGTCGTGGTTGGGGTTGTAGAAGCCGTTGTCCGCCGGCAGCACCCAGTTGACCGCCGTGTTCGCGGCGTCCTGGTCCTGCGGGAGCAGCGTGGTGTAGATCTTCAGGCCGCCGGTGGTGTTCAGCTCCGCGTAGGCCTTGGCGTACGCGCTGTTGCTCTTCATCTCGGACATCACGTAGTCGCAGAAGAACGCGTCGCTCGCCGCCGACGGGCTGATGCATCCCTCGGCCAGCGGTGCGGCCGACTCGTTCAGGCCCAGCGGCAGCTTTTCGTTCGCCGCGGCCTGCTTTTGGGTTATATAGCCAACCTCCTCCATGGCGGTGAGCACTTGGTTGCGCCGGCCGATGGCCTGGGTC
>Ga0335075_10008128_pt1 | contig 16113 bp, 15 predicted proteins | sample Lox_Sample_24_FD_206723 | JGI IMG/M metagenome (GOLD analysis project Ga0335075, IMG submission 206723) | Soil microbial communities from Loxahatchee National Wildlife Refuge, Florida, United States - Lox_Sample_2.4 | ecosystem: Environmental > Terrestrial > Soil > Wetlands | place: USA... | reverse complement strand
TCCGGTGCGCGCGGCCGCTCCTCGCACTCGTCCAGCGCGCTAAGCGTTGCGTCTTCCCGGCGGCTGTCCGGTCTCTCAGGCCGGGCGCCGCCCGATCACGAAGATTGCAGCGGCGACAAGCAGCGCAGCGGCTGCGAGCAGCCAGCCGAGCTCGATCGCTTGGAAGATGTGATAACGGCTAGCGGGCTGGTAGGTGATCCACATGACGATGTGGTGCAGTCTCATCCAGCCTGTGGGAGCTAACTTCCGGGGCCAGGAGCATCACCTAGCCGAGGTGATGTGCCATCGCCAACCGCGCAGGACGATGACTATTGGCGGTGCACTGGCCCAGGCCTAGGCGCCACTTGCCATCTGAACCCGTGAATCAGGGAGGCCCTGGCCATGTCAGACGTGAAGATCGAGCGCAGGGAGTCAATCAGCCGCGACGAGGCAGCCCAATTGCTGGCTGTTCTTTCCAAGGCCTTCACAGCCGGCGATCACGCGAGACTCCCGTTCGGGCCGAGCGAGGTGAGCCTGCACATCCCTGACCACGTTCGGACCGAACTCGAGGTTGAGGTGGAGGGCGACGAGGTTGAGGTCGAGGTGGAGTTCAAGTGGTCGATGGTCGAGCACGAGACAGGCTCGACTATGGAAGGCATGGCGGCTTCGCGGACCAGCGCCCGGCAAGGCAATGGAGCACGCAAGCCGACCCGGAGCACTCGAGGGCAAAAGCGCTAGTCACCATGGGCTGCCTCAACCCACCCCCAGTTGCTTATGGCCGTAAGCCGTGCGCAGCGAGCTAGAAGCAGGGCGCTGACCTGCGGTTTCTTTGGGGAGGGCGATGGGATTCCAACCCACGACATCAAAGACCACAACTGAGCACGCGCCGCAGTAATGCTGCCGGCCAGCTAAGTCTCCGCAGCTCACAGCGCTGTATCAGCCGCAGCTCAGAGGCGTTGACCGTGCCTAGCCGCGCTTGCCGGGACCTCTCCGCTCCCAGTTTGCTCCCACCGAACCGGCTGACCATCATGTGCACTCTGATCACCGCCAGACACGCAGCCGCTCTGGCGCTGGGCCGGGCGCGCGAACGGGTACTGGCATCTGGCGCGGCGGCTGCGCACGGTCCGCGATGGGGAGAGTCGGGTTATCTGCCAGTGGGGTGTTCTGCGGCCGCACCGGAACCCGGCGATGTGTGCAAGGCAGGTTCCAGGCCGCGGCCGGCGGGCCTGGGACTGCCTGCCGGTGCACGGTTGTGGGCGGTCCGCGGCTCCGGACGTCCAGCGAGGTGCCGGGCCGGGATCTCGATCGCCGGTCCAGGTCAGCGGCGGCTAGCGCTAAGGACCCTGCCGTCAGCCTTCCCTTTCGGGCCATAGCCGGACGCTGCGCTGTGCCGCGTCGAGGATCAGCTGCGCATCGATGCTGGCCCGGGATTCGGCGATGCCGAACGCTGGCCATTCGCAGACGAACTCCAGCGGCCCGGCGGGCGGCAACGGCCACGTCCACCACCTAGAGATGAAGGAGTGCGGTGCGCCGCCGCCGGCGAACGGGTACAGGACCGGCCCGGCTGGCTCGGAATCGTGGTCCGGCCTGCCGCCGCCTGGGCTCCCTGCGGCCTTGCGACCGTCGGAGAACTGCAGGCCGAACCGGAAGGACCGCCGGGACGCGGCCAGGTCACGCGGCCCGCCGGGCAGGTGCTCCTCGGGGTGGCCAGCGCTGGGCCTGATCCGCGCGGTCAGGAAGATCTCGGTCCCGGCGGAGAAGGCTGACAGCCCGGTGACTGCCACGGCGACCTGGTCGGTCCGCCCGAGCAGCAGGGAGTCAATCGGGACAATGCCGGGAAATTCCGCCTCAGGCGGTTCCCATGGGTGATGCCTCCGCGGAGGCGCCGGCTCGGCGGTCGGCAAGTTATCAAAGAACCCCATGCCGCCAGCCTTAACCGGCCGCCTTGTCGCCGCAAGCCAATAAACCGCGCGGCAGGGCGCACCCGCTCAGGAACCCCGTGGCTGCTGCGCCGTTATCAGTAGTGCGTTATGCCCAGTCGGCAGCGAGACCCGGGAGCACCGCCGGGCGATCGCCCGCCGGCCGTCTTCGCGCGTCAAGGACCTAGCCGGTGCCGTCGCGGCGCGGGGATTCCGAACCGCCCTGCCCGTCGTTCTGGTCACGCTGCGCAACCAGCCCACGGCGCTGCGACCCATCCTCGACAAGGGTGCCCCCCGTAACCAGCTGCCAGGCACCCTGGTAGCTCGTCCGCGCGGGCACGCCGGGTACCCGAGCGCGGCTCTTAGCGGCTGGTGCGATCTGCCCGACTCGGGACCCGAGCCCGAGCCGTAGAGCCAGAGTGGTGTTTCTGCCAGCTCAGTGGTTCATCTTCATGCCGGTTGCGCTCAGTCTCCGGTGGGCTGGCGGGACTTATACAGGTAAGGGGTCAGCACAGGACCTGGGAGGCGCGGGTGGACAAGGTCAGGCACAAGGCCTCGGAGCCTGGGTTTGACGGCTTCGCCGCCGGGTCGTGGGATCCGCTGTTGCGCACCGGCTACCTGATGACGGGGGATGCCAAGGATGCTGAGGACCTGGTCCAGGAAACGCTGCTGCGGGTTGCGCGGCGGTGGAAGCGGGTGCGATCCATGGATCACCCTGCCGCTTATGCACGCCGGGTCCTGATCAACCTCGTGCTGCACGACGCCGGCCGCCGATCCCGCCAGCGAGCCGAACTGTGGCAGCAGGACGGCGAGGCCGAAGCCGCCGACGAGAGCGCGGCACGGGCCCTGCGGGAGGTTGATGACGTGGCCGAGTTCCGCTGGGCGCTGGCCCAACTGCCCGCGCGGCAGAGGGCCGTGCTGGTGCTGCGCTACTGGGCTGACCTGCCCGTCGCCGAAGTCGCCGACATCCTCGGTTGCTCGGAAGGGACGGTCACCAGCACCGCAACCCGGGCTGCAGCCCGCCTGGCCCAGATCCTCGCGCACAGCGCCCTGCCGGCTACCCGAAACGACCGCTCCGCAAGCACGAAAGGGAACACCTGATGCCTACCGAAGAACTTGAGAACGAACTGCGCCGCGCGTTTGCCCGCGCCGCTGCCGATATCCAGGACCCGCAGCAGGCACGCCAGCGGCTACTCCAGCGCAACTACCGGCCCGGACGCGGTCACCGGCGGCTGGCCGCAGGCACCACTGCCGCCACCGTCGCGGCGGCAGTGGTGCTAGGCCTGGGCCTATCGGGGGCATTCGGCTCAGCCCAGACCAGCGGCACCAGCACGATCAGGACCACCGCCTTCACGCTCATTAGCAACGCCAACGGCACCGCGACGCTGACCATCAACCCGCGCGTGCTCCTGGAGCCTGCTACCCTGCAGGCCGACCTGCAGCAAGACGGGATCCCGGCTCTGGTTACCACCGGCAGCTTCTGCTCCTCAGATCCCATCCCGGCCGGCTTCGCGCAGGTCGTGTCCGGGCCGACCGGTACGCCGCCGACCGTCACGATCAACCCCGCAGCCATGCCCGCTGGCACCGAGCTGAGCTTCGGCACCTTCCAGTACTCCTCGACCAGGACAGACACCGAGATCGAGCTCATCGACACCAAATCCCACACCTGCTCCAGAGCCCTGCCTGCCCCGCCGTCATCCGGCCATGGCGTCCTTCTGATAGGCAACGGCTCCGGGATGGGCATACCAGCCGGATCGTAGCCAGCCCCGGCCGACCGTGATGACAGGCATCAAGGGCCGCGCGTCAGCCGCGCGGCCCTTGACCTTGTGCCTGAATGCTGGCCGGCCCGCGCCAGATCCGCGCGCTCGTCCTCGCCGACAAGGGGCCGTCGCCCGGGGCGGCGCTTGTCGGTGTTCACCCAGTCGCCCAGCGTGCCCTCGTCGATCCCCAGGTCCTGGGCACCGGCCTTCACTGCCGCTGTTGGTTGCGCTGAGGCGGGGTGTAATCGGACGTCGGGTGCTGGCCACTACTCCTACCGGAGGATCAGAGGCGTCGAAGGTGTAAGTAGCGTGGGGTGGCGGACGAGGAGCGCCACAAGAGGTTCGAGCACGTCCCCCCACCATTACCAGCGTGTGCTGGCCTACGCCCTGGCCCGCACGGACCCCGACACCTCAAAGGACGCGACTGCGGCGCTCGTCAAGCGCCACTGCCCCGGTCCCGCTCCCAGGCAGATCAGCTAAGAGATGACCGTTATCCCTGGTCAGCCATGCCGACCGCAGTCATACGGCTCCCGCTTCGCTCCCAGGCTTGGCAGCCGAGCGCAGTCGTGACCCGAAACTGAGTACGAAAATAAGCCGTTAACTGCAGCGCCTTGGGGTGAGCGATGGGATTCGAACCCACGACATCCAGGACCACAACCTGGCGCTCTAACCAACTGAGCTACGCCCACCATGCCCGCCTGACACGTTAGTGCCTTGGCGGCCTACGAAGCATACCGGGCGGGGCTCACTCCGCAGAACCGGATTGCCCGCTCGCCGAGGGTTCGGCGGCGAAACGAGCTGCCAGCTGGCGTGCGGTCGCGGTATCCGGGCCCGGCTGGGGCACGAACACCGCCTCGCGGTAGTACTGCAGCTCCCGGACGCTCTCCCGGATGTCCGCCAGCGCGCGATGCCCGCCGTGCTTCTCCGGGCTGGCGAAATAGACTCGCGGGTACCAGCGCCTTGCCAGTTCCTTGATGCTGGAGACGTCGACCATCCGGTAGTGCAGAAACGCGTCCAGCTCAGGCATGTCCCTGGCCAGGAACGACCGGTCGGTGGCGATCGAGTTGCCGCACAGCGGCACCTTCCGCGATTCGGACACATGCTGCCTGATGTAGCCGAGCACGAGGTCCTGAGCCTCGCCAAGGGTGAGCCCGGCCGGCAGCTCAGCCAGCAGGCCGGAGGCGGTGTGCATCTCCCGCACCACATCCTGCATGCCATCGAGTGCCTCGGCCGGGGGCTTGATCAGCACGTCGATACCGTCGTCGAGCGGGTTGAGCTCACCATCGGTCACGATGCATGCGATCTCGACAAGCGCGTCGCTGGTGAGATCAAGCCCGGTCATCTCGCAGTCGATCCAGACGAGCCGGTCAGTCATTCGTTCAGCCTAGGTGATCGAGACCGGCCCTCGCGCCAGCCGCGCTCAAGGCCCGCTGTCGACGGCAGGTGCCGCGCCTCGCACCCGGCCGGCCAGGACAGCGATATGACCGGGAACGGGCACGTCACCAGTCAGTGCCGGATCCGGCTCCGCCGCTCCGAAGGTCAGTGCGGCCGGAAGCACGCCCGCCCAGATGCCGGAGTCGTAATCTTCCTCGTCGTCCTTCGGGCTGCCCGATCTGACCTTGACCGATGCCTCGTCGAGCGGCACTGCGAGTACCGCCGTCGCGGCCAGTTCCTTGCGGTTGGGCTCCCTGACGTTCTCCCAGCGGCCGGGGACCAGGTGATCGGTGACCGCTCGCAGTGCTGCCAGTTTCTCGTCGGGGTCGGTCACCAGCCGGGCTGTACCGAAGATCACCGCGCTGCGGTAGTTCATCGAGTGGTGGAACACAGCCCTGGCGCAGACCAGGCCGTCGAGCAGCGTGACGGTGACGCAGACCTGCTGCCCGGCACTGGCCAGCAGGGACCGGTTGGCGGACGAACCATGCAGGTACAGCGTGTTGCCGATCCAGCCGTACCCTGTCGGCAGTACGACCGGCACGCCGTCGATGACGACGCCCAGGTGGCAGACCAGCCCGGCATCGAGCACGGCGTCGAGATCCGCGCGCTCGGTACGTGCGCGTTCCCGGAGCCGGTGCAGCGTGGTCCTGGGGGTCGGAGACAGACTCTCGGCGCTCATGTTGCATACCGTACCGTTCGCGCCGGTACGTCGCAGATCACCCGCAGACCCCTGTGCCTGCGGCTGCTGATAAGGAATCATTGCGGCATGCGGTTTCGCGCCGGCGCCAGGTGGCCTGCGCAGAACCGGGGCCATCGCAGACCGATAAAGTCCAGATGAGGTGAAAGGTGACAGGTGGCATTGAGGTTCCCGGCGGCAATCAGCGCGTTCCAGGTGTTCCCGGTGTAGCGGACCCGGTCGCGCTGGCTAAATGGATGGCCGAAGCGGGCCTCGCCGACCTAGGCGAGCTGCGCGGCGTTCAGCTGATCGCCGGTGGTCGGTCTAATCTCACCTACCGGCTGGACCTTGACGGCGGCCAGATCGTGCTGCGCCGCCCGCCCCTGGGGCACGTGCTGCCCACGGCGCACGACATGAGCCGCGAGTACCGGGTGCTGTCGGCCCTCGCCGGGACGGCCGTGCCGGTCCCGCAGCCGCTAGCCATCTGCCAGGACCCCGAGATCATCGGCGCTCCGTTCTATCTCATGCGCTACGTGGACGGCCTGGTGCTGCGGACTGCGCAGGATGGCGAGCTGCTGTCGCCCGCGCAGGCCGGCGAGCTGTCAGAGCTGCTGGCGCAGATGCTCGCCACCATCCATGGCGTTGACCTGGCGGCCGTGGGGCTGGACACATTCGGCAGGCCGGAGGGCTACCTGGCCCGTCAGCTCGCCCGCTGGCAGCGCCAGTGGGAACTGTCGAATAACCGGGAGATGCCCGGATATGACGAGCTGGTCGCGAGGCTGACCGCGGGGCTGCCGGACCCGGCGCAGTCAGAGGGCACCCTCGTGCACGGCGATTTCCGGCTGGACAACACGCTGGTGCAACTCACGACGCCGGCCCGGATCGCGGCGGTGGTCGACTGGGAGATGTCGACGCTTGGCGATCCGCTGGCCGACCTCGGCCTGACTCTTTCCTACTGGGCCGACGCAGGCGAGGCGTTCCCTGACTTGAATGTCGGCGCTACGGTAACCGGCCTGCCGGGCTTCTACACCCGCGGCCAGTTCGCGGCCAGGTACGCAGAACTGACTGGCCGGGACGTCTCCGCCATCGGGTACTACATCGCGTTTGGCTATTTCAAGCTCGCTGTGGTTCTGGAGGGCATCCATGCCCGCTACCTGCTGAATCAGACCGTTGGCGAAGGCTTCGAGCGGGAGGGCCCTGCGGTGCCGATCCTGATCGCCCGCGCCCACCACATGCTGGACACCGTCAGCTGACTGACGCTCCTGACATGAAAAGACCCCTGGCCCTTGGGGAGACCAGGAGTCTTGGAGTGAGGCCCGGCGCCCCGCTCTCGCCGGGCCTCATGCAATAGAGACGCGCTGCCCGGACAACCGGTTCACACGATTTCGCAGCCAATTTTGAGCGAGTTCGGACCGGGAACGCCCTGGAATGAGCCGGCCCCCTACGGCGCCGCGCAGCCCTGAGTGCACATCCGTTGCGAGACGGCCTCGATGAAGATCTTGCCGATCTCGGCCGGGTTGCTGACCTGGTAAGCGACGCCGCCGGTCGCGTTCGCGATCTGCTGCAGTGCGCTGAAGTCGCCTTGCCGGCCGAACATGAGAATGACGAGCTCGACCTTCTTGCTCGGGTTGTAGAGCTTGCGGAGCTGGGTCACTAGCGAGCTGAGCGGCAGGTCGTGTCGCGCGCTGTCCACGCCGGCGGTGAGCACGAGCACGGCGTTGGAGTAGTTCGGCGCGTACGTCCGGGTCATCTCGCGGTATGCGTCCAGAATCGCCGCGTGCAGTGCGAGCGTGCCGTGACCGATGGGCAGCGTGCTGTTCAGCTCTTGCAGCTGGGCCCGGCGGGTGATCACCCCGTAGTCGGCTGGCAGCGGGCCGATCGACACCAGCTGGTTGTACGGCTTGCTGACCGAATTGCTGTCGCCCATCTCCCACATGCCCATGCTGGTGGAGTCCGGGAAGAGCGCCAGGCCTCGCGACGCCGTCTGGTCGAGCAGCTGGTGCAGGGTCTGGGTGCCGACGCCATCCCGCTGGGCCATCGCCGGTGACACGTCGATGAGGTCCAGGTCACGCGAGCCGAGGCCCAGCTTCTCCCAGGCTTGCAGGCTCGACGAGGCCTCAGTGGCGCTTGGCGCGCTGGCTAGCTGCAACGGCTGGGAACTCAGCCCGGCCGACGCCGGCATGACATCGGGCACGCCGTCTGAAGACCGGAACCCGTAATAGCGGATCGCCGACTTGGCGTAGCTGGACTGGAGGTAATCACCGAACGCGGTCGCCCCCGCCAGCGGCACGGCCTTCGAGGTGGTGAACACGTACGGGTAGTCAAGCTCCGGGCTTCCCAGTGCTTTGTCCGTGCCGTCCGGGTAGCGAGCGTCGAGTGGTGCGTGCGGAGTTGCCTTGTCGTAGGCGATGACGGCCTGCTCGCTGGCCACGGTCACGGCTTGCCGGTCGAAGGGCGGTTTTGTCGTCGCCGCGAACTGCTGCAGTGCCGACAGTGAGTCGAAGTTCTCGGTCGACTCGACGCTGAAGACGAACTTGGTAAACGCGGCCCTGGCCGTCGCGGTGTCGCCGAGGCGGCGACTGACCTCGACGAGCGTGGCAAGACCGCTGGCACTGTCCGTCGGGTCCGGCAGGTCCACCGAAACCCCCACGCTGGCTGGCGGTCCTCCGTAGGAGGCTGGCAGCAGCAGGTTCCAGCTGGGCGGGGAGTCAAAGATCTGCGTCTTGCGGGCTACCGCGGCAGTCGTGACGAGCATCAGCGGTGACCGGGCCACGCTCTTCCCGCTGGGCTGCACTTCCTCGGCACCGAGCGGGTAGCTGCGGGCAACGTCCACCCAGAGGCTCGAGTCCGGGATCCAGGCGTCGATGGCCGGCAGCCCGCTGAGCGCGGCCTGGCCGTCGATCTGGCTCGTCTCGGCCGCCGAGTCGCCCTCGGTGACCTGCACCTCCACGCAATGTCCGGCCGCAGTGATGTTCTGGTTGTTGAACGCGCGGGCGACTGTCTGGACAGCCGGGGCGATGTCAGCGCTGACTGCTACGTTCACCAGTACCGGGACCGAGGAGCAGTCCGCGCGGGTGATCACTGCCTTGGCAGTCAGGGTGATCATGCAGACCGCGGAGACCGCGACGGCGATCGCCACCAGCTTCGCCACGCCGACGCGACGGGACCGCTCACGGCGGCCCGAGCCTGCTGCCCGTAGTGCCACGTCTGCGTCCTTCAGTCCGACTGCTCACGCCCTGCGGCCAGGTGAGACTATATCGGTCTTCTAGCCACACAACGGCCGACTTTGCCGGCTTCGCTGCCGGCCGCGGCCGCTCCGCTCGGCTGCCGGCCAGCCACAATGGCTGACATGGCAGCCGACCAGGCCTCCGGGCAGTTCATGCTCACCGACCCAGCTGACCCGCGGCTGGCCGATTATGTCGGCCTCACCGACGTGCACTTGCGCCGCAGCCTGGAGGCAGCGCACGGGCTCTTTATCGCCGAGGGTGAGAAGGTCATCTCCAGAGCGATCGCGGCCGGCTACCCGGTGCGTTCGCTGCTGGTCTCTCGCGACAAGCTGGCCACTATCGCGGACGTCACGGCCTCCTGCGAGGCTCCGTTGTACGTTGTCCCGCCCGAAGTCGCTGAGCGGCTCACCGGTTATCACGTGCACCGCGGCGCGCTGGCCTCGATGCAGCGGCTGCCGCTGCCGACGGTGGCGGGCGTCCTGGCAGCTGCTCGCCGCATCGTCGTGCTCGAGGACATCGTCGACCACGCGAACGTCGGCGCCGTCTTCCGGTGCGTGGCCGCGCTCGGCTTCGACGCCGTGCTGCTCGCGCCGCGTTGCGCTGACCCGTTGTACCGGCGCTCGGTCAAGGTGTCGATGGGCGCCGTCCTGACAGTTCCCTATACCCGGATGCCAGACTGGCGCGGCGGCCTGGCCGAACTGCGCTCGGCAGGGTTCCGGCTGCTGGCGCTCACTCCGGATCGGGCCGCGGTCCCGATCGGGGAGATATCTCAGCGCGGCAAGATCGCACTGCTGATCGGAGGCGAGGGCGGCGGCTTGTCCGGCCGCTGGCTAACAGGCGCCGATCAGGCAGTCAGGATCCCGATGAGCCGTGGCATCGACTCGCTCAACGTCGCCGCGGCTGCCGCGATCGCCTGCTACCTGCTGAGCTGACTACGCGCCTGCCCGGACTCATCTGCCTGAGCCACTGCAATCAGTGGACGTCGTCTGCGTCGGCCAGCCATGGCGTCTGCGATCATGACCAGGTGTCGTCATCACAACTGCAATGGGCCGTGGCGGGCGGACTGGCAGCCTGGGCAGGCGCTCGGCTAGCGGGCGCTGACCGGTTGCGCAGCGCGGAAGGCTGGATAGTGCCGTCGCTGTCGTTCACGCCACAGGTGGCAGCGGCAGCAGTCGCCGCACTCCCGCTGCTGCGCGGTAGTGGCAAGGGCAGTAAGGGCGTGGCCACCCTGGCCGCGGCTGCGCTCACCGCGGCAGTCCTGCCGCGGGCGATTCCCCGGCCTCAGCCTCCCGTGGATGGCGCCGAACTGCGGGTGCTGACCGCGAATCTGCTGATCGGGCGGGCCGACGCGGAATCGCTCGTCAGCCTGGTGGCCAGCAGCCGAGCTGACGTGCTGTTCTTGCAGGAGCTCACCGATGGCGCAGCGATCCGGCTGCAGAAGGCAGGGCTCGACAGCGTACTGCCCTATCAGGTGCTCGAGCCGGTGGTCTACGGGCCGAAAGGCAGCGGCATCTGGGCACGCTACCCGCTGCGTGACGGGCTGGCAGTTGCCCGTGCGTCCAGATCCAGGCCGGTAGCCAGGCTCGAGCTTCCCGGCGGGCAGTCCGTGCAACTGGTCTGCGTGCACCTCCGTCCGCCCCGCCCGTCACATTCCCCCAGCGGGGCGGCGCGCTGGCGTACCGAGATGGCCACGCTGCCGGGTCCTGGCGACGTCCCGGTAATCATGGCCGGGGACTTCAACGCCACACTCGACCACGCACGGTTTCGGCAGGTCCTGCGCACGGGCTACGTTGACGCGGCCGTTCAGGCCGGCCGCGGGCTCATCCCGACGTGGGGTCCCCGGCCGGGCGGCGAGCTGGCCGTGCTGGCCATCGACCACATCCTGCTCGACCCTCGGTGTGCGGTGCGGGCCTTCTCCGCCCACAGACTGCCCGGAACCGATCACCGCGCCCTTTTTGCGCAGATCCAGCTGCCCCGCTGAGTCGCCGCTAGCCTGGCACCGAAGCCGATTCGCCTGTTTTGCGACTCGTCGGATCGACTTAGCATCCGAAACGGCCCTCATGAAGCGCGCATAACAGCATATAAGGTCAACGGCGAGGGGCCGTTCCGGATGCTAAGTCGCGCAGAGACTGGCCACCGCGGGTGGTTTGGGCGGAAATGTGTAGCGCGGACCCTCGGCGGCACCCGACCGCCCGCGGTTACCAGGTGGCGCGGGCGCCGTCCCGCAGCCGCGCGGCAGCGCTGGGCGGGGCGCCGACGTGATCGAGGCCAAGCAGCGCCGCCCCGGCAACCGGCGGGACGTCCACGATCCGGATCACCGCATCCGGTATCCGGCCCATTACCCGCTCCGTGATGGCCCCGCTGAGCAGCGGATCGCGCGCCGTCATCAGGCTTCCGCCCAGCACGACGGGCACCGGCTGGCCGTCACGGACCCGCGGGTCGGTGAGGCCGAGCCGGCGGGCCGCAACATCCACCATCAGGAAGATCTCCTCGGCCTGCCGGATGAGCACGTCCCTGGCCACCTGATCGCCGCGGCCTGCCACCTCGAAGAGCACCGGCACCAGTCCGTGCAGCTCCTCATACGCGATCTTGCCGAGGTGCATGCCGATGACCACGTCCTCGACCCGCTCGAGAGCGAAGTGCGCGGGCACGGCGCGGCGCAGCTCGGTCTCCGGGCCGCGCCCGTCCTCGGCGCGCACAGCCCACCAGAGTGCCTTCGGCCCCAGATCACCGCCGCCGCCCCAGTCGCCTGACATCTCGCCTAGTGACAAGAACCTGGTCGTCCTGCCGTCGGGAGCAACACCGACGCAGTTGATGCCGGCTCCGCAGACAACCCCGATGCCCCAGTGCGGGCTCGCCCCGTCGTCCAGGCCCGCCCGCAGCACCGCGAAGGTGTCGTTGACCACCTCGCTCGATTCTGACCAGCCCAGCGACGCGACCAGGCGGTTCAGGTCTGCCTCCTCGGACGGCAGGTCGGCGCCGGCCAGGCATGCTGCGGTGTGCTGCGCGACGAGGCCGGTGGCCGGCAGCCCAGCCTGAACAGCAGCGGACCTGACCAGCCCGGAGAGTACCGCCACCGTGCCGTCGATGCCGATGCCCTGGTGGTTAGAGTTGCCGCCGCGGGACACGCCCAGGATGGAGCCGTCAGCTCCGATCAGCGCGACGTCGGTCTTGCTGTTCCCGCCGTCGATGGCCAGTACCGCCGCCCGTGCGGCCGTGCCCGTGGTCAGCGGGACAGCGTTCAGCGGATCAGTACTCACTAGCTGGCAGCCCAGGGCAGGAACTGGGCGTTCTCAGCCAGCAGCCGGTCGGTCAGCTGCTCGGCCAGGTCGTACTGCCCGACCAGCGGATGGGCAAGCAGCGCTTTCGCTACCCGGTCGCGGCCGCCGCGCAGCGCCGCCTCGACTGCCAGTTCCTCATATGCGGAGACGTGCGCGATGAGGCCGCTCATCAGCGGGTTCACTGGCGCGACTGGCAACGGCGCGGCGCCGGACGAGCCGATCGTGGCGGACACCTCGATGACCGCCTGATCCGCGAGGAACGGCAGCGTCCCGTTATTCCTGACGTTGACCACCTGCCGGTCGCCCGTGTCAGAGACCAGTGAGGCCAGCAGCGCCACCGCGGCTTCGGAGTAGAACGCGCCGCCGCGGTGCTGGAGGAGTTCCGGCTTGGTGTCCAGGGCGGGGTCGGCGTACATGGCGAGCAACTGCCGCTCGATCTCCGCGACCGCCTGCGCCCTGGTTTCCCGCCCGCGCTCTTCCGCGACCACCGCGTCGTGCGCCCAGAAGTACCGCAAGTAATAGGAGGGAACGGCCCCTACGGCGCGTGTCACTGCGAGCGGCAGCCCGGTGTGCGCGGCGATCTCCTCGCCGTGGCTGGCGAGCAGTTCTGGCAGCCGGTCGGTGCCGTCGACGAGTGCCTCGCGTTCCCAGGTCAGGTGGTTCAGGCCGACGTGGTCAAGCGCGACGGTCTCGGGCGCGACGCCGAGCATCGCGGCGAACGTCCGCTGGAATCCGATCGCGACGTTGCACAACCCGATGGCCCGGTGGCCGGCATCCAGCAGCGCCCTGGTGACGATGCCGACCGGGTTGGTGAAGTCGATGATCCACGCGTCACTTGCGGCGCGCTGCCGCACCCGCTCGGCAACGTCGAGGACGACCGGTACCGTGCGCAGCGCCTTGGCGAACCCGCCGGCCCCGGTCGTCTCCTGGCCCACGCATCCGCACTCCAGCGGCCAGGTCTCGTCCCGGTGGCGGGTGGCCTGGCCGCCGACCCGCAGTTGCAGCAGCACTGCGCCGGCCCCGTCGACGGCGGCGTCAACGTCGGACGTCCACGAGACGACCGCCGGGTGACCATAGCGAGCCATGATCCGGGCCGAGAACGGCCCGACCACAGCCAGCCGCTCGGCATCCGGATCAGCCAGCACCAGTTCGGTGATCTTGATGTCGCCGGTCAGCCGGGCGATCCCGTCGACCAGCTCCGGGGTATAGGTGGAACCGCCGCCAACGACCGCGAGCTTCATCGAGAACGCCTCACTTCAGCTAGATGACTTGCAGTTCGAAACAACGCAGGCACTTCAGCTAGAACGCCTTGACTTCGGCGCCGGACTGCGCGACATGGCAGGCGGCGTCGTGACCCGGACCTAGCTCGACGAGCTGCGGGGTGACCTCATGGCAGATGGGGATGGCCAGCGGGCAACGCGAGCGGAACCGGCAGCCAGGTGCGGGATTGATGACCTTGGGCGGCTCGCCGCGGTCGGTTTCCGCCGCCACGTTCAGGTCCGCCTTCGGGTCGGGCGCCGCGGACAGCAGCAGCTGAGTGTAGGGGTGCCGCGGGCTGCTGAGCACTTCCTCGGCCGGCCCGGTCTCCACGATGTGCCCGGCGTACATGACGATCAGGCGGTCAGAGACGTACCGGGCGCTCGCCAGGTCGTGGGTGATGTAGAGGATCGACACGCCTGCGTCGTCGCGCAGCCTGGCCATGACGTTGAGGAGTCCGATGCGGATGGACACATCCAGCATGGAGACAGGCTCGTCAGCGAGGATCAGCTTTGGCCGCATTGCCAGTGCCTGGGCGAACCCGACACGCTGCCGCTGCCCGCCACTGAGCTCGTGCGGATAGCGCTGGAGAACCTCGGCGCCAGGAGTGAGCCCGACCGCGTCGAAGACCCGCACCGCCTCGGTGAACCGCTGCTCCCTGGTCAGGTCGGGGCGGTGGAGTTTCAGCGCTCGCGTGACCCCGTGTGACACCCGGAAGACCGGGTTGATCGAGGCAAAGGGATCCTGGAACACCATGGGGACCAGTCCGCTGTAGCGGAGCCGCTCGCGGCGTGACCGGATCCCCGACAGCGGCTTGCCCTGGAAGTAGGCCTCCCCGCTGGTGGTCTTGTAGAGCCTGGCGAGCAACCGGGCGACGGTGGTCTTGCCGCTGCCGCTCTCGCCGACGATGGCGACGATCTCGCGTTCGCCGACCGTGAAGCTCACCTCGTCGACCGCGTGCAGAGTGCGCCGGGATACCGGGCTGCCGATATTGAAGTGCCGGCTCATCCGGTCTACGCGCAGCAGCGGTTCCTGGTCGGGCTCGGCGTGCTGGTGTCCGGGTTCCGTCCGCAGCTCAGTCACTGAGAACCTCCGGCGTCCTCGTACAGGAAGCAGCGCACCGAGGTCTCATCCACCTCGTATTCGGGAGGCGGGTCGGTCTCGCAGCGTGGCATGACCTTCGGGCACCTGGCGGAGAACCGGCAGCCCGCCGGCGGCCTGGCCAGGTCGGGCGGGCTGCCGGGGATGCCGGTCAGCTGCACCCGTGGCCCGCGGATCGAGGGGAAGGCCTCCATGAGCCCGACCGTATACGGGTGGTGCGGATGGTCGAAGAGCTTCTGAGTGGGACCAACCTCGGACACCTGGCCCGCGTACATGACCATCAGCCGGTCAGAAAAGTGCCTGACGAGCGACATGTCGTGGGTGACGAAGATGACGGCGAAGTGGTACTCCCGCTGCAGGTCCTTGATCTGGGCCATCAGCGAGCGCTGCGCCACCACGTCAAGCGCCGACGTGGGCTCGTCCATGATGATCAGCTCAGGGGTGAACAGCATTGCCATTGCGATCATCGACCGCTGCCGCATGCCTCCGGAGAGCTGATGCGGGTAGCTCTTGAGGTGGACAGGGTCGATGCCCACCATCTTGAGCACCTCAACCGAGCGCTCGTGGATCTCCGCTTTGGACGTCTTGCCGTGGGCACGCATGGCGTCCCTGAACTGCGCACCGACCGACTGCACCGGGTTGAGTGCGTTCATGGCGCTCTGCATGACAACGGACATGTCCCTCCAGCGAACCGCAGCGAGCTCGCGCTCGGTGAGCTGGACCAGGTTGCGGCCATGGAACGCCACAGTGCCGCCACTGATCTCGGCGGGCGGGTTGAGCAACTGGGCGATGCCGAAGAGCAGCGTCGACTTCCCGCAGCCCGACTCGCCGACGATGGCGAGGAACTCGCCAGGCGCCACGTCGAAGCTCACGTTCTCAACCGCGCCGACGATGCCACTCTCCAGGACGTACTCGACCGAGAGGTCCCGGATCTCCAGGACGGGGCCCGGCCGGATCGGGCTGGCGAGACCGTACTGGTCGTCAGCGAGCGCGTGCGCCATGGTCGGCGAGCCTCCTCTTAGTGCTGGCCTCGGCGGCCTTGCGGACCTTTGCCGCGGTCAGCGGGCGCAGGGCCGGGTTGCCGATCTCGTCAAAGGCGTAGTTGATAAACGCGAACGCGGCGCCTAGCAGGGCGATGCACGCCCCGGGCACGATCGCCCAGGCGTAGAGCCCGCTGCCGAGTGCGTTGTTCTGCTGCGCCCAGTACAGGGTGGTGCCCCAGCTCACGTTGTTGGCATTGCCAAGGCCGATGAACTGCAGGCCAGAGCCTGCCAGGACGGCGTAGAGGGCGTTGTTCAGGAAGCTGGCCAGCAGCAGCGAGGTCATGGTGGGGAGGATCTCAACCACGATGATGTAAATGGGCCGCTCGCCCCGGACGCGTGCTGCCAGCAGGAAGTCGCGGTTGCGGAGCGACTGCGCCTGTGACCGGAGCTGTCGCGCGGTGTAAGACCATCCGGTGAAGGTCAGGACCAGGATAAG
>Ga0335075_10008127_pt1 | contig 16114 bp, 15 predicted proteins | sample Lox_Sample_24_FD_206723 | JGI IMG/M metagenome (GOLD analysis project Ga0335075, IMG submission 206723) | Soil microbial communities from Loxahatchee National Wildlife Refuge, Florida, United States - Lox_Sample_2.4 | ecosystem: Environmental > Terrestrial > Soil > Wetlands | place: USA... | reverse complement strand
ACGTGACAACGGACGCGGTGCAGCTGCTCGGCGGGTACGGCTACGTCAGCGATTACCCGGTGGAGCGGATGATGCGCGACGCGAAGATCACCCAGATCTACGAGGGCACCAACCAGATCCAGCGCGTGGTGATGGCCAGGCAACTCCTGAGGTAGTGCTTCAGCGCCGCTGACGTGCGGTTTCTCGAACCTGTCTCGGGTGAAATGGGCTGCCAGACTCACAAGTCTGGCGGCCCGTTCTCGTGTGTTGGTTGTCCGATTGATGCCGGTTGTTTCCCGTCATTTCCGGGCCGCGTGCTGAATCGGTGCTGACCCCTGGCCCGCGGTTAGCCGATCAGAACAGGGCCGCCTGCTCGTGTCCGGTCGGCTGGTCGGGGGCGCGGGCGGGCTGGCTGGGGAGCTTGTCGTTGATGCGCCACTTGGGCGGGAAGAACAGCCGGATCGGCTCGGGGGTCGGGGTGAACCGGGCCTTGATCCGCGTGCGGGCGCTGGCTAGCTCCGGGGCGGCTTCGCGGCAGTATTTGTCGGTCTCGCAGAACAGTCCCTGGCAGTCGATGGCGTGCAACGGCCGTCCCCACAGCCCGCCGAACGGCAGGCCGAGGCGGGCGAACTCTTCGTCTTGCCGCTCGGTCATCCACAGCACTATCTCGGCGGGCGTGTAGTCGCCCAGGTTCTCGAAGCACTTCCTGATGCCGCGCAGCGCGCCTGGCCCGGCCTGGGTGAAGTCGTTCTCGCTGAAACCGATCAACGCGGAGTAGTTGAGGTCGATGGTGGTCTGGTAGGACATGAAGTCGCCCATCAGCGGGTAGCCGTGCAGCAGCTCGTACACCTCGCGCAGCGACGTCGACTCCAGCAGTTTCGCGCCGAGTTGGTCGTGCAGGAACATGTGCCGGAACAGTTCGACGTGGTTGCGGTGCTTGGCGGACTGCCCGTAGGCGTCGGTGGCACACAAGATGAAGGCCCCGGTGTACAGGCCGCCGTTGCGCTGCCGGGCCTGGTCCAGCGCGCTGGTGAACGAGCCGTCCGCCAGGTCATCCAGCACTGGGTAGTGGCCGAGGATGTCGCGGACGGTATGCCAGGTGGCGGTCTTGCTGAAGGTGCGGAACGCGACGATCTGAAACAGCCGGTCCTCCGGCGTGCAGGGCTCGTCGTGGTGGCACACGTCGCGGATCATGTACTGGGAGACCCGGTCGGCGGCGCGGAACACGTTGCAGAACTTGAACTCGCGCAGGATCGGGTCCTCGGTCCATGGTCCCGGCTCGCCGGCGACGCGGCGGGCGAACATCTGCTGGCGTTCGGAGGCGAAGTACCAGTACAGGTCGAAGATCCGCGGCCGGGGCACGGGCGGGCGTTTCATCGGCCCGGCCCCTGGCGGTAGAAGACGCCAGTTTCGTGCAGGTTGAAGTAGCGGGGGTCATCCAGCAGCACGCGCCCGGCGATCCGCTCTCCGAGCGTGTAGCGATACCGGCTCGTGCCGGTCAAGTGGTCGAAGACGATCGCGCCGCCCGGCACCGTGCGTTCCCGCGCCACTTTCAGGGCCGCCTGGGCGGGGGTGTAGTTGTCGGTGTCGATGAAGGTGAGCACGAGGTCTTCCCTTTCCAGCCGACCGCACGTTCCGGCGATGTCCCCGGCGACGATCTCGATGTCTCGCCCGTCAAGATAGCGCCGGACGGCGGGCAGGTCTGTGAAGACGCAATCCGGGTGGTCGTACATGTCGAGCGGCGAGCGGCGGGGCGGGAACCCGCCGAAGGTGTCGAACCCGATGACTGGCCAGTTCGCGCCGAGCCGTTCGATCACCTTCGACAGGAACATCGTGGTGCCGCCCTTGAACATGCCGAACTCGGCCACCACTCCGGCCAGGCCCAGGCGGGCGGCGTTGGCCAGGCACTGGTACAGGTGGACCAGCGAGTTGGGGTAACCGTTGGCCAGCGACGGCACGAGGAGTTGTGCCTGCTCCTGGTCGAATACCGGATCGCGGAAGCCCAGGTGCCCGTACCCGGCGACGATCACCTTCGGCGTGCCGCTGATGTATGGCAGCGCCGCGCACAGCAGGTCTTCTTTCTCGGTGTCGGCCGCGACCACCAGCACGCCGCACGACGCCTCGCTCAACGCGTGGAACGGTCGTACGGGCACAGCCAGCTTCGGGCAGGAATCGTCTGCTCTCGGCGCGTAGATGGCCTCCACGGCGCGGTGCAGGCCGGCGGGTGCCAGCGAGGCCAGCAGCCGCAGCGTGACCGGGGTCAGCCCGAGCACCCCGGCCGGGCCGGCGCCCCCGAGCAGCTCGTGCTGGGTGTCTTCCAGAAGCTTGGCGTAGTCCTCATCGCGCATCAGCCGCGCCTCCTCGTCCCATCCTCTGGCAGAACCGCTGATCTCATGCCGCCAGCAGCTTCCGGTAGGCCAGCTCGCGGGCATCCAGGTCCGCGATCAGATACCCGCCGCCGTTCTGGTTCAGCAGGTGCATGGCACTGAACCCTTGGTGAATCGCGGACTGCCACAGCCAGCCCGGCACGGTCTCGGCTTCCAGGCCGGTCGCGGCGGCCTTGGCGACCTCGATCACCACCCCGTCGATGCTCGTCTGGCTCAAGAACCCGGTACGGCCTGGCGCGAGCCGGGAGAGCATCGCGGCCAGTCCCTCCTCGGCGAAGATGGCGCGCGCCCCGTCCTCGCACTCATCGGCCTCCGGGCTGGACTTGCGCTTGAGCCGCAGCAGCGCCCGCATCACCGGGGACCAGCCGAGCACCGCCATGAACCCCAGGTGGATCGCGTCGTGGAACCGGTAAGCATCCATCCGCCGGGAGTTGTCAGTCAGCGGGTCACCCAGCTCGGCGCCGACCTGGAACCCGGCCAGCTTCCCGCTGACAGGGACTGGGCCGTCCGGGAAGGCGTCGGGTTCGGCGCTGACCAGCATCAGCGCAGCGGCGCGGCGGCCCGATGGCACAGCCCGCTCGGTGATGGCAACGACCAGGTGCCGCGGGAACCGCTCACGGACCGGGTATCCCGCGTCGAAGACCGGCAGGTTCCCGCATTCAGCCTCGGTACGCTGCCGGGGATAGCGGTCACGGGTACGGCGAAGGTTCGCCTCCGCGATCTCTTCCAGATCCAGGCCGCACGCCGTCGCGACCGCTGCCGCGTACCACAGCAGGTCACCCAGTTCCTCGCGCAAGAACTCCCGGTTCGCGGCCAGGTCAATGCCATCACGTAAGTACTTCTTGTAGATGTTCAGGATCGAGCCGGTTTCGCTGGCCAGGCCGAGCATCGGCGCGACCGCGCCCTGCGGCCCGCCCAGGCGAAGCTGACTCGTCTTGCTCGCGGCCCGCTGGTAAGCGGAAAACTCCACGGTCAACCTCCCCCGCGGATGACCAGTGCCCAGACGACTTTCCCGCCCATATCCGGCGGGAAGTGCCAGCCCCACCGTGTGCTGACGGCTTGCACCAGCAGCAGTCCCCGGCCGTTCTCGGCTTCATCGTCTGCGTCCACGGGTACCGGCGGCAGGGGGCTGGCGTCCCAGACCAGGACGACAACCTGCATCCTGTCCGAGACCAGCCACAACCGGATCGAGTCCTGCATCGCCGCGCGAGAAGCCTGCATGGCGTTGGTGGTTAGCTCTGCGACGAGAAGCTCACTGCTTTCGCTGAACTCGGCCAGTCCCCACTCCCAGAGCACCTGGCGGGTATGCAACCGGGCGCACGGCACCGCGCTGGGAAGCGCGCCGAGTTCGAGAAAGGTCCGGTACGGCCACCCTGCCGCGAACGGAGCGACGTTCGCGACATCCGCGACGCCGGCGAAGGGTCGGCTGGACCTGGCTGGAGCTGCTGGGCGTGTGGCAAGACGAGCGCTGCCGCTCGCGGCGGCCGTCCGTCCGGGGCTCGTCTTGCCATACATAAGCGTGCTCCCTGTGGCGTCCCGGGTGCCTAAATCACTCGCTCGCTCACGGCCGGGCTGCCAAGGCGCAGGTACGACATGGCCCGCGTGACCGTCTCCACCACAGCGGCGGCGACGCCTGCCGGGTCGCTGATCCACTCGCTGAAGTCGGGCTCGGACACGATCGTGGCGGTCTCGTCCCAGTAGTCGCGCATCCAGGTCAGGCAGCCGTCGTCGGTCACGAAGACCTTTGCGTCCTGGCTGCCGGGGCTGGTCACCTGGATCTCGGCGTGCGCGTCGAAGTAGTCCTCGTCCTGGTAGACGTTCAGGTCTACGTCGAGGCCCCGGGCCTTCAGCTCCAGCCCGACGATGCCTTTGAGAGTGATGTCCTCGTGCGCGTATCCGCGTCCCAGGCGGGGGAAGTCATCCGTGCGGCCGGTCAGTAGCACAGTAGCCGCGTCTGCGAGTTGTTTCGCGTCTGCGTCGTGACCGGACCTGGGGTAATACTCCCACTCGGCGTCTCCCCAGTTGTTGACCGCGAGCGTGCACCGTGCCCCTGCACAGGCGATGGTCAGGCGGCAACTGCCGTCGCGCTCGGGCGGGCGGACGTTTAAACCACGGTCTGTCAGGCCGTCTGCGACCAGGCGCAGCAGCACGGTGTCGGGACTGCTCTGGCTCACGTTGAAGGCTCCTTCACGCTGCGTCAGACGCCCGGCATGGGCGTCTTTCATGGATTCAGCGTTTCGTTCAGCTCGTTTTTCTGCCGACTCCCGCGTACGCCCAGCGCGTCCCGCCACCCGCGTAGTATTCGGTCGCCGGGCGCCACTGCGACAGGAAGACGAGGCCGGGCTTGACCAGCTCGAAGCCGGAAAAGAACCGCTCTATTTGTTCCCTGGTGCGCATCACCAAAGGGGCGGTTGCCTGGTCGTAAACCTCAGCGATCTGTCCTAGCGCTGCCTGGTCCCGGTTCTCGCCGGTCACGTGCGAGATAACAAGGTAGCTTCCCGGGCATAGCGCGTCGCAGAGCTTGGCTACGCTGCCGTACGGGTCATCTTCGTCCCGGATGAAATGGAGCACCAGGGTCATACACAATGCTGCGGGCCGGGAGAAATCGATGACTCCCCGCAGTTCGGGGTTTCCGAGGATGCCGTCCGGATCTCGCAGGTCTCCGGCCGCAAGGATCACGCCAGGGGCATTGTCAAGGTGAGCGCGGCCACGCGCGAGCACGACCGGGTCGTTATCGATGTATGCGACATCTGCGTGCTGGTGATGTTGCCGGATGAGCTGATGGATGTTGCCTCGCGTGGGCAGGCCGGGTCCGACGTCGATGAACTGCGAGATGCCAGCTTCCGTGACCAGGAAGCGAACTGCGTGCTTGAGGAATTCCCGGTTTTCCAGTGCGGCCAGCGGAACATCCGGCGCGGCTCCCAGCACTAGCCGCGCGGCTTCCCGGTCAGCTTCGGAATTCTCGCTCCCGCCGAGATAGTAATCCCACATCCTCGCGACATTCGCGACTGTCATATCAACGTTGGGCAGCTTGCCTACCTCATCGTGCACCGGTCCTCCCTGGCTTGCGATCATCGGCTCATAACCCGCCTTCTCCATGGCGATGTTCGGCGGTTGGATGACTCGGAATTCGAGGTTCCGGCCACAGTCAGCATTGGCTGGCAGTCGGCCTTCCTCCGTTGAGGCTTGCCCGAACATGTCGATAATGCAAGCTGGATGGGGATAGCGGAAGGTGCGATTACCAACAGGCGACGAGCCATTACTATCGCTGGTAACAGTGGCCGGCGGTGACGTGGCGTAACCTATCCTCATGGGCCAGACAGAAACAAGACACCTACCGCCTGAGTTCTGGTCCTCTCCTGCCGTCGCTGCCGCGCTTGCGAGCTGCGACTTCGCGACGCTGCTGGAGGAGATCCGGCGAGCACACGGATGGACGCAAAAGCAGCTCGCGCTGGCGGTGGGATACTCCCAGAGCTGGGTGTCGAACGTGCTGCGCAGGCAGCAGGCACTCACCGTCGACCAGGTCCGTGAGATATCGCACCGGATCGGGGTACCTGTTCACCTTCTCCGGTTCGGCGATCGGGGAGGTGACGATCCGACGAAACGCCGCGACTTTGGCAAGGCCATGGCGCTGGCGCTCGTTCCCCTGCCCACGCGGGCAGCAGTAGACGAGACGACAGCGCCGACCCTGACGGCGATCACGGGCGCGCAGCGCCGTCTAGATGCCACGACATCGGCCCGTGAGCTGACACGAGGTGTCATCGCGCACGTGGAGATGGCAAACCGCCTGCTTGTCCAGGCCAGCAGGACGTCCTATGCCGCGGACGTGGCCGCCGCGGCCAGCGAGGCAGCAGGATTCGCCGCCTGGCTGCACGCCGACATGTACGACATCGGCACCGCGCGGGCCTATTACCGCATGGCGATCGACCGTGCCCGCCGCGCCGGGCACGACATGCTCGCCGGGTACATGCTTGGCAGCCTCGCCGCGTTCGAGATCGACGGCGGCGACCCCGAAGTCGGGCTCACCCTGATCACAGAGGCTCGGCAGCAGATAGGTACCACCCTCCACCCAGCACCACGGGCGTGGCTGGATGCCACCGAGGCACTGAGCCTGGCCGCCGCGCGCCGCGACGGCGAGGCTTCCGCGCGGGCGCTGAACCGGGCCGCGGAGACCATCGACGAGGACCGGCGGTCAGAACCGCCGCCGTGGCCGTGGGTGTTCCCGTTCGATCACGCCAAGCTCGCCGGATACCGGGCGCTGGTCGCCGTCCGGCTCACCCGCCCGGCCGACGCCCTGGCCGCGTTCACCGAGTCCTTGTCGGCCGCCCAGCCTGCCCCCAAGCAGCGCGCGGTCGTCATGCTCGACGTAGCCACCGCAGCGTGCCAGGACGGCACGGCCAGGCGGGACAGCGACCGGGTCGATGAGGCGTTCCGGCTGGCCTGCGAGGCGCTCGGGGTGGGCGTCGCCTACTCATCCGAGCGCGTCATGGAGCGAGCGCGGCGTTTCCGCCGCGAGTACTCCGGGCGGGCGACCAGCTACGTCCGCGAGTTCGACGACCAGCTCCGGACGGCCTTGCAGTGACGGCCCGCATGCACCGCATCGCCTTTTCCGGACACCGCAGCCTGCCCGGCCCCACAGCAGGCCTGGTGGACAAGGCGATCCGGGCCGCTCTGGCCGAGCACGCGCCGGAGGTGGCTGGCATCTCCTGTCTCGCGGACGGCGCGGACCAGATATTCGCCCGCGCGGTCACCGACGTCGGCGGCAAGCTCGAAGTAGTCATTCCCGCCGCCCGGTACCGCGCCGGGCTCCCGGCCGAAGCACAGCCTGAATATGACAGGCTGCTCGCCGAGGCCGCAGCCGTGTGCCGCATGCCGTTCACCGAGTCAAGCTCTGAATCCCACATGGAAGCCAGCAAGGCCATGATCGACCGGGCCGATGAGCTGTTCGCAGTCTGGGACGGTCAGCCCGCCCGGGGTTACGGCGGAACCGCCGACGTGGTGGCGTACGCCCGCGAGCACGGCACGTCGGTACGTGTGATCTGGCCACACGGCGCAGAGCGTGACTGACAGCGAAGGACTGAGGTGACCATGTACTCCGTCGGGCTGGCAGGGCATCGCCTCGCCCGGCGCGGCTGGCGAAGACCAGTCGCCATTCTGTTCCGCCAGCTAATCCGTACTCTATTCCGTATTCCGTTTAGAGTGGAACCCCGTGGCGGCGGGGAATGTGCAGGGCGTGGCGGTAATAGACCTTCTTGTGACTCCCAGACTGTATACGTGCATAGCTCGTAAAACAATTATCGATGGCGCGGCGCGCGTGCGGGCCGGTACGTCAGCCGGTGATCTCCTGCCTGTGGCGAGGCAGCCGTACAGTGGCGGGTAATGACCCTGCCTCGCGCGGAGGCGTGTGCTCATCGGGTGGTACGGGCATGCGGCCAGGCAGGAGCAGGTGTGCGGGGAGGGAGGCGCGGGACGGCGCCGGGGGAAAGGCGCGAGGGCGGACGGTGATCGAGGCCGCGGTGCGTGACGAAATGCGCGGGAGCCTGCCGCAGCCCCGCAGTCGCCGGCTGTGTGTCTTCTCACAGGCGTTAATTACGGCTGCGGCGTGAATGCCAGGCCCGGAAACCCGGTTTCTTAGATGTCAGCGGTTCGCGTGGCACGCGGGACCCAGAGCCTCATGAACGCACCGTCATACCCCCACATCTCGTTCCGCTTTGCGCCGTCCCGGTTCCTGGTCCCCCCGCCTGGACAGCCAGCAGCGGCGCCCCCCGGGTGCCGCGCCCTGCCTTGCGGCCCGAGTAGCCGCTCACGGCGGCCAGCAACCCGGCGGTCGGCGTGTCACCCGCACAGGGGCGCGGACCGCGCCCGTGTGCGCCGTCCGGGGCGTACAGCGGCCTCCCCGCCGTCAGCGACACCCGGCCCGACCGTCCCGTCGGCGGCCACCGGGCACACCGCCGCACGCTGCGCCGCCGGGCAACCGCCCGCCATCGACTTGACGTGCCAGGCGCAGTGGGCGCTGGATGGCGCCGGTCCCGGGCGGCAGGCCAGCCCGTCCTGCCCCCTGGCCCCCGCACGGGCCGGGCACCGAACAGGAAGCAGCACGGCGCCGCAGGCCACCGCCCGGGACCCTCGCCCCCCGGCCCGCACCGCCACGGACGGCCATGCCGCTAGCGCCTGCCCCTTGCGCAGGCGGGTCGGCCGGAGGCTGCCGTGACCGCCGACGGGGCAGACCGCCGCGAGCTTGACCACCCCCCCGGAGCCGAGCGTGCATCGGTCCGGTACCGGGCTGCCCGGCACGCGGCTCCCGTGGGCGGCTCGAACCGGCTCCTGTCGGTTGAGGAGCTGGCTGCCTATCTGGGCGTGCCGAAGAAGACCGTCTACGGCTGCTGGCGGCAATGGGGCCTGCGCGGCTACCGGGTCGGCCGGTACCTGCGGTTCCGCGAGCGGCACGTGGAGGAATGGCTCCAGTCCCGGGAGGTATAACCGCCGTGGCCAAAATCTTCAAGCGCTGCCCGTGCCCCGAAGACCAGTGGGAGAGGTGCCTGCACCAGTGGGTGGTCCGCTACCGCACCGCTGGAGGCCGGTCCAGCCGCCAGCGCGAACAGTCCTTCGGCGATGGCCGGCGCGACGCCGAGGACTTCGCGCTCAAGGTCGAGCACGACAAGCGCGCCCACGTATTCGTCGACCCCAAGGCCGGGCAGGCACTGTTCCGCGCCGAGGCCGAAACCTGGCTGGACCAGCACCTGGGCGCGGACAGCAGCATCGCGACCTACCGGTCGGTGCTGCGCGCCCACGTCGACCCCGCGATCGGCGGCAAGCCGATCGGCGTCATCCGCCGCGAGGACATCAAGGCCCTCATCGCCGGTGCACCGCAAAGGGCTCAGTGCCAGCCGGATCGGCTGCGCCCACCTGGTCATCAGCGCGGTGCTCGCCGAAGCCGTCCAGGACAAGAAGCTCGCCGAATCCCCGTGCACCGGCGTCCAACTGCCGGGGGTCGTGGTCTGCGCCGACTTCATCATCCCCGCATACGCGCAGGTCCAAGCGGTGGCCGCCGGGCTCCCGCCGGACTGGGCCGCCACCGTCTGGCTCATGCACGGCTGCGGGCTGCGGATCGGCGAGGCCCTCGCCGTCAACCTGCGCTGCCGGACCAACCATGGCAAGACCCTGCGGGTGAAGGAGCAGGTCAACCCCGCCGCGCAGCTACGGCCACTGAAGTTCCGCCAGGCCGGGGAGTTCCGCGACATCCCGCTGCCGCAGTACGTCAGCGAGGCGATCGACAAGCACATGGCCGAGCACGGCACCACACCCGACGGGTACCTGTTCCAGGGCCGCAAGTACAAGCTGGTCATCCGCCGCAGCTACCAGGAAGACTTCCAGCGAGCCGCCGCCAGAGCGGGCTTGCCGCCCGAGTTCATCCCCCACTCACTGCGCCACCTCTACGCCTCCACCGCCCTGGCGGAAGGCATCCCGATCACCGAGGTGTCCCGCTGGCTCGGCCACAAGAGCATCGAGGTCACCTACCAGATCTACGGTCACCTCGTGCCCAGCTCCTTCGACCGCGCCCGCGACGCCCTCGACGCTGCCTACCAGGAAACGAGGAGAACTAGAAGCAGCGGGGGCCGACACGCAGCATGAACCCCGGGACCCGTCACTGAGGTCGAATTCGACCGGTTTCAACCAGCCTCCGGCCCTCGGGCTGACTTTTTCTAGAGCAGCCCCTGCGACTTCAGAATGCGGCTGGTATCAGCTCCGTCGATGATCGTGTACGTGCGTGGATTGCGCAGGTCGTGGGCGTACGCGTCCATCATGTTGACGACGGCTGTCGTGATCTGGTGGCAGTGCTGAAGTACAAGCAGTTCCGCTGGCTCGCTGAACAGCCGGCCGATCTGGTCGCCTGGCTTGCCGAGCGCCTTGACGGTCATGGGATACGGGTGGCCGCGGCCCTTGAACAGCCACGCGGCCGATACCTGGTGCCCGCGGACGATCACCCGTGAGGTATAGAGGTCGGAGCGCTCGCCGCCCCAGTCTTTGGGCACGTAGGACTCGCCGATCAGCCTGGCGAAGGCGTTCTTCACCGTTTCCTCCGGGACCCGCCGAATCGCCATGAGGTCGGCCTCAGCGACGAGTCCGCCAAAGTCAATCCCGTTGAACTGGCCGATCTCGCTGGGATACACCCGCAGTCCCGGCGCCACACGTCCGGTGGCGGGATCGTCATCGAGAAATGACCGGATCCCGATGAAGGCGGGCCTGAGCTCGATCCCTGCCGCGCTGTGGTCGGTGACCGTTCCGATCATGTAGGCCCGTCTGTTCCCGGTGAGGCTGCCGATCGCGGACGAGCTCGCCGTCCGTGCCGAGTTGAAGCTGCCGGTGACACGGAGCCGCTTGCCTGTGTCGAGCACCGCCGTGAAGCTGACGGGCTTGACGCCGGGTGCGTCGCCATCTTTGGCCCGCCGGAAGGTGAATTCCAGCTCCGCTCCAACAACTCGCCCCACGTGCAGATCCTGCTCCAGGACGCCTCTCGCCAGCTCGCTGATCCCTAGCGTCGGGAGCGCCTCGGCCAGCTCCGCAGCGAGCACGTAGGGCAATGCTGCCTCGGGGTCGCTCCTGCATGCCGCACGCGCCCGCGCGGATCCAGTCCGCTGATCCCCGAGAAGGGACTGGACTTGGTCCTGGTGCAGGAAGTACGGCTCTAGCGCGATGCGCTTCATCGGTGGCCAAGTCCTTTCGGGCCGGGGCAGGTCAGATTCTCTGCCTGACAGAATCGGGTGCCCTGATGCGATGCGGGCATCAGCTACTGGAGGTCCTTGAGGAGACGAAGGAACTCATCCACGTCCTGCGGCCTGTCGGCCGGGTCATGGCGTGTCGCCTCGGCTGCGACGGCCCGCCAGGGGCCGGACTCTGGGAGCAGCGGGATGTTCGCCTGCGGGCGGCGCCCGGTCAGGATGGCGCCAATGAGCTGTCCGATGCTGTAGATGTCGGTGGCGGGCGTCGAGTTGTGTGCGTCGCCGGACAACTCTGGCGCGGCGAAGCCTTCGGTCCCGAAGCCGGTGCCGGTCCGCGTGCGACGCGGGCCGCTGCTCTGCCCTCGGGGACGCCGTCCCAGTCCCCAGTCCCCGACGACCCACTGGCCTTCCAGGAACAGGATGTTCGCCGGCTTGATGTCCCGGTGGATCCAGTCTTCCGCGTGAGGGCGGCGCAATCCCTCGCAGACTGCCTCGACGAGGTCCAGGAGTGTCCCCGTCTCCCGAAGGCGGTCCGCATGGCTGGCGGCGTTACCATTCGCGAGCGGCATAGTAAACCACTGCCCGTCCGGGTCGGCGTCCAGCACCGGCATGACGTTTGGGTGGCTTCCAAAGCGCCCCCCGGCGCTGATCTCGCGGCCCATGCGGTGCACGGAGTCCTCGTCACGGAAGCGGAGTCGCTTTAGCGCGACCGGGATGCGGGTGGGCTTGTGCGCCGCGGGATACACCGCTCCTTGGCCGCCTTCGTCAATCGGCTGTCGGTCCATGGCGTAGTCCGCCTTCTTCCCTCGTGCGAGCCAGGGCATGAGGAACCAAGGCGCGCGCACATCCCCAGCACGCAAAGTGCCGCTGGCGAGGAGGCCGCGGGCGACCTCGATAGCGTGGCCCTGGTAGGAGCGATCGCCCTGGGTATCGAGGATGGCCACGAGTTGCCGGGCGGCTGGATAGGGAGCGAGTTCGGCGGCGAGGCTGCGTGCCTCTCCTTCCTGGGTGGCCCGGAGGATCTGCCTCTCGCCCGCTGCCTGGCGGGCATGGTCGAGTGCCGGGTCGGCGAGCCGCCAGCTGACTAGTGTCCCGTGTCCCCTGCCGGACGGGGCCACTGCCCCGGCCTGGAATGTCACGATTCCCGACGCGCACCATTGGTAGAGCAGCCCGATACCCCGTCGACCGAGCCGCTCGGTGATGCCTTTCGCCTTCCCTGCCTCGTTCTTCAGGAGCCACTGACGATCTCGGGCGTCCAGAGCTTCCAGCGCGTCCCGCCAGCCTGCGGTGCGACTGGCGACCGCGCCCCGCACCTCCAGGCGGATGATCCTGCGGCCGGTCTCATGGCCGTCGGCGTCCGTGGTGACCCGGTAAACGGGGAACGCGTCCAGGTCCTCCGGCAGATCCGGAACGCCGACGGGCTCCGAACCGATAACTGTTTCCTGCGCCATCGTGAACAATCTAGATCGTATTCAAATTGATAACGCCTACCCGGCCGTCCGATAGTCGGAAGCCACTCGCGCCCCAGCCATCCCGATTCGCAACATTACGCACCTCAAAGAAGGGCGGAGAACAGTTATCCACAGGATTATGACGACGGGTGACCTTCTACCTGGTTTAGGTTACCGTCGATCTGTGACATCCGATTCCGGCAGCGGCCCGGCTCCGCTTCCCCGGTCACGCTATCCCTTTCAGAGCGGCCGGGCGGCCCATGCCGCGGCGGTCTTGGGGATCACCCTCAAGGAAGCCTCCGCCCTGGACTGCTCCGATACGGAGATAGCCGCCACCATCGACCTCTGCCGAGTTCTCGCCGACCTCTCTCCGCGTGGGGAGGCTGTACCGACCAGGAAGCTCTTCGAGCGGCTGGAGGGTCATTATGCCCGGCCTCTGCTGGAGAGCCGCCTCCGCGCTCTCATGGGGGCGGGGTCGGTTGAGAAGGACAGGGACGTGCTGAACGAGCAGGACGTGCGGCTCACCCTGCCCGGGGCGCTCAGCCTGGTCCTCGTCCCCTGGATCTCGTCGATGTTCGGGCAGCGTGCCTTGTTGGAATTGCTCAGCCGTGCGCAGGCGCGCGCTCAGGCTCCGGACGCCACCGCGGATGACGTCCGGGCCGACCTCGCTGAGCTGCGCCGTGTGCTGTCTACCTTCGCCAGCCAACTCCGCCGTATTGTCGATGACCGCAAGACGGCTGAGATGATCGAGTACGCCCGGGACTGCGATGACCGGGAAGTGGTGAACAGGATCGCGGGGCTGCGCGAGACCGTCGCCAAGTCGTTCCCCAGCGAGCTGGCCGATGACCTGGACCGGCTCTCCATCGCCTGTGACTGGTACATCGCCCAGCAGCAGCGCTTGCTGAAGCTGCTCAGCACCACTCCGGGGACGCGGGGACACTGGGTGCGTGGCGATGAGGTACACGAGGTAATGCGCTCCGCCACCCCGGCCCGGCTGGCCGCCCTGTGGGGCGGCATCGCCTTCGACGAGGCTCCCGTCTGGGTCAGCCCGGAGAGGGTGCTGACAGCCGTCTCGGAGCTGACATTCCGCCCTGCGGACGCACCTGTCCCGGAGGCAGGCGTGCACGACGCGGGGACAGCCTCCACCGTCGACCCGCTGGAGGAGCTGCGCATGCTGGCAGAGCACCTGCTGGAAGGGGCGGACGAACGGGACCTGACGGAGGAATTCCTGGTCCGGCCGTGGCCCTTCCCCGCAGTTATCCTCGCTGACCTGACCGTCCTCGCGGGGCTAGATGCCAGCTACGCGCTGTCGTATCCCGGGCACCTGGCCCTGCGGGAGACCGGGACCAGCATGCGCGTGGCCACTGCCGTGATCCTGCGGCGGGTCCCTGACCCCTTGCAGGATCTCGTGGCGGACGGCGCGCTCACGGATGGAGGCCAGTAGTGACGTCGCGGGACGACACGGTGGCGCTTTCACTTGCCCGGCTCCGCCAGTCCGGCTGGCTGCCCGCCGGCACCCTGCCCCTCGCGCAGGCGGAAGATCGGGCAGCCCAGGCGGGACGACAGGTCGCCCTCGTCGGCGGGGAGGACGGGACGCCGACACTCGCGGTGCTGACGTGGCGGGGAGCCGAGCCAGCCGAGAGCACTAGCCCGCCCCGGCTCGCGCGCCGGGCGCTGTCCCGTAAGGCGACCAAGACCCTTGTGGTCGCCTATGCCCTTCTGGCCGACCCGCAGGCCAGCCGGACCGACGTGACGCAGGCGTGGGTGCTGGACGCCATCCGCCTCCTGACCTCCAGAGACGGGGAGAGCTGGGCGATCCCCGTGCTCCGCCAGGAACTTCCCCAAGCGGGACTCCTCGCTCCTCATAACGAGGGCTGGGCTCCAGGTCCTGTCATGCAGGCATGGGACATGCCCACCCGTGAAGTCATGGCGCACGCCGCCCGGCAGCTCTGGGAGCACCCGACATGGTCTGGGACCCGACTTGGGTGACGAGGTCACCGACGAGGAGGAGGTCCTCGCCGCAGTACGCGCCCTTGAGGCAGCCGACGGGCCACTCCGGCCGCGGGACTGGCCAGCGCTCGCGGACGCCCACCTCCGGCAACTGGTCACCCACCGCCTTCAAGGGCTGGGTCGCCAGCTGCTCCCGGTGATGGACGAGGCCAGGTCCGCGGTCACGGGGTATCTCAGCACATGGTCGGACGAGGCAGCCAGAGACCTAGCCCGCGACCCCTCCGGTCTCCAGGAGGACGACCTCGCGCTCCTGACCCTGATCTACCTGCATTGGGAGATCCTCGGGCGCGTCCTCGGCGAGAGCCTGCGGCCAGTGGCGGAGCAGCTCGATGCCTATGAGGGCAGCACCGGGCGCGATGCCATCCAGGGCGAGTCCCGTCGAGAGGGCTTGGCCCGGCTCCGCGCCCGCCAACTCATCACCGTGGACAACCGGCCAGGGCCGGCGCTCAAGCGGCTCACCTCGTCCCAGCGCACGTGGCTGGACCAGAACCTCGTGCTGCTCATGCGGCCAGACCACACGTGGGCCGAGGAGATACGCCAGTCCCGCCAAGCGGCCAGTTTCGGCATGGAGGCATGATGACCGCGCTAGCGCTGCCGCTGGATGTTAATGCGCCCGGCATGGTCGGAGACCGGTCGCTGCGTGCACTGCAGCTGATCCGGATCGGCCGTCATCCCAGCCAGGTGATGCTGATGCCCGCGCAGGGCCTGTGGGTGGTGAGTGGCCGGGGACCGGAGGCCGGGTCCAACGGCGCGGGCAAGACCGTCCTGCTGGGTGCGCTCTCGCTGCTGCTCGGCGATCCGCAGTGGAGCGGCGGTAGCGGCACTGGCCCCAGTGCGGCCCGGCTGCTATTCGACCATGACCGTGCCCGCTCCACCGACTCGAGGATCAAGAGCGCGTCGCACGGGTACATCGTCGGTGTCTTCTGCAACGCGAAGCCGGCGGATCCCGTCAGCGTGTGGCTGCTGATCGAGCGCCATTCCAGCCCCTACGTGCAGGTGCGGTGGGCCGACGGGGTCCACCTCGCCGAAGGGGCCAGCGAGGCGGCCCGAATAGAGGACGCCGATGTCCGCTGGAAGGACCTGCGGGTCAACGGCACCTTGTCCGTCACCGAGTACGCAGCCTGGCTCTACGGCGACGTGCCTCGCTGCCTCGCCTCCATCCGGGCACGGGGCAGCGAGGAGAATCAGGATCGTGGCCTGCTGGCCCTCGGGCAGCGGTCCTTCCGTCCGGCGGACCTCGCCAGTCATATCATCACGCTGGCCGGGAAGCGGCACGCGCTGGATGCCGAGAAGGAACAACGGCTGGCGATGCAGGAGAACCAGCTATCACTCGATGCCCAAAAAAATGCCTACCAGCAGCAGCACCTGCGCGAAGAGGCGGAGCTCGCGCAAATCGCCCGCAGGAAGGAGGCCCGACGGCTGAGCATAGAGGCGTCCGAGGCATGGGAGAGCTACCTCACACTGCTCTACCTGCTGGAACACCACGAGGCTCAAGCGCTGCATAACGGTGCCGAAGCACTCGATTCGCAGGTCACGGAGCTGAAAAGCACCATCGCCGCGAAGAAAG
>Ga0335075_10008126_pt1 | contig 16114 bp, 11 predicted proteins | sample Lox_Sample_24_FD_206723 | JGI IMG/M metagenome (GOLD analysis project Ga0335075, IMG submission 206723) | Soil microbial communities from Loxahatchee National Wildlife Refuge, Florida, United States - Lox_Sample_2.4 | ecosystem: Environmental > Terrestrial > Soil > Wetlands | place: USA... | reverse complement strand
GATGGACGTCAGCTGGGACTCCGCCGGCCTGGCTACGCCCCTGCACGATGGCGATCTCGTCCGCCTCTATTCCATCGTGCCGCGCTATCAGAACACCGTTACCCTGCGCGGCAACACAGCCAACCCTGGCCGCTTCGCCTGGCATCCGGGCATGCGCCTCAGCGATCTCATCCCCGACAGGTCTTCGCTCGTGACCCGCAATTACTGGTGGAAACGTGCGCAGCTCGGTCTGCCGGGACCCGAATTCGAGCCCCTCCTGAATTTTCCTCCGCTGGTTCAGCCCAACGCGCCCGAAGATCTCTCTCGCGAGCGGTTTCTCAGCCAGGCTCCGTCCACGGCCACCGCGACCACGGCTTCCGACCTGACCGCGGCGAAGACCGGAACCGCCCCAACCGGATCGACCAGTCAGAACGCCACGACTGCAGCCACAACCTCCTCGACGACCGCCAATCCCACCGCGGGGCAGCGCGCTGGCAGCGCTTCCCTGGCGGCGGGGTATTCCACTTCGTCAACCCTGAACGCAGCTCCTCTCACAACGGTCGGCCCGATCGCTCCCGACATTGACTGGGATTACGCAGTCATCGAGCGCCTCGACCCCAGAACCCTCAGGACCAGACTGATCCCCTTCGATCTCGGCCGCCTGGTCATTTACCACGATCCCTCCCAGAACCTCTTGCTCCAGCCTGGCGACGTCGTCACCGTCTTTTCCCAGGCGGATATTCACGTGCCCATCGAGCAGCAGACCAAGTTCGTCCGGATCGAAGGCGAGGTCGTGCATGCGGGCGTGTACACCGTCCGTCCCGGCGAAACGCTCCGCGATCTGGTCCGCCGCGCTGGCGGCTTCGCACCCGGCGCCTATCTCTACGGCTCGCAGTTCACCCGCGAATCCACGCGTGTCCTGCAGCAGGAGCGCATCGACGAATACATCCAGCAGCTGGAGCTGGAAATGCAGAGCAATGCGATGTCCATGATCTCCGCCGCCGCCGCCGCGCCCGGAGCGCTCGCCGGCGCCCCTGCCGCTCAGGCCAGCGAGCAGGCCATTATCGCCAAACTCCGCCAGATCCGGGCCACCGGCCGCATCGTGCTCCAGTTCAATCCGCGCAGCAAAGGCATCGACCAGATCCCCGATCTTGTGCTCGAAAACGGCGACAAGTTCGTGGTGCCTCCGGTGCCCGCCAGCGTCAACGTCGTCGGCGCCGTCTACGATCAGAATTCCTTTATCTATCGTCCCGGCATGAGGGCCGGCGAATATCTCCACCTGGCCGGCGGTCCCAACCGCGATGCCGATGCCAAACACTCCTTCATCATCCGCGCCGACGGCTCCGTGATCAGCCGCGCCGCCGCCAATACCCTGTGGGGCAACACGTTCGACGCTCTGCCCATGAACCCCGGCGATACCATCGTCGTCCCGCAGAAGGTCGTCAAGCCTTCCGCCCTGCTGAACGCCATGGCATGGACGGGTTTGTTCGCTCAGTTCTCGCAGCTGGCCCTGGGCGCGGCCACCATCGGCATCCTGGCCGACCAGTAGCCCAATACGCCGTTTCCTCCTCTGCTATGCGCCGCACCATCGTTCACATCGGAAAGTTCTATCCCCCCCACCCCGGGGGGATCGAATCCCATGTGCAGATTCTCGCCTCTGGTTTGAGCGGATTCTTCCACGTCCAGGTGATCGCCGCAGGAGAGGCAATGTCCACGAAGGTCGAGCTCCTCGACGGCGCGACGATCACGCGTCTGCCCACCTTTGGCGTGGTCGCTTCCCTGCCTCTCACCCCCACGCTTCCTCTGCAGCTGATGAAACTCGATCCCGCGCTGCTGCATGTGCACGTGCCCAATCCCGGCGCCGCCTTCGCCGTCGCCATCGCACGCTACCGCGGCCCTCTGGTGGTTACGCATCATGCCGACACGCTGGGACGCAGGCTCCTGAAAAAGCTCACCAATCCGTATGTGACAAATATGATGAAGCGCGCCGACCGCATCGTCGTCACCTCCCATCGTTACCTGGAGAGTTCCGAAGAGCTGGCGCCCTTCAGGTCAAAATGCACGGTCATTCCTCTGGGCATGAACTATCCGGAACCGCCGGCTTCTCCTCATTCGTTCGACCCTGCAGTCCTGACCCGTTTCGATTCTCCGCTCATCCTCTCCGTCGGCAGACTGGTCCCCTATAAGGGATACATTGGCCTCCTCCGCGCCATGCAGGCCGTCAACGCCACTCTCCTGCTGATCGGGACGGGCCCGCTCGAGCGCGATCTGAAATCAGCCGCCCGGAACCTTGGCGTATGTGGCAAAGTAAAATTTCTCGGCTGGATCGACGACCTCCAGCCGTATTACCGCGCGAGCTCCCTCTTTGTTCTCCCATCGATCACTCGCGCCGAGGCCTTCGGTATGGTTCAGCTGGAAGCCATGGCTGTGGGCCTTCCCGTCGTCAATACCGATATCGACTCCGGCGTTCCGGAAGTGTCCCTCGATGGAATCACGGGCATCACCGTCCCGCCGGCCGATTCTGCCGCTCTTGCGCGCGCCATCAATCTTCTTCTCGAATCCCCCGGTTTGCGCCAAAGAATGGGCGCGGCAGCCAGGGCTCGCGCATTTTCCGAATTTGCCGCCGGCCTGATGGTTCGAAGAACAATGGAGCTCTATGATGAGGTCTTGTCCACGCGCATGCAGGATTCGCTTGCGGCCGATGCCATGTGACGAAGCAAACTGCCGCTTTGTCAACCGGCTTCATGGGCTGGAAAGGGAACGGAGGGCTGATCATTGACGGATCTTTTACCCGTTCGAAGAACTCCGGCGCCCCGGGAATCCGAATCGCGCGTTCTGTTCGGCAATCGGATCCGCGCGAGCCGCCGTCTCCGCTCGAAGGGGGTTGATTCATCCCCGTGAATATCGGAGTCGATGGCTCTTCGCTCACCGTTCCGCGCACGGGTGTCGGGAACTACGTTGAAGCGCTGCTGACGCCCCTGCTCCGGGAGCACCCGGACGTTCGGTTTTTTCTCTATTCCCCCACTCAGGTCCGGACGGAACACCACCCCAACCTGCACCTGCGCATCGAGGAAGCGCCGATTTCCGGGCCTGTCTGGCGCAACCTTCGCCTGCCGCAGCTCCTGCGCCGCGATCGGATCGACGTCTTCTGGAGCGGCACAGGCATGCTCCCCGCCGCGCGGCTCCGCAACCTGGCCACGGTCCTCACCATCCACGATCTCGTGTACCTTTGTGCCCCCGCAACCATGCCCTGGCTGGGACGGCTCAGCCGCTCTGTCTTCCAGCCGCGATCCGTTCGCATGGCCTCGCAGGTCGTCGCTGTCTCCCACGCCACCGCCCGCGACCTGGAGCGCGTCTGCGGGCGCGCCGCCGACGCGGTCATTCATCCCGTGGTTTCGCGGATATTTAAGGTTCCGGACGACGCTGAGAAACAGCGGGTGCGCGCGAAGTACCAGTTGCGCGAACCCTGCCTGTTCGCGGTGGGCACGCTGGAGCCGCGAAAAAACCTCGTGTCGCTGCTGGAGGCATATGACCTGCTCCGCTCCCGGGGAATCCAGCCTCCGCAACTGATCCTCAGCGGAACCAGGGGATGGAAGGACAAACAGCTCTCGGCCAGGCTGCAGGAGGCCATCAGGACCGGCCTGGTGCGCGCCCTGGGCTATGCGGACAACGAGGATCTGCCTGGCTTGTATGGCGCAGCCCTGGCGTTTATCTTCCCCTCCATCTACGAAGGATTTGGCATGCCCCTGGTCGAAGCGCAGTTGTGCGGCGCTCCGGTTCTTTACGGCAGCCATCCGGCCATGCGCGAGGCGGCAGGGGATTCTGGGATAATCTTTGAGCCGACCCCGGAGGGAATTGCCTCGGCCGTGGCCCAGCTCGTTCGCGGCGAATGTCCGCTGGTGTGCAGGCTGCCCCGGCTCATTCCCAACTCAGCCGAAGATGCAGCGCGACAGATGTGGAGTGTGATCGTGAGCGCGCTGCAACAGCGGCAGCAGGTTGAATCGCGAGCATGAATGTCTTTTTCAGCAACTTCGTCCATCTGCTGCCGTGGGCGCTGCTGCTCGCGGCCTTCCTGCTGTTGTCCTTCCATGCTGAACTCACCAGCAGGCGCATTTTCGTCCTGGCATCTCTGGCTCTGCTGGTTGTCTTTGCCGGGCTGCGCCAGCCCTTCACGCCGGACATGCTGCGTTACAGGTACATGTATGAAGATCCTGACCTGCTCAGCGCCGGCTATATTGAGCCCTCCTTCATCCTGATCTCAAAGGCGCTGAACGCGCTGGGTCTCGGCTATCACTCCCTGTTTGTCGCCTATACCGCAATCGCCCTGGGCTTTGTCTACGCCGGCATCGGCAACCTTACCCGCCACCTTCGGCTCGCCGTCTTCCTTTACATCGCAATCCCTGCCTGTTTCCTCAATCTCTTTGTCGAGATGCGGCAGGTATCCGCCATTGCCATCGCATTCTATGCGACCAGCATCCTTCTCAGCCCGCAGACCCGCCACCGGCTCCTGAAGGTCTGTGCGTGGGCTCTCGTCTCCATCGGTTTTCACTATTCCGCCCTTCTGTATTGGGTCATCCTTCTCTGCGCGTACAAGCTCGCCCGTCGATCGTACCCCAGGCTGCTTTACATTGCGGCCTTGGTCGTCAGCATTGCCATTCCCACCTCGGCCGTCATCTCGGGGTTCATGTTCCTCATGAGCCCCCTCATGCCCGCCAAGCTGCACCAGATTCTCAATGCCTTCCTGCAAAGCACCTCAGGTTTGGCGGAGGCCGGACAGCTGCTGAAATCTGCCGTCTATATCGCCATCGGCCTGTTGTTCGTCTTCCGCCTGCGACGGCACGAACACGAGCCGAATTTCCGATTCCTCGTGAACCTGTTCGTCCTGGGCGTCATCATCCTCGATCTGGCCAGAGGCTTCGCTGTCGCCAGCAGGCTCGCCTATTTCTTCCTCATTTTTCAAATTGTTATCTTCCCGGAACTTATCGACGAGTTCAGAGAGCGGGCGCAGTCGCTTCTCGCAGGCTACACGCTGGTCCTGTTCTATCTCGCGCAGTTTATGTGGGGACTGTTCTATTTCTCAGATGAGTGGCAGAGTTATGTCTTCCTGCATTATCAGAATGCTCTGTTCTCCCTTTTCCGCTAAAGCATTTTCAGGGTTGCTGCAAACCGAAGCCGGGATATCGAGTCGACGCGGCCAACAGGGAGCGGCGACCCTGGCGAGAAGCGACAACGGTACGGTAACCCTGAAGATGCCGTAGTTCTCATCTCATTCGCCCTGTGGGTATCGCATGACGTCCCGCTCTCACCTCGCCATCGATCTCAGGATGTATCGCATGAGCGGAATCGGCCGTTACCTCGAGACGCTGCTGCCTGGCCTGCTGCCGCGGCTCAACGCAACCGCCATTTCCATCCTCGGCGATCCCCGCGACCTCGCAAGCGAAGCCTGGGCTGGGGACCCCAGGCTCACTTTCCGCCCGCACCATGCCCGCATCTTCAGCGCGGCCGAGCAGCTCGTCGCCATGCGCGGCCTCTACCGCGGCGTGGACCTCCTCTGGTCCCCGCAATACAACGTGCCGGTTTTCTACCGCGGGCGGTTGCTGGTTACGATTCACGATGTTTGCCAGTTAGCCATGCCGGAAACTCTCAGCAGTCCGCTGCAGCGCTGGTATGCGCGATTTCTCTTCGCGCGGGTGGCTGCCCGGGCTTCCGCCGTTCTTTGCGTTTCGGAATTTACGGCCCGCGAGGCCCATCGATGGGCGGGCGTTGATCCGCGGCGAATCACCGTAGCCTATCCATGCCTCAGCGGTTCCTGGCGTCCGGCTTCAGCAACGGAGCCGCCTCCGCGATCCAACCCGTACTTCCTCACGGTGGGAAACCTGAAAAAGCACAAGAACCTGCTCGCTGCGATCGTTGCTTTCCGGCAGATTCGGAACAGGATCCCCCACGATCTGGTCATTGTGGGCAAACGCGACGGGTTTCTGAATGCCGACACTTCGCTGGCCGCGGCCGTTTCCGGATCGGATCCGCGGATCGTATTGACAGGTCATGTCGAAGACGATGCTCTTCGCCGCTATTACCGGCACGCGGAGGCTCTCGTGTTCCCCTCGCTCTACGAAGGCTTTGGCTATCCCCTGGTCGAGGCCATGGCCTTCGAGTGCCCGATCGCGTGTTCGCGAGCAGCATCTCTGCCGGAGGTTGCGGGCGACGCGGCTCTTTACTTCGACCCGTCCAGCGCCGACGATATCGCGTCCGCTCTCCTTCGTCTCGCCGTGGACAGTCAGCTCCGCGCCGATCTGAGGCAAAAGGGCTCAGTCAGGCTCGAACGCTTCCGCGGAGACGCGTCGGTTGGCATTGTCGCCGATCTGATCAACCGGCTCCTGCAGCATCAGCCCTGATCCCCTTCACACACGGCCGCGGAACACGGATTCTGACCCGTCACCAGCGCGACCGTCTCGGCGGCGGCGCGCTGCCAGCTGAACAGCCGTCCCCGCTCCCGCGATTTCCGTGCCAGCTCCGCACGCAGGCCAGCGTCCTCTTCCATGTGCCGAAAGGCCGCAGCGATGGCCGGCGTGTCATAAGGATCCACGCTGATGCCCGCATCGCCAGCGACCTCCACAACCGCCGAGGAATTGCTGGCAATCAGCGGCAACCCCCATTGCATCCCCTCCACCAGCGGCAGACCGAATCCCTCGTACAGAGAAACCATCACCACGGCCTGCGCATGGGCATACAACGAGCAGAGAGCCGCGTCGTCAATCCCGCGGATCAGGTGGACGCAGGACTGCAGCTGGCTTGCGGCCACGAATTGGTGGACGTCGAAGGCGCCCCACTGCCCTGCCCCCACAATGACCAGGTCCCAGGGCCTGTGGCTTTCCCGCCGGTACTCAACATAGGCTCGCAGCATTCGTTCGAAGTTTTTGCGCGGTTCGTAACTGCCCACCGCAAGAAAATACGGCTGGGAAACCGGGGATGGGGATGCCGCATCGCAGCCGCCGAGGCTCGATGCCAGATAGACCACGTCCAGCTTCCTGGCTGCCCTGGGGAAGAACGAAAGGATCTCGGACCTCGAGAAGCAGGAGTCGGTGATTACCTGGTCGGCGATCCGCAGCGAGAGCGGGACCATCAGCCGTTCGGTAAGACGCACCCGCCAGTCCATCACCTCCGGAAACCGCTTCCAGACCACGTCGTGGACGGTGACCACTTTCCTGCATCGCCGCGGCAGCCATAGCGGCAACTGGTGCCGGGGCGACCAGAAGATGTCGATCTTGTCCTGCCGCGCCCAGCGCGGGAAAATCGCCTGCCAGGTAACCGTGCTCGCGCCCCGGAATTTAAGGCTGCCGATGCGCATTCTCCAGTGTTCCGGCAGCGCAAAGCTTACTTCGAAAGGGTGCTCGCAGTAGAGATGAAAGCGATGCGGCAGGTCAGCCGATGCAAACTCCCGCAAAATATTGCTGAGATATCGCCCGAAGCCATTATGCGGAGAGAGCAGCGGACGACAATCTACTGCGATATTCAGCGGCTTGCTCAAGAACTCATTCCTCCCCGGCGAATCACCGCCGCCCAGCAGTCAAAGCTGACTTACAGTCCCCTTAACAGTCGATCGTCCTGCTCCAGGAGCGTTCTTCCCCTCCTCGTGAATCCCAGAATGTGCGACGCTGTCTGGCTTGTCGCCAGCCTGAACAGAAAGCTGCTCTGAGGAGTTCGCGACAGCAGGTGGTACGGGCCGCGGGATAATAAGTGGAGGCCATATTGCCTGCCAATAACCCGCAGAGACTCGAGGCTGTACAGGGATACATGCTGTCCACTGAGCGGCGCATAGTACCACCAGTCCCTGGCTTTCGGTGGCGGCGATGGCAGCAGCTCCGTCGTGAAAAATACATTGGGCGCAAACCCTATAACTTTCTCTATCTGTTGAACAGGATCGACAAAGTGCTCAAATACTTCAAAGCATGTTACAAGGTCATACGACGTCCCTGACCTGTGCTCGAAACCGCGCGCGTAATCATTGGTTGCATGTAAATCCAGCCAGAAAAAGTTATAACCTTTGTCCCGCATCAGGCGAACAAAAACGCCGTGCCCGCCGCCAAAGTCCAGCATGGCCTTTGCCCCGGGCAACAGCGCATTCAGCAACGCGGCGGTAATCCTCCGGTTGATCAGGTTACGATGCATGATTCCCACGTCGATGCTTGCGATCGCGGAGGAGTACGCCTCCTGCAGCCAGTACGGTTCCTCGGTCTGCACGAAACCGCACGCCTCGCATCGGAAATACTTCACGTCATACTTCCGCAATACCGTTGCGCTGTCGAAGAGTGCCGCTTTTGCGCCGCAGATGCGGCAGTCGGCGGAGGGTTCGCTCATCGGGGCCATGGACGACATTTCCTTTGTTCACAGTGAGGCATGCGAGCCTCCTGTTCAGATGCATCGGGGCGCAACAGGTGTGTGTCGCGGCAGCAGCGGAGAGTTAACTGGCGCGGGGACTCCACGAGGGTAGCATGACTCGCTGCCGGCGGAGCCGTTCCCCACAAGCCAATCCTCACAGCGGGGATGTGACTTCCACGGGTTGTCGCGCCCGGCCCTGATCCGTCGGGCCGATCATTCTCCGGAACCGCCGGCGAATCAGCACCCAGTAGAACGGCAGCGTCAGGCCTGACTGTGCGATCAGCGACCCAAGGCATACCCCGCAAACCCCCAGCCGTCGCGTCAGGTAGATCGACAGGCTCAGATTGATTGCGCTCGCGAGGGGGGCTATCAGCATCTGAATCCTCAGAATTCCAAGGCCATTCAGCAGCACGCCCACCGCGGTGGAAACAGCTTCAATCACCGCCCACATGGCCAGAACCGCCAGCAGCAATGCGGATGCATGAAGAGCCTTGCCAAAGAAAGTTCGCAAAATCCACGGGCCTCCCAGGGCCAGCAGCAGCGACGACGGGATCGTAAATGCAAGGATGATCCAGATGGACCCCATGAAAGTCTTCCTGATCCATCGAACGTCGCCTCGGGCGATGGCCTCGCCGTAAGCGGGCCACAGGGGAACCAGCCCAATACTGACAACCAGCGAGATGAACGCGAAGAGCTTCTGCGGCACAGCGTACGCCGCTACGGCGCTTGTGCCCATAATTTGCGAGATGACGATGTTATCGGACGTGTAAGCCGCCACCACCGAGCACTGCAAAACGAAGAACATCAGGCCCATCCGGAGAATTCTCCATGCGGCGCCGGAACTGTAGGCCTTCCATGAGGGCATGAGCCATGGGTGCTGATAAAACAAAACCGCGGCATTGACGAGCGCCGCGGCAATCGGCCCGACGGTTGAGCCAAATACCAGCCACGGCAGGCTGCCCTGCAGATGGATTACCGCAAGCAGGGCCAGAAGCGTCACGATACTTCCGAAGCCGTTTACCGTTTGCGATACGTAGCCTCGCTGCAGCCCCATTTGCGCGCGCATCGCCGATCCCAGCGGAATGCTCACCACAAACCAGCCGAACAGCACAAGAAGAGCTCGAGTGCCCTCAGCGGCAACAGCCGCGGAGTTCACGTTGAGCAGCCGCATCCACGGAATGTAAGGGTAAGCAATCGCTGCCCCGAGGGCCAGCGCAACCGCTACTCCCAGCAGCAGCACAAATGCGCTGGTGAAATACCTTCGCGCCAGCACACGGTCGTCTTTCCCGTATGCTTCGGCAATCGCATTCAGCAGGCCGTTGCCGATGCCCAGATCGGCAAACGCCATCGCCGAGATGATCGACACCAGCACCATCCACAGGCCGTAGCGCTCGGGTCCCAGATATCGGTAAGTCAGCGGAACCGTAATCAGCGAGGCAACAATGCCCAGGCCTCTCGCACCGCCGGCGGAAATGGTGGTGATGGCGGCGCGCCGGATGCGTTCCCTGGAGCGGCCGGACTCCGTGGAGGTGTCGAACGGCCGCAACCGGAACATCCAGACCAGTCGGCTGAGTTTTGATGCAATTCCTATGGGCTTGATCCTAAACCGCCGGCTCCGCCTGGAGTGAGAGAACTGCCGAGTTCCCTGTGGCGATGGAAAACAGGGGAATGGGGATACGCCCCATGCCTCCATGACGTGTGATGCTCACGCCGCAACCGCAGTTTAGGGCAGCGTTCGTCTGCCAGGCAATCTGCTTCGGCCCCCGCTTCAGGCTCAGTGGTTGGACGATCGGCAGCCCGGTTCATGCAGATAATCGGCACTGCGTTGTGGCCGATTCCCAGGCAACCCGCCAGCCGCAGCCTGAGCATTTGCCCCCTGAATTCAATACCCTGCGAGTTCACCCAGGCGATACTATGGAGGGTACCAGGAAGTATACGAGGGGGATCGGCGCTGCATCGTTTCCTCGGTAGTCGCAACGTCTCTGGCAACTTACCCCGGACGCTGCAGCGTCAATGTCATTGATTTGCAGCGGGGCCACAGGCGCCGGCCTCAGGAGACGTCCACACATTTAATGGCAACCGAAACCTCCGTCTCTGACCTCGAGGAGTCCCCACCCGCCTCCCGGCGGCCGCTGGGTTCGGGTACCTCCGGCAATCAGGGGGATGAAACGTCTTTGCTCGATCTGGTTCTGATCGTCCTGCGCCGCCGGAAAACAGTTGCCTGGGTCACTGCCAGTTGCCTGGTGGTCGCGGCCCTGCTCGCCTTCCTCCTGCCCAAAGAGTTCACGGCGGAGGTCGTTTTGCTTCCTCCCCAACAGAATTCCTCTCTTTCCTCCGCCCTCGGCTCCGAGCTGGAGGGCCTGGATGCGCTGGCGAAGTTGGCCGGCGGCGGGTTGGGACTTAAGAATCCCAACGACATGTACGTGTCCATGCTGAAGAGCCACTTCGTCGAAGATGGAATGGTCCGGCATTTCGGGCTGATGCGGGAATACCACGCAAAGCTCCTCTCGCAGGCCCGCAGGGCTTTTGAAGATCACGTCACCATCCGCGCCAACGAAAAAGACGGTCTCATCCATATCTCGGTCGAGGACCGCAACCCGCAGCGCGCCGCCGAGCTCGCCAACGGCTATGTCGACCAGTTTCGCGGCCTGTCCCAGCATCTGGCGATTACAGAGGCCGGCCAGCGCGCGCAGTTCTTTCAGGACCAGCTCGAACAGGCGAAAGACAACCTCGCCAACGCGGAGGAATCTCTGAAGGAGCTCGAGCAGACCTCGGGCGTCATCCAGCCCACCAGCCAGGCCAGTGCGCTCATCGATACCGCCATCAGCCTGCGCGCCCAGATCGCCGCCAAGCAGGTTCAGATCCAGGCATTGAAGACCTTCGCCACCGGCGACAATTCCCAGCTCATTCAGGCGCAGCAGGAACTCCAGGGCATGCAGGCGCAGCTGGCAAGGCTGTCCGGCTCCCAGCAGAATCCCAACTCGCTGCTGATCCCCAAAGGAAAGGTCCCTCAGGTCAGCCTCGACTACGTGCGCCGCCTGCGCGACGTCAAATATTACGAGACCATCTTCGAGGTGCTGGCCCGCCAGTACGAGCTGGCCAAACTCGACCAGGCCAGAGAGGGCGCTCCCATTCAGGTGGTGGATCCGGCCATTGTGCCCGACCACAAATCGTCTCCGCGCCGCGCTCTCATTCTGATCATTGGAGTCTTCGCAGGGCTGATCCTCGGAATTCTCATCGCCCTCATGCAGGAAGGCTGGAAATCCATGCAGGAGGATCCGGAAAAGGGGTCCAAAATCGCTGCCATCCGAGCCGAGCTGCACGGCGCCGGCATCCGAATGGCAAAGTGAGTCAACCGGCGGAGAAGCGCACCGGCTGAACGCCCGGAACCCTCGCGCAGCCACGGATCGTTCACCGGAAACTCCGCCTCCTTCCTTCGCTCCTTTACAATTTCTTCGGATGCCCGCCCGCCGCTCGTTTCTCCTCGCCCTGCTTGCCGCCTTGCCGCTCGCGCTTCCCGCCCAGCAGCGTCCTCCCAGCCCCCTGCACAACGACATCGTCCGCATCGCCGCCCAGGCTCATGGACGCGTAGGCGTCGCCTGTGCGTTGCCCGGCAAAGCGCTCCAGTGCGGCCTCGATCCCGCTGAGATGCTGCCCATGATGTCCGTCTACAAGCTGCCCATCGCGGTCGCCGTTCTCCACGCCGTCGAAACCGGCCGGCTTTCGCTCTCGCAAACCCTCCACTTCGTCCCGTCTGATCTCATTGCGCCCACCGGCTACAGCCCCCTGCGCGATCAGCACCCGCACGGCGCCGTCGACGACACGGTCGAGGATCTGCTGCGCCGCTCCATCGTCGACAGCGACAACGTTGCCTCCGACGTGCTGCTGCGCGCCATCGGCGGCCCCGCCGCCGCCGAACAGTACCTCGGCAGCATCGTCCTCTACGGCATCCACATCCGCGACTACGAAGGCGACGAGGATCGCAACGTCGAGCTCCAGTACCGCAACGACGCCCAGGCCCGCTCGCTCGCGGCTCTGCTCCTGCGTCTCTCCATCCGCTCGCCGCTCACGCCGGCGCACACGCAACTGCTGCTCGGCTGGATGGTCGCCTCGCACACGGGCGATCGGCGCATCGGCGCGCTGCTCCCCCCCGGAACCGTGGTCGCCGGCAAGACCGGTACCTCCGGCCAGGACCGCGCCACCGTGAACGCCACCAACGACGTCGCCCTCATCACCCTCCCCGATGGCCGCCGTCTCGCCGTCGCCGTCCTCATCGCCGATTCCTCCGCGCCCTACGCCGTCCGCCAGCGCGTCATCGCGGAGATCGCCCGCGCCATCTACCAGGCAGCCGTCAAATAAGAACTGCGGCTGCGCGACAGCCATCTTTTTCCAGCGCTTCCTTTACCATCCAATGCAGGGAAGTTCTCCCGGAGGATTGCCTTGAAACTGCGGATTCTGCCCTGTCTCGCGCTTTTCTCGCTTGCCGCTGCCGCCTGCGCGCAGCCCGCCACCGATGCTCAACCCCTCCGCGCCACGCTGCCCAACGGCATGAAGGTTGTCATCCTCCGCAACACGCTCGCTCCCGTCGTCACCGTCGAGGCCAACGTCCTTGCCGGCGGCAACGAGACCCCCGCCGGCTTTCCCGGCATGGCTCACGCCCAGGAGCACATGGCTTTCCGCGGCTGTCGTGACATGACCGCCGATCAGACCGCGGCCATCTACGCGCTGCTCGGCGGCGACGACGATGCCGACACGCAGCAGGGCATCACGCAGTTCTACGCCACCGTTCCCGCTGCCGATGTCGACGTCGCGCTCCACGCCCAGGCCAACTGTTTTGCCGGTATTGACGATTCCCAGGCGCAGTGGGACCAGGAGCGCGGCGCCATCGAGCAGGAAGTCGCCAGCGATCTCTCCAATCCCACGTACAAATTCATCGATCGCCTCAACACCGACATGTTCGCGGGCACCCCCTACGCCCACGATCCGCTCGGCACCAGGCCCTCGTTCGATCAGACCACCGGCGTGATGCTCAAGGCCTTCTACGACAAGTGGTACTCGCCCTCCAACATCATCCTCATCGTCGTCGGCGACGTCGATCCCGCCGCGACCATGGCCAAAATCAAAGCGCTCTACGGCAACATCCCCAGCCATCCGGTGCCCCCGCCGCCCCCGATTCAACTCCAGCCCTTCCAGTCAGAGAGCTTCACCCTCACCAGCAATCTGCCCTACGTCCTCGGTTTCATCGCGTGGCGCCTGCCCGGCACTGACTCGCCCGACTACGCCGCCATCAACATCCTCTGCGACGTCCTCGCCAGCCAGCGCGCCGATCTCTACGGCATGGTGCCCGCCGGCAAGGCGCTCGGCACGGAGTTCGGCCTCGCCGAAACCTACCGCAAGGCCAGCGTCGCCTTCGGCCTCGTCGCCCAGCCTGCCGGCGTCGACGTAAAAGCCTCCATTGAGGAGATGCGCGGCATCATCGCCAACTACGCCGCCCACGGCGTCCCGCCCGATCTTGTCGACGCCGCCAGGCGGTCCGAGCTCGCCCAGGCCGAATTCCAGCGCAACTCCATCCCCGGCCTCGCCGATGTCTGGTCCTCGGCCCTCGCCGCCGAAGGCCGCACTTCGCCGCAGCAGGACATTGACGCCATCAGCCGCGTCACCGTCGCCGACGTCAACCGCGTCGCCAGGCAGTACCTGCTGAACACGCCCACCATCACCGCCATCCTGCAGCCTTCGCCCAGCCCCGAGCCCGTCTCCGGCAAAGGCTTTGGCGGCGCCGAACAGGCCACCGTCGCGCCCACCAAACCCGTTCAGCTTCCCGCGTGGGCCGCCGGCCCGCTGGATAAGCTCCAGGTTCCCACCACCTTCCTCCCCGTCTCCGACACCACGCTGCCCAACGGCATCCGTCTCATCGTCCGCACGGACACCACCAGCCCCACCGTCACCCTCGTCGGCCGCATCCGCCACGACTCCGGCCTGCAAACGCCGAAAGGCCAGGACGGCGTCGCTTCCATCCTCGACCAGCTCTACTCCTACGGCACCACCACGCTCAATCGCATCGCCTTCCAGAAAGCCCTCGACGACATCGCCGCCAACGAAAGCGCCGGCTACGATTTCTCCCTCCAGGTGTTGCAGCAATATTTCTCCCGCGGCGTCGAGCTTCTCGCCGACAATGAGCTCCACCCGGCGCTGCCCCAGCGCGCTTTTCAGATTACCCAGATGCAGACCGCGCACTTCGTCGCCGGCAATCTGCAGAGCCCCGGCTACCGCACCTCGCGCGCTCTCTCGCTGGCTCTGCTGCCGCCCGGCGATCCGGCCCTGCGCCAGACCACGCCGCAGACCGTCTCCAGCCTCACGCTCGCCGACGTGCAGCAGCTCCACGACACAACCGTTCGTCCCGACCTCACCACCATCGTGATCGTCGGCGACGTCACCCCCGCCGAAGCCAAAGCCGTTATCGAGAAATGGTTCGGCGACTGGAAAGCTTCCGGCCCCAAGCCCAACACCACGCTGCCGCCCGTTCCGCTCAACAAACCGTCGACGGCGACCGTCCCCGACCCCGAGCGCGTGCAGGATATCGTCATCCTCTCCGAGCAGCTCGGCATCAACCGCTTCAGCCCCGGCTACTATCCTCTGGAGCTCGGCGATCATGTTCTCGGCGGCGGCTTCTACGCCACGCGCCTCTACCACGATCTGCGCGAGGAGGGCGGCCTCGTCTATTTCGTTGGAGCCGACATCAACGCCACCAAAACCCGCGCCAGCTACTCCGTCGAATACGGCTGCAATCCGGAGAACGTCACCAAAGCCCGCGCGCTCATCGTCCGCGATCTGGATCAGATGCGCACCCAGGATGTCTCGCCCGACGAGCTGCACATGGCCAAAGCCCTGCTCCTCCGCTCCATTCCTCTCGATGAATCCAGCGAGGAAGCCGTCGCCGGCGGCCTGCTCGGCCGCGCCGTCATCGGCCTGCCTCTCGATGAGCCGCTGATCTCCGCCCGCAAATACGACGCGCTCACCGCCGATCAAATCCGCGCGGCCTTCGCCAAATACGTCCAGCCCGGCAACCTCGTCCAGGTGGTCCGCGGCCCCGCTCCCCAATAAATAAATGAGCGGCGTCACTCCGGCTCCCGGGTGCCCCGCTTCTGCCCGCCGCTGGCAGAAGTGCATGGCCACGCCGGGAGCCGCCCGCTTCTGCCGCTGCCTGATTACCAATGGCTGACCGCCAATTACCAACGGCCAACGACCCCTTACCACCCTCGTGCGATCCGCTTCTGCCTCATAAGTCGCAGGGTAAGTGACAGTTATCCCTTTCACGCCTTCAGTTGGACTGAGACAATAGACATGTGCAGGCGATTCCGAAGCCAATGCTCGATCGCCCATGCGCGCACTGCTGAGGGGACACCAATGTACATATCGCACCGAATCATTTCGAATCTGCTCGCCGATGAATCCGGCCAGGACATTATCGAATACGCGCTGATGGCGGCGCTGATTACGCTCGCCGCGGTTTCCGCCATACAAACCGTCGGAAAGAAGATCAGCAACACCTTCAACTCGGTCGGTAGCGATATCTAAAACATTTTCCGGGTTGCCGGGTGCCCCACCCTGTCGCGCGCCCTCCGCGCGACAGGATGGGACTTCGCATCGCCGCAGATTCTCACAGCGCGGGAAAATTTTTTGGGGGTGGGGCTGTGTATCAGGGCACAACTTCAGTCGTGCCGATTAGCCCCCCAAAAAGCCGGGCTTCAGCCCCTGC
>Ga0335075_10008125_pt1 | contig 16117 bp, 17 predicted proteins | sample Lox_Sample_24_FD_206723 | JGI IMG/M metagenome (GOLD analysis project Ga0335075, IMG submission 206723) | Soil microbial communities from Loxahatchee National Wildlife Refuge, Florida, United States - Lox_Sample_2.4 | ecosystem: Environmental > Terrestrial > Soil > Wetlands | place: USA... | reverse complement strand
CACGCGGCGCCAAACCGTGGATCACACTTCCGCGTGTGTTATCTGGGTGGCGGCGCTCGGCGATCAAGCTGCCCTCCGGGCGCGAACCGGGCGGCGGGATTTTCGAGTCCGGCGCTGGCGCACCACTCGCCGCCCACCATATCCACTTGCGTCGCGCCACCCGCAATGCAGCGAGGCGGGCCATGTCGAAAACCGAGCCGGGCCGGGGCATGCTGCTGGCACTCTTGTGCTGCGCAGCACTGGTGTGTTGTGCAGCACTGGTGCTGGCGCCGGCTCTTGCCGAGGCGCGGGCTGGCGCGTCGTTTGGCAGCCGGCCGTCGAGCATCGGCAGCCGCGGCTTGCGCAGCTGGGAGCACAACGGCGCGCAGCCGCTAAACCGCCCGAGCCCGTCGTCGCAGCTGCGGGGTTCGGCGCCCATGGCTGGCGGCGGCAACAGCGGCGGCATGATGCGGGCCCACCCGTTCGCGGCTGGGCTGGCCGGCGGCTTGATCGGCTCCTGGCTGTTCGGCCATCTCGGCTCCGGAACCGGCAGCGGATCGGTTATTCCCCCGGTGCTCTGGCTCGTGCTGATCGGCGCGCTGGCGTGGTTTGCCTTTCGCCGGTTGCGCCGCGCGGGATTGCCCGGCCGACCTAGCGCGGCGGTCGGCTCGATCCTGCGCCCGCAAGCTTTAGGTGCAGCGACGCGCGGCGGCCGCGGCCGCGACGTCAATCTCGCCGATGCCGATCTGCAGGCGTTCCAGCAATTGCATGCGATGATCCAGGCGGCATGGAGTGCGGGCGATCTCGCCCGTTTGCGGCCGCTGATGACACCGCAGATGCTCGGCTACTTCTCCGACCAGCTGGCGCGCGATGCGGCGCGGGGCGTGCGCAACATCGTCGCCGATGTGCGCCTTCTGAGCGGCGAGCTCAGCGAGAGCTGGGAGGAAGACGCGCGCCAATACGCCACCGCCTATCTGCGCTGGCGGGCGGTCGATTATCTCGTGCGCCGCGGCATCTCGGCCGACCAACCCGTCGAGATTGTCGCCGGCGATCCGCATGTCCCGGTCGAAACCGAGGAGGTCTGGACCTTTTCCCGCAGCTTTGGCGGCAACTGGATCCTGTCGGCGATTCAGCAGGTCTAACCGGCTGCCACATCCAGCCGGCCGCCACCTCTATCCGATTCGCGGCGCCAGCGCCGTCGTCTCGATCCGGCGGTCACGGCCGGCGGTCACGGCCGGCGGTCACGGCCAAGCCGCTTCGGGCGGCAGCGACATCAGGATCGCCTCGATATTGCCGCCGGTCTTCAGCCCGAACCGGGTGCCGCGGTCGTAGAGCAGGTTGAACTCGACATAGCGGCCGCGACGGACCAGCTGGTGGCGGCGCTGCTCGGGGGTCCACGGCAGCTGCATGCGCGGCCGCACGATCGCCGGATAGACCCCGAGAAAGGCCTCGCCGACGGCCCTGACAAAGCCGAAATCGCGCTCCCAATCGCCGCTGTCGAGATAATCGAAAAAAATCCCGCCGGCGCCGCGGGCTTCGCCGCGATGCGGCAGAAAGAAATATTTGTCGCACCAGGCCTTGAAGCGGGCATGGCAGTGCGGGTCGTAGCCGTCGCAGGCTGCGGCCAGCGCCGCGTGAAAGGCGGCTTCCGCTGCGGCATCGGGGTAGCTCGGTGTCAAGTCGCTGCCGCCGCCGAACCACGCTTTGCTGGTGACGATGTGGCGGGTATTCAGGTGCACCGCCGGGACCAGCGGCGAGCAGGGATGGGCGACGAGCGACAGGCCGCCGGCCCAGAAGCGCGGATCCGCGGCCGCACCTGGGATGTCCCGGCGAAACTCGGGCGAGAATTCGCCCGACACGGCAGAGATGTTGACCCCGACCTTCTCGAACACCTGGCCGTGCATCAGCGCGATCGTTCCGCCACCGCCGCCCTGACGCTGCCACCGGCGGCGCGCGAACCGTCCAGGTGGCGGCTCGGCCGGGCGGTGTGCGGCGAACTCGTCCTCGATCGCCTCGAACTCCCCACAGATGCGATCGCGCAGCGCCGCGAACCAGGCACTCGCCCGCTCGCAACGCGCGGGATCGGGGGGAAACGTGTCGGTGGTCAGGAGGCTGCTCCAAGTTCGGGAAGCTGGCCGGTCTGCCGCAGCGCCTCGGCGAGCGCGATCGCGGCGGCGAGTGCCAGGTTGAGCGATCGGGCCGGCGGGCGCAATGGGATGACGACCCGTGCTGCTGCCGTCTCGTGCACGATCGGGGGAACCCCGGCGGTTTCGCGGCCGAAGAGGAGCGTATCGGCGGCGGCGAAGGCGAAGCGGTGCAGCGCCACCGTGCCGGCCGTCGTCATCAGCACCAACCGCGAATTGGGGTCGCGCGCGGCGAGAAAGGCGGTCCACGAGATGTGCCGGGTAACGGGACAAATGGCCGCGTAGTCAAGCGCCACCCGCTTGAGCCGACGGTCGTCGAGCAGAAAGCCGCACGGCTCGATCACATCGAGCGCAACCCCGAGACAGGCGGCGAGCCGCAGCACCGCCCCGGTATTCTGCGGGATATCGGGCTGGAACAGGGCGAGGCGCATTCGTCTTCCACCGGCTGTTGCGATGTTCGGGTCTCGTCAGGTGGTCCGATCGACGGCATCGTCCCCGGCAACATCAGCGGCGCTGCCGATTTATGCGGCAGTCTGTCGCATAGTTCGCCTTCTTCAACAGTATAGCTTCCGCCGGCGGTCGCGGCCGGGAAACCAGCCCGAGAAGCGAAGAGGGCATCAATGGCCGATTTGGCGCAGCAGCAGACTGGCGATGCGCATCGCCGGACCGGGCGCGATGCCGGCTGGTCCGGTGGCCGGCCTTGCCGCCGGCCTACCCTCGGCTATCATGCGGGCCTGCGCATCGTTCGGGGACGGGCGCGTCCGGGGCCCGCCGCGTCGCTCGGCGACATCGGCCGGAACACGATCACGATCGGTTAGGAGAGCGCGATGGTCGAAACCCGTCCCGGCGCCGGACGCCGAATCATCCGCTGGATCGATCACCGGCTGCCCTTCATGGCGACACTGGAGCACGAGCTCTACGACTATCCGACCCCGCGTAACCTCAGCTACTGGTGGAACTTCGGGTCGCTCGCCGGGATCATGCTGGTGGTCATGATCGTCACCGGCGTCTTTCTGGCGATGCAATACACGCCAAGCTCGCAGCTCGCCTTCGACTCGGTCCAGCGCATCATGCGCGACGTCAATTACGGCTGGCTGATGCGCTACGCCCATGAAAACGGGGCGTCGATGTTTTTCGCGATCGTCTACATCCACATCTTTCGCGGCCTCTATTATGGCTCGTATAAGAGCCCGCGCGAACTCTTGTGGATGCTCGGTGTCGTCATCCTGCTCTTGATGATGGCCACCGCCTTCATGGGCTATGTCCTGCCCTGGGGGCAGATGAGCTACTGGGCGGCCACGGTCATCACCAACCTGTTCGGGGCCCTGCCGGTCATCGGCCACCCGATCGTGACGTTTCTGTGGGGCGGGTTCAATGTCGGCGACCCGACCCTGCACCGGTTCTACGCGCTGCATTACCTGCTGCCGTTCGTCATCCTGTTTGTCGTGCTGCTGCACCTGGTGGCGCTGCACCGCTTTGGCTCGAACAACCCGCTCGGCATCGATCTCAAAGGCCCGCAGGATTCGATCCCGTTCCATCCCTACTACACGGTCAAGGATCTGTTTGGCCTCAGCGTGTTTTTGCTGATCTATGCGTTCTTTGTCTTCTACGCGCCGAACTTTCTCGGCGACCCGCAGAATTCGATCCCGGCGAACCCGATGCAGACCCCGCCCGAGATCGTGCCCGAATGGTATTTCCTGCCGTTTTACGCGATCCTGCGCTCGGTGCCGAGCAAGCTGTTCGGGGTGATCCTGCTGGCCTCGTCGATCCTGATCCTGTTCGTGCTGCCGTGGCTCGACACCTCGCCGGTGCGCAGCGCCCGCTTCCGCCCGGTCTATAAAAAGGTGTTCTGGCTCTTGGTCATCGCCGTGCTGGCGCTCGGCTGGGTCGGGGCCCATCCGCCCGAAGGCGTGGTCATCACGATCGGCCGGATCGCCACCTTCTATTACTTCTTCCACTTCCTGATCCTGATCCCGCTGATCGGAAAGCTCGAACGGCCGCGCCCGCTGCCGGCGAGCATCGGCACCCCGGTGCTGGCGGGCGGCGCGCCGTTGGGCCGTGCCGGCGCATCGCTGGAGAAGCCCTGACATGCGTGTCGATTTCTGCCGGCTCACCCTCGCCGCGGCCACGCTGTCGCTGCTATGTCTCCTGGTCCCGGCTCCGGCGCAGGCTCAGGAGACGCCGCCGCTGCCGCACCAGCACTGGTCGTTCGACGGCGTGTTCGGGACCTACAATCCAGCAGCGCTGCAGCGCGGCTTCCAGGTGTACAAACAAGTCTGCTCGGCCTGTCACCCGGTCACCCATCTGCATTTCCGTGACCTTGCCGCACTCGGCTATTCCGCGGCGGAGGTCAAGGCGATCGCCGCCACCGACCAGTGCAGCGCCGGGCCGAACGCTCAGGGCCAGATGTATCAGCGACCGTGCCTGCCGGCCGATCCGATCCCCGGGCCGTTCCCCAACGAGGAGGCCGCCCGCGCGGCCAATGGCGGCGCGCTGCCGCCCGACCAGTCGCTGCTGGTCGCGGCACGGGCCGGCGGCCCCGACTACGTCTACGCGATCCTGAATGGCTACAAGCCCGCGCCGGCCGGGGTCACGGTGCCGCCCGGCAAATACTACAACGAGTATTTCCCGGGACACCTGATCTCGATGCCGCCGCCGCTCAGCGCGGGGGCCGTCACATTTGCCGACGGCACCAAGGCGACCGTGCCGCAGATGGCCCACGACGCCGCGACATTCCTCAATTGGGCGTCGCACCCCAATCTCGACAGCCGCCACGAGATGGGTGCCAAGGTGTTTCTGTTCCTGATCGTCATGGTCGGCATCTTCTACGCGGCCAAGCGCAAGATCTGGTCGCGCGTGCCTCACTGAGAGGCTGATGAGCGCCCCGGTGATCGGCATAATCGGGGGCAGCGGCCTCTACGAGATCGCCGGGCTCGGCGATCCGGTCTGGCGCCGGGTCGAAAGCCCGTTCGGGGCGGCCTCGGACGAATTCTGCTTTGGCACGCTCGACGGCCATCGGCTGGTCTTTGTACCGCGCCACGGGCGCGGGCATCCGCTGCCGCCGTCGCAGATCAATTTTCGTGCCAATATCGACGCGCTGAAGCGCTGCGGCGTCACCGACATCGTCTCGCTGTCCGCGGTCGGCAGCCTGCGCGAAGATCTGGCACCCGGCGATTTCGTCGTCATCGACCAATTCATCGACCGCACCTTTGCCCGGCAGAAGAGTTTTTTCGGCGCCGGCTGCGTCGCCCACGTGTCGATGGCCCGCCCGGTATGCGGCCGGATCGGCGACGCGCTGGTCGCGGCCGGAGCGGCCGCCGGCATCTTACTGAAGCGCGGCGGCACCTATCTTGTGATGGAGGGGCCGCAGTTCTCGACCTTGGCCGAGAGCCGGCTCTACCGCGCCTGGGGCTGCGATGTGATCGGCATGACCAACATGCCCGAGGCCAAGCTCGCCCGCGAGGCGGAAATCTGCTATGCGACAGTGGCGATGGTCACCGATTATGATTGCTGGCACCCGGATCACGATGCGGTGACGGTCGAGACGATCATCGGTGTGCTGACCGCCAATGCCCAAGCGGCGAAGACGCTGGTGAGCCGGGTGGTCCCGCTGCTCGCAGCGCATGCCGGGCCATGCGATCGGGGATGTCAGCATGCCCTCGATCACGCGCTGATCACCGCTCCCGAGCGGCGCGATCCGGCGCTTTTGGCCCACCTTGACGCGGTGGCCGGGCGGGTGCTGCGCCCGCGCGACCACGCCGCCGCCGGCTGAGATGGCCGGGGCAGGCTGAGATGGCCGGGGCAGGCTGAGATGGCCGGAGCAGGCTGAAATGAATGTGGGCGGCCGGCCGATGCGCACGATCTGGCCCATCCCCGATCGGCTCGCCGTCGAGATCATCGATCAGACCCGGCTGCCGCATGAACTGTCGATCGTCACGCTCGAGACGCTCGATGACGCGGCACGGGCGATCCGCACGATGCAAGTGCGCGGCGCACCGCTGATCGGTGCGACCGCGGCTTATGGCATGGCGCTGGCGATGACTGCCGACCCCGGCGATGGCGGTCTCGACGATGCCGCCGCGATGCTCGCTGCGACGCGGCCGACCGCGATCAATCTGCGCTGGGCGCTCGGCGAGATGGACCGGGCATTGCGGCGACTGGCGCCGCAGCACCGGGCCGCGGCCGCCTTCAACCGCGCCGCGGCCATCGCCGAGGCCGATGTCGCGACCAACCGGGCGCTCGGCGCGCATGGTGCGACGCTGATCGCCAAAGCCTGGCGGCGCAGGGACCGGACCGGGCGCGTCAACATCCTGACCCATTGCAATGCCGGCTGGCTCGCCACCGTCGATTGGGGCACCGCGCTGGCGCCGATCTATCGCGCGCATGATGACGGGGTTCCGCTCCATGTCTGGGTCGACGAGACCCGGCCGCGCAACCAGGGCGCCAGCCTGACCGCCTGGGAACTCGGCCAGCATGGGGTGGCGCACACGGTCGTCGCCGACAATGCCGGCGGCCACCTGATGCGGCAGGGCCTCGTCGATCTGTGCATCGTCGGCACCGACCGCACCACCGCCGGCGGTGATGTCGCCAACAAGATCGGCACCTATCTGAAGGCGCTGGCAGCGTATGACAACGACATCCCGTTCTATGTCGCGCTGCCGTCGCCGACGATCGACTGGGAGATCGAGAGCGGCGCCGACATCCCGATCGAGAGCCGCGACAGCCGCGAGGTTACCCATATCGAGGGGTGGAGCGAGGAGCACAGCCGGCGGATCGCGGTTCGCCTGACCCCCGAGGACAGTCCTGCCGCCAATTATGCGTTCGATGTGACCCCGGCCCGGCTGGTCACCGGGCTGATCACCGAACGCGGCCTCTGTCCGGCTTCACGATCGGGGCTCCTCGATCTGTTCCCCGAACACGGGGGATAAGTCGCGGCTCCGATCGGGCGGTGATCCTGGACGCCGTCGCGCGCGGAGACCGCATCCCCGCTAGAGCATGCCGACGATGGCGCCGCTCATGCAGGTCGCGATCGTGCCGGAGAGGATCGAGCGCAACCCGAGTTCGACGATCTCCTGGCGCCGTTCGGGCACCATCGCACCCATGCCGCCGATCAGGATGCCGAGGCTGCCGAAATTGGCGAAGCCGCACAGCGCATAGGTCATGATCAGTCGCGAATGCGGGCTGAGCGCGCTATCCGGCAGCTTGGCCAGATCGACATAGGCGATGAATTCGTTGAGCACGGTCTTCGTGCTCATCAGTGCTGCGGCCGTCGCCGTCTCCTTGGCCGGAATCCCGATCAGCCACATGACCGGCCGGAAACCATAGGCGAAAAGCCGCTGCAACGTGACGGGAGCGCCGTACCAGGACGGCAGCAGCGCCAACGCCGCGTTGACGAGGCTGACGAGCGCCACCAGCACCACCAGCATCGCGATGATATGGGCGAGGAAGATGATGCCGTCGCGGGTCCCCTTGGCGATCGCGTCGAGCGCGCTTGCCGGCGGATCGGCGATTTCGAGCCGCGCCTCCTGCCGCGGGTCCGGGCGGAACGGCACCATCAATGCCGCGACCGCGAGTGCTGCCGGCGTGCTGATCACCGCGGCGATCAGGATGTTGCCGAGCGCGTTCGGAATGATCGGGCCGAGGATGCTCGCATAGAGCACCATCACGGTCCCGGCGATGCCGGCCATGCCGCAGCTCATCAACGCGAACAACTCGCCGCGTTCGAGGCGTAGGAGATAGGGGCGGATCAACAGCGGCGCCTCGATATGACCGACAAAGATGTGCACCGCCGCGCCGAGACCGAGCGCTCCACCGATCCCGATCGTATGCTGCAGCACCCAGGCGAAGAGCTGAACGAGGCGCTGCAGGATACCCCAGTAGAACAATAGCGTGGCGATCGCGCTGATCAGCAGAACCAGCGGCAAGGCACGAAATGCAAAGATAAAGCTTTTGCCCGGATCAGTTTCGGCAAAAGGCGGGCTGCCGCCGCCGAGATAGCCGAAGACGAAGCTGGTGCCGGCTTCGCTCGCCTTCTGTAGCGCCTCGACCCCGCTGTTGAGCAGCAGAAAGATCGTGGCGGCGGGGCGGAACTTTATAAACAGAACAGCGAGAGCGAATTGCAGCAGCACACCAGCCACGACCACCCGCAGCGGCACGCGAAAGCGATCCTCGCTGATCAGCCAGGCAAACAGCAGCAATACCGCGATCCCGAGGAGCCCGCGCATCCCTCACCCGAAACCGGCGATCGATCCGGTTGCACTGCCCTAGCCGATTTTGCCACGGCCTGCCGAGAAATCTTCGTCCTGCCCAAAAAGCGTTGGCCTGCACGGAAATCTTCAGCCTGTCCGGAAATCTTCGCCGCTGAAATGCGCTTGCCGTAAGCTTTGCAGCACAAGCGGAGGGCTGGTGACCATGCGCAACGGCATAACGGGCATCGACCACGTCATCGTCGGCGTCCGCGACCTCGAACAAGCCCGCCGGGTCTGGAGCCGGCTCGGCTTTACCCTGTCGCCGCGCGGCCGGCATATCGGCCAGGGCACCGCCAATTACTGCATCATGTTTCCCGGCGACTATCTCGAAATTCTCGGGATCGTCGATGCCGCCGACCGGGTCGAGCGCCTCGCGGCATTCCTCGAGCGGCGCGAGGGGCCGATGGCGGCGGCGTTCGCCCCGGCCGGAACCGCGGAGGAGGCGCGTGCCGCGCTGCTGCGCCGGCAGCTGCACCCGTCCGAGCCGCGCGCGCTGGCGCGCCGCACCGAGCTTCCCGACGAGACGCTGCTGCCGCGGTTCAGCCTGGTCGCGCTGCCAGCCGACGAAACCCCGGGTCTCGACAGCTTTTTGTGCGGCCATCTGACCCCGGAACTGATGCGCCGGCCGGAATGGCTCGTCCACGCCAACGGCGCCTCCCGGCTGAATGCGATCCATGTCCTGGTCGACGGCACCGCGCCGCTGTTGCCGGCCTACGACCGGCTGTTCGGCATCGTCCGGGTGACGACCACCGACGCCGTCGCCACGATCCATGTCGGTCGCCAGCGAATCGTGTTCGGCACGCTCGACGATTTTCAGACGATGCATCCCGGGCTCGAGCTCGATCCGGCGTTGCCGCGGCCGGGTATCGCAGCCCTCGAGCTCGGCGTCGCGCGGCTCGAAGCAACCGCCCAGCATCTGGCGCAGGCGGGGGTGGTCTTTACCCGCATGCCCGATGGCGACATCGCCGTGCCGGCGCATGAGGCAACCGGCACGATCCTGCTGTTCGCCGCCTAAACCGCGCGAGGCCTAAACCGCCCGGGCGGTGGCGGATTTTCACGAGCGCCAGCGGCATAACGCCGCCGCCGGACGGGTTGGCGATCGCCGAGCCGGCCCGTATAACAGCATCGTCGAAACCGCGTTCCGCGCGAACCCGCCGACGATCGAGGGGCCGTTAGCGAATATTGGCCGATGCCGCTCTTCGTGATCCCGTTTCCCGCGATCGATCCGGTGGCGGTCGCGTTCGGCCCGTTCGCGATCCGCTGGTATGCGCTCGCCTATATCGCAGCGCTGGTGATCGGCTGGCGCTATTGTCTCGTTCTCGCCGCGCGCCCGCCGCATCTGGCCACGCGCCAGGATGTCGACGATTTTCTCGTCTGGGCGACACTCGGGGTCGTGCTGGGCGGACGCATCGGCTACGTCCTGTTCTACAATCTCGGCTACTATTTCGCCCACCCGCTGCAGTCGGTCGAAGTATGGCACGGCGGCATGTCGTTTCACGGCGGGGCGATCGGCGTGACGATCGCGCTGGTGTTGTTTACACGCCAGCGCCGGATTCGCCTGTTCAGCTTCTCCGACATCATTATCGAGGCGGTGCCGATCGGGCTCTTTTTCGGTCGTATCGCCAATTTCATCAACGGTGAGCTGTTCGGACGGCCGAGCAATGTGCCATGGGCGATGATCTTTCCGAATGGCGGGCCAATTCCGCGGCATCCGAGCCAGCTTTATGAAGCATTCTGCGAAGGCATTTTGTTGTTTGTGCTGCTGCTCGTTGCCGAGCGGCGCGGTGCCCGGCGACGGCCCGGCGTCGTCACCGGGCTGTTTCTGGTCGGCTACGCGATCGCCCGCATCTTTGGCGAGATGTTCCGCCAGCCCGACCCGCAGATCGGATATCTGATCTTTGGCACGACCGAAGGCCAGCTGCTGTCAATCCCGGTACTGCTGGCCGGCATCGCCCTGATCTGGTGGGCGCGGCGGTCGCGGGCAGCCGGCACCGAGCCGTGACCCGGCCGTCGCTCGCCGAGCGGATCGCGCGCCGCATCCGCGCCGAGGGCCCGCTGTCGGTCGCGGCCTATATGGCGATGGCCCTGCACGACCCGGAGCGCGGTTACTACGCCTGCCGCCGACCGATCGGCGCCGCCGGCGACTTTGTCACCGCACCCGAGATCAGCCAGGTGTTTGGCGAGCTCCTCGGCGTGTGGTGCGCGCTGGTCTGGGAGCGGCTCGGCGGTCCGCACCCGGTGGTGCTGGCCGAGCTGGGGCCGGGTCGCGGCACACTCGCCGCCGACCTGCTGCGCGCCGCGGCGGCGCTTCCGGAATTCCGCCGGGCGTTGCGGCTATATCTCATTGAGGCGAGCGCGCCGCTGCGCGCCGAGCAGCAGCGCCGCCTCGCCGCTGTCGACCCGGCTCCCGTTTGGCTCGATCGGGCCGACGATCTGCCAGCCGGCCCGCTGATCCTCATTGCCAACGAATTCCTCGACGCGCTGCCGATCCGCCAAATGGTCCGCGGCAGAGAGCACTGGGCCGAGCGCACGGTGGCACTCGATCGCCACGGCCGGCTGGTGTTTGCGGTCGGCTCCGAAAGCCCGGTCTTCGATTTTCTGGTGCCCGATCCGCTGCGCCATTCGGCACCGCCGGGTTCTGTTTTCGAGATCGGGCCGGCCGCGCTGGCGCTCGCAACTGCGCTCGGGGCAAGGCTGCGGCGCATTCCGGGGGCCGCGTTGTTCATCGACTACGGCCACGCCACGGGCTGCTCGGGGCCATTCCGGCAGGGATCGAGCCTGCGCGGGGTTCGCGACCATCAGCCGGTCGATGTCTTGACCTCGCCCGGGACCGTCGATCTCAGCGCCGATGTCGATTTCGCCGCGTTCTTGCAGGTCGCTCGGATGGCCGGCGCCGAAATCCGGGGGCCGGTACCGCAGCGCTCTTTCCTGCAGGCGCTCGGCATCGCGGCGCGTCTCGCCCGCCTGGTGGTTGGAGCGAGCCCGGCGGCACGCCGGCAGCTCGAAAGCGGTGTCGAGCGGCTGCTCGATCCGACGCAAATGGGCTGCCGGTTCAAGGTCGTGGCATTGATGTCGCCCGGGCTCGGAACGCCGCCCGGGTTCGATTTCGCCGAGGTGCGGCAATGATCACTCTTCCGGGGCTGGCGGCAGCAGGCCGGGGGGCCCGCCATGCTTTTTTCACCCGCGAGGGCGGGATCAGCGACGGGGTGTTCCAATCGTTGAACTGCGGTTTCGGCTCGGGCGACGAAATTGGCCGGGTGGCCCGCAATCGCGCGATCGCGATGGACCGCTTCGGGGCGGCGGCCGATCGTCTGCTGACCTGCCGGCAGGTGCACGGCATCGATGTCGTCATTGCCGAGCGGAGCTGGCGGCGCGAGGAGGCGCCCGCTGCCGACGCGATGGTCAGCCGCATTCCCGGATTGGTGCTGGGGGTGCTGACCGCCGATTGCGCCCCGGTCCTGCTACATGATCCGGTCGCCCGGATCGTCGCCGCGGCGCATGCCGGCTGGCGCGGTGCTCTCCACGGGGTCGTCGAGGCGACAATCGGGCAGATGGAGACGCTCGGCGCGCAGCGAAATCGAATTCACGCCGGGATCGGCCCGTGTATCGGTCGCGCCTCCTACGAGGTCGGTCCGGAGTTCCCGGGCCCGATCCTCGCGCGCAACCCGGCTGCGCATGCCTATTTCGATCCTGCCCGGCGGGCCGGCCATTTCCTGTTCGACCTCTCGGGCTATGTCGAGCACCGCTTGCGCGGCGCCGGAGTGGCGATGGTTCAATGTGTGCCCGCGGACACCGTCACCGGCGAGGAACGGTTCTTCAGCTATCGCCGGGCCTGCCTGCGCGGCGAACCCGGTTATGGCCGTGCGCTCTCGGCCATCGTGCTCGACAGCTGATTGCAGGATGGGGCTGATCGCAGGATGGGGTGGCGGCGCGACCGTGTTGCCACACCCGCGCATCATTCATGCCGGCGTCGCGATCGGGCTGCTGCTGGCGGCCTGCCAGCCATTGCCGCACCCGTTCGCCGACGATGTGCCGGCGCCGGGCTCGCCGATCCTGACTCTGCGCGATGACGCCAGCGTCGCGGTAGCACCGCTCAAGGGCGAACCGCGTGCTACTGCGGAAAAGCTCGCTTCGGCCATGGCGCTCGCCTTGCAGAAGCGCAACGTCGCCGCCAGTGCGCGCGCGGTCAGCATCGCCAGCTACCAGCTCGACGGCCGGATTGAGGGGATGCCGCCCAGCGGCGACAAGGAGGCGGTGGTGGTGCTGTGGGTGCTGCATGATCCATCGGGCAAAGCGCTCGGCGAGCGTGCCGAACGGATCGAGGGCGGGATCGCGGATTGGCAGCTTGGCAAAAAGGCCGCAATCGCCCGGCTCGCTGCGGCCGGGGCGGATGATATCGCACCGATGCTGCTCGGCAAGGCCCCGGTCGAGGTCGCCGACAGCGGCCGCACCCGGCTTCTGGTCGGCGGCGTCGACGGAGCGCCCGGCGATGGCGGTAGCGCGCTCGCTCGCGCCATCACGATGCTGCTGCAACGGCAGGACGTCACCGTGGTGTCGGGGCCGCAGGCGTCGGCCGATCTGGTGCTCTACGCCGATGTCGATGTCACCAAGGACAAGCCTGGGATGCAGCACGTCAAGATCGTCTGGCATGTGCGGCGCGCACATGGCGGCGAAATCGGCACGGTGATGCAACAGAACGATGTTCCGGCGGGCCTGCTCGACGGCCCGTGGGGCGATGTTGCTTATACGGTCGCCGACGCGGCCCAGAATGGCATCATGGCGCTGGTCGATCGCGGCGCCGCACCGCCGGGCGGCCCGTCCTGAACCGGGTGGACGCCCACGCCCAGGATTGCCAGGCCAAGGCGGCATTGTTACAATGGCGAGGCACGAAGCCGCGGGGTCCGGCCCGCCGGCGCCAGTGGCGGCCGCATGAAGATCCTCGCCTGCAACAGCAACCGCCCGCTTGCCGAAGCGATTGCGGCCTACCTCTCGCTACCGCTGACCAGGGCCAGCGTGCGCCGGTTCTCCGATATGGAGGTGTTTGTCGAGATCCACGAGAACGTCCGGGGCGAAGATGTATTCGTGATCCAGGCGACATCCTATCCCGCCAATGACCATCTGATGGAGCTGCTGGTCGCGCTGGATGCGTTGAAACGCGCCTCGGCGCGGCGGGTGACGGCGGTAATTCCGTATTACGGCTACGCCCGGCAGGACCGCAAATCCGGCTCGCGCACCCCGATCTCAGCAAAGCTCGTAGCCAACATGATCACCGCGGCCGGCGCCGACCGGGTGCTGACCCTCGACCTGCATGCCGGCCAGATCCAGGGGTTCTTCGACATCCCGACCGACAATCTGATGGCCGCACCGGTGCTGGTGAAGGACATCCTCGACCACCATTCGCGGCGCGAACTGGTGATCGTCTCGCCCGATGTCGGCGGGGTTTATCGCGCGCGCCATATCGCGCGCCGGCTCGACACCGACCTGGCCATCGTCGACAAGCGCCGCGAGCGGGCCGGCGTGTCCGAGGTCATGAACATCATCGGCGATGTGCGCGGGCGCAGCTGCATCCTGGTCGATGACATCGTCGATACCGCCGGCACGTTGTGCAATGCGGCGTCGGCACTGGTCGAAGCCGGTGCGCTCGTGGTCTACGGCTATGTGACGCATGGCGTGCTGTCGGGCGGAGCGGTGGCGCGGGTGATGGCCTCACCGCTCGAAATGCTGGTCATGACCGACAGCATCGTCGCCACCGAAGCGGTGCGGCAGGCACACAACATCCGCCAGGTCTCGATCGCCCCGCTGATCGCCGAGGCGATCCGCCGGATCAGCGAGGAGCGCTCGGTTTCGAGCCTGTTTGATTAGCCCCTGCCGGGCGGCGGCCAGCCCGACAGCGATGCGCCGGGGCCGGGTTGCATGCGGCACGGCAGCGATAAACCCGCGCTGGCTCAGAAACCCGTGTCAGCCCAGCGCCAATCCCCCAAGAGGAGCGACAGTCGATGCCCGAAATCACCACCCTCAGCGCCGAGCGGCGCGGCCGCGCCGGCAAGGGGGCGGCCCGCGCCACCAGACGGGCCGGGCGCGTTCCCGGCATCATCTATGGCGGCAAGACCGAGCCGACGCCGATCAGCCTCGAACCGCGCGAATTGTCGCGTGCGCTCGCCAGGCGCGGCTTTTTCGCGACGCTCGTCGATCTGTCGATCGATGGCGCTGTCGAGCGCGCCCTGCCGCGCGAGGTGCAGTACCATCCGGCGACCGACGCGCCATTGCATGTCGATTTCATGCGGGTGGCGGCGAGCACAAGGGTCACCGTCAGCGTGCCGGTCATCTTCGTCAACCATGAGCTGTCTATCGGGCTGCGCCGCGGCGGCATCTTGAACATCGTGCGCCACGGCATCGAGCTCAGCTGCCCGGTCGAGAACATCCCGGACCATCTGACCGTCAATCTCGACGGGCTCGATATCGGCGACAGCGTCCATATCAGCGCGGTCGCGCTGCCGGAGGGTTGCCGGCCGACGATCACCGAACGCGATTTCACGATCGCCAGTGTCGCCCCCTCTTCGGCCGTGCGTGAAGAAGCCGCGACCGCGGCGACCGCGGTTCCGGTCGCAGCCGAGCCGACACCGGCGGCCTGAGCGGGACCCGGGCCGGCTGCGGCATTGGCGGTCGCACCACGATGCGCCTTATCGTCGGGCTCGGCAATCCTGGTGCCCGTTATGCGCGCACCCGCCACAATATCGGCTTCATGGTGGCGGACGCGATCGCCCGGCATTATCGGTTCAGCGGTTTTCGCAGCCGCTTCAAAGGCGAGCTTGCGGAAGGCACGATCGGCGACGCGCGACGGCTGCTGCTGAAGCCGCAGACCTTCATGAACGATTCGGGCGACGCGGTGCTGGCGGCGATGAGCTTCTACAAGATCGCACCCGACGACATCGTCGTCATTCACGACGAAATCGACCTGCGTCCAGGAAAACTGCGCGTCAAGCGCGGTGGCGGTGCCGCCGGCCACAACGGGCTGCGCTCGATCGACGCGCTGATCGGACCGGATTTCTGGCGGGTGCGGGTCGGGGTCGGGCATCCGGGAGCGAAGGAGCTGGTGCTGCCCTATGTGTTGCAGAATTTCCCGGGAGACGAGATGACGGGATGGGTCGAGCCGCTGATCGATGCGGTGGCTGAGACGCTGCCATTGCTGCTGTCAGGCGCTCCCGAGGCGTTCATGAGCGAGGTGGCCCGCCGCTGCGCGCCATCCGATATTGCTCCCTCGATCGCATCCCGCTAGCAACCGATGGGCTTCAACTGCGGCATCGTCGGTCTGCCCAATGTCGGCAAATCGGCCCTGTTCAACGCCCTGACCGCGACCGAAGCGGCCGAGGCGACCAAATATCCGTTCTCGACGCGCGAAGCGAATGTCGGCCGCGTCGCGGTGCCGGACGAACGGCTCGAAACGTGCGCCCGCCTCGCCAAATCGGCGAAAATCATTCCGACCCAGCTCGAATTTGTCGATATCGCCGGGCTGGTGCGCGGTGCCTCGAAGGGGCAGGGGCTCGGCAATCAGTTTCTCGGCCATCTGCGCCAGGTCGATGCGATCGCGCACCTCGTGCGATGCTTCGAGGACGACAACGTCGTGCATGTCGAGGGCACGGTCGATCCCGTTCGCGATGTCGAGACGGTCGAAACCGAGCTGATGCTGGCCGATCTCGAAAGCCTCGAGCGCCGCAGCGTGGCGGCGGAAAAGCGGGCCCGTGGCGG
>Ga0335075_10008124_pt1 | contig 16119 bp, 8 predicted proteins | sample Lox_Sample_24_FD_206723 | JGI IMG/M metagenome (GOLD analysis project Ga0335075, IMG submission 206723) | Soil microbial communities from Loxahatchee National Wildlife Refuge, Florida, United States - Lox_Sample_2.4 | ecosystem: Environmental > Terrestrial > Soil > Wetlands | place: USA: Florida... | reverse complement strand
GTGTTGGTGAACTCGACGATTGCCATGAGCGTCGCCGTGGTGCTGGTCCGACTGCTGCGCCCTCCGGCGCGGCGGGTGGCCGGTCCCGGGATTGCATACTGGCTGTGGCTACTGGTGCCGGCCATGGCGGTGGCTGTTCTACTTCCCGCTCCGAGGGGAGTGTGTTTCATCCGCGCGGTGGTGCTTCCGAACCACGTCGGCGCCGCGATCAATGCCGCCGTTTCGCGGCGCGTGCCCGACATTGACCCCACGCCGCTCGTCGATCTTGCGCTCGCCGTTTGGACCTCCGGATTCCTCATGGCGTGCATCCTGACGGTCCGGCGGCGCCGACAGTTGGCGCCAGACCTTGGCGAGCTGATTCGCGATCCGCGAGGGTTCCATCGCGGCCGCGTGAATACACCCATGGTCGTGGGCGCGTTACATCCGAGGATCGTGGTTCCCCTGGATTTCGAGAGCCGGTATGCCGACGATGAGCAGGAGCTGATCCTTGCCCACGAGCGGGCGCACATTTCCCGGCGCGATGTCGCGATCAATACCCTGGCAACGCTGGTGCTGTGCATCCATTGGTTCAATCCACTGATCTACGCCGCGCTGGTGTGGCTGCGGATGGACCAGGAACTGGCCTGCGACGCCGAGGTCCTGCGCGACCGGGGATATGCGCGGCGCCGCTATGCACAAGCGTTGCTCGATACCCAACTCGCCACGCAGTCCGCGTGGCGGCTACCCACCGGCTGCCATTGGCAGTCCATCCATCCCCTGAAGGAGAGAGTCGCCATGCTCGCGCGCCCACTTCCGCCGAGATCCCGCCGGCTTGCCACTCTGGCGTTCATCACCGCAGTTCTGGCCGGCGTGACGTACACGGCCTGGGCAGCGCAGCCATTGCTGCCCCCGGGGCCGAAGATCCTCATCGGTCTCGATATGAGGATATCGAACGAGGAGGCGCATACCCAGCAGGAGTATGCAACGATGTATATCGTTCACTCCGGCGAGACGATCAAGGACAAGAGTGGCGAGCCGCTTCTGCACATGGACCGTTTCGCCTTCGCCTGCACGCCGTACCTTCCCGATGCGCCCGGGCAATCGACTGACTGGAGCGATCTTCTGGCACGGGGCGCGCCGCTGCCGGCGGCCGGCGAGATCCTGCTGGACTGCACGATTGAGCGTGACGGTCAGCTCGTGCAGCGGCCCGCCGTCATCACGAAGGACGGAGAGTCGGCGACGATCGGGGTCACGGATTCAACAGGGACGTACCATTTCAATCTTCGGATAGAAGTCACTGCATCCGAGACGCGGGCGGAGGAGATTATGCAATCCTCGATGCTTCACAACTGACGCGTTGCGCAGCTCGTTCACTGACACTTCGGCACCTGCGCGGCCGCCGCGTGCACCCGCGCATTGACGACTTCGTCGGTCGCGAGCTGGGTCACGTCGCGCTGCGCCTTCGCCTCCACGTCGCGCGTGCAATCGGCGCCGCCACCACAGGACGGTGCCGACGCACGCACCAGGGCCCGCACCAGGTCCTGGTCCTCAGTCGCGCAACCCCTCAATGCGGCACGCGCGATGGTGGCCGAAGGGGATTGGCGATCGTCGAGCTGCGGTAGCGCGGCGCGGATGCATTTCGCGAGCGCACTGCGCGAGTTCGCAAGTTCCGGGGCGCCTTCCTGCCGCACCTGCGCGGTATGTCGCGATGCGGGTGCGCTGGCGCATCCGCACATGGCAGCCGTCGCGGCCACCATCACCAGCCCGATCAGGTTCTTGCGGTTCATGGTCAGCTCCTGAAGCGCCATGATATCCGAAGCCGATCAGAGCTTCAGCCGCTCGACCGCCTGCAACCAGGCCGGAGGATCGGCTGGATTCAGGGATGGGTTGGTTTCGAAGAACTGGACTTCGCAACCGGACTTGCGGCACGCAAGCGAGCGAATGTCCAGCTTTGCCCCCGCCGGGTCGGCATAGAGCGCCTCGCGCAGCTGCCGTTCGGTCGGTCGCGCCCAGTCGGGATCGTCCGCGGCGCCGATGATCTTCTGGTGCGCACTCGTCAGTGCCGCAAGCATCTTCGTATACGCCGGATCCGCCGCGTACTGCGCGAGTATCTGGTGATAGATGTCCCCCTGGCCCATCGCACCGTCTTCGGCGGGGGCGTGGGCTCGGCTCAGCCGCCCCGCGATCATCCCGACTACCGCCAGAATCATGATGCCGCCGGCTTTTTTCATTGCTGATCTGACAGCCATTGCGAGGGCGCCGACGCCCCGCTTGTCGTGGCTGCCGGTGTCACCTGCCATTATGCGGCAAAGTCGATCCCCGGGGGAGCCGGTGAAATCGCTTGCCGCGTTACCGATGGTGCTGCGGCGCGGCGGCGCTGGATTCGGATAAGATCCTTAGGCGCGCCTACTTGCCGAACAGTTTGTCGAGTTCGGACCGGGCCTTGTCGTTCGCCGTTGCCGCCGTCCCGTCCCAGGCCCCGGTCTTGGGTTTGAAGTGATCGCAGAAGTTGGCGCGGGTCTTGTCGCGGACCTCCTCGACCGTGGGTTCGCGGCATTGCTGGTAGGCCCGCGGATCGAACTGCAGGCACATGCGGCACACGTGCTGTTCGGCGCGGCACTTCGGGCATTCATCCAGCCGCCGCAGCGGCAGCGACAGGGCGGCGAGGGACGCACCGCACTTCCAGCACTGCAGGTCATGCGCCATCGGTTCGCTCCTTGAGGAACCCGGCCAGCACCCGGCCGGTGTGCGAGGCCGACTTGCGTCGCGAGACCTGCGCCGGGGTGCCCGCGGCGACGATCTGGCCGCCGCCTTCGCCCGCTTCGGGTCCCATGTCGATCAGCCAGTCGGCCTCGGCCATGACATCGAGATTGTGCTCGACGACCACGGCGGTGTTGCCGGCCTGGATCAGCCGGTGCAGGACGTGGATCAGTTTCTCGACATCCGCCATGTGCAGGCCCACGGTGGGTTCATCCAGCACGTACAGGGTGTGCCGCGGGATCTGCCGCGGACCGCCGCCCTCGCCGCGTACTTTCGCCAGTTCCGTGACCAGCTTGATGCGCTGGGCCTCCCCGCCGGAGAGCGTGGGGCTGTGCTGGCCGAGGGTCAGATACCCCAGTCCCACGTCCTGCAGCAGCTTCAGGGCGTGATGCACGCGCGGATGGGCCGCGAAAAAGTCCACGGCATCGTCGATGCTCATGTTGAGCACGTCGCCGATGCTGCGGCCGCGCCACAGCACGCTCAGGGTCTCCGAGTTGAACCGCTTGCCGTTGCAGACATCGCAGCTCACCTTCACATCCGGCAGGAAGCTCATCTCGATGGTGCGCAGGCCCTGGCCCTCGCAGCCCTCGCAACGGCCGCCACCGGAATTGAACGAGAAGCGGCTTGCCGTGTAACCGCGGATGCGCGCCTCGGTAGTGCCCGCAAAAATCGCCCGGATCTCGTCCCAGAACCCCACGTAGGTCGCCGGGCAGGACCGCGGTGTCTTGCCGATCGGCGTCTGGTCGACCTCGAGCACCCGCTGCACCTGTTTCGCGCCCACGATGGACTTGCAGCCCACCAGCGGTTCCGCAGCCCGTGCCGTCTTCGTCTTCGCCGCGTTCTTCGCGGCGCGGGCCCGCCCGCCGGGCAGTTCCTCGCCGACCAGCCGCTTCAGATTGGTGAACAGCACGTCGCGGGCCACGGTCGACTTGCCTGACCCGGACACCCCGGTGATCACCACCAGCCGGCCCAGCGGCACCTCGATGTCGATGCCCTTGACGTTGTGCAGCGTCACGTCCTTGAGGACGATCTTGGGGGAATCGGCGCCGACGGGCCGCTGCGGCTTCGCCGGATGCATCAGCGGTGCGCGCAGGAAGCGACCCGTGACCGAGGCCTCGTTGGCGATGAGGTCCTGCACGGTGCCGCGGCCCACGACCTCGCCGCCGCGCACGCCCGCGCCGGGCCCGAGGTCCAGGACGTAGTCGGCGCGGCGGATGGTGTCCTCGTCATGCTCCACGACCACGAGCGTGTTGCGGTGGGCGGCCAGTTCTGCGAGCGAGTCCAGCAGCACCGCGTTGTCGCGCGGGTGCAGCCCGATGGTGGGCTCATCGAGCACGTAGCACACGCCCTGCAGGTTCGAGCCGAGCTGCGCCGCGAGCCGGATGCGCTGGGCCTCGCCCCCGGAGAGGGTCGGTGCGGCGCGATCCAGCTGCAGGTACCCGAGGCCCACCCGCACCAGGAAGTTCAGGCGGGCCTTAATTTCCGCGAGCAGATCGCGGGCGATCTCCTGTTCACGCACCGAGAGCTTCAACCCGGTGAAGAAGCCGATGGTCGCCTCGATCGAGCCCGCGGCGAGCTCGGCGATCGACTGCTTGCGGAAGCGGACGTTGAGGGCGACCGGATTCAGGCGCTGCCCCTGGCACTCGCCGCAGGGGACCGCCTCGTTCTCGAACCATTCGTTCCACCAGATCTCCTCGCCCGTCTGGCCTTCGTCGAACTCCGGGATCGCAAGGCCGGTGCCGAAGCAGGCCGTGCACCAGCCATGCTTGGAATTGAACGAGAACATGCGCGGATCGGGCTCGGCGAAACTGCGCCCGCAGGAAGGACACGCCCGCCGGGTCGAGAACATCGTGCTGCGCGCGGCATCCCCCGCCGGCATGACGCTCACCAGCCCCTTGCCGTAGTCCAGGGCCTTGCCGAGCGCATGCCGGATCTCGAATTCGGACCTGGCGCTGATGCCGAGCGTCGCCACCGGCAGCTCGATGGTGTGCTCCTTGAAGCGGTTCAGCCGCGGCCAGCGTGCGGTCGGCACATCGACGCCGTCGACCCGCAGCTCCTTGTAGCCCTTCTTGGCCGCCCACTTCGCAAGGTCGGTGTAGAAACCCTTGCGCGCCACCACCAGCGGCGCGAGCAGCGTCACGGTGCGCCCCTTGTACTGCTGCAGCAGCCGCGCCGCGATCGCCGCCGGGCTCTGCGGCTCGATCGCGACATCGCAGTCCGGGCAGTACTGGGTCCCGAGCTTCACGTACAGCAGCCGCAGGAAGTGATAGATCTCGGTCAGCGTCGCCACCGTGCTCTTGCGGCCGCCGCGGCTGGTGCGCTGTTCGATGGCGACCGTGGGCGGGATGCCGAAGATCGCATCCACGTCGGGGCGCGAGGCCGGCTGCACGAACTGCCGGGCGTAGGCATTCAGGGATTCGAGGTACCGGCGCTGGCCCTCGTTGAACAGGATGTCGAAGGCCAGGGTGGACTTGCCCGATCCGGAAACGCCCGTGATCACCGTGAACCGGTCGCGCGGAATGCGCACGTCCACGTTCTTCAGGTTGTGCTCGCGCGCGTTGTGGATGACGATCTGCTCGCTCGCGTCCAGCGTGGGCCGCATCCACGGGACCTGAGGTTCGGCAACGGCGGCGGGCAGTTCGAAGGCACTGGCGAGGGCCTTCTCGTACTCGACGATGGCCCGCGCCGTGTGCGATTCGGGATGCCCGCGCAGCGCCGTCGGCGTGCCCGCGAACACGACGCTGCCGCCGCCATCGCCGCCCTCGGGTCCCAGGTCGATGATCCAGTCGCTGGCGCGCATCACATCGAGGTTGTGCTCGATCACCAGCAGCGAATGACCGGCCGCGCGCAGCTTGGCGAAGGCCCGCAGCAGCTTCGCGACATCGTCGAAGTGCAGTCCCGTCGTCGGCTCGTCGAACAGGAACAGCTTGCCGTTGGCACTGGCGGTCACCGCAAGCGCCGCGGCATCGGCCAGGTGTCCGGCGAGCTTCAGCCGCTGTGCCTCGCCGCCGGAGAGCGTGGGCACGGGCTGCCCGAGCTTCACGTACTCGAGGCCCACGTCCGCGAGCGGCTTCAGCCGCGTGGCCAGCTCGCGCGACTCGGCAAAGAAGGCGAGGGCCTCGGTGACCGTCATGTCCAGCACTCCGGCGATGTTCGCCCGCCGGCCGTCGCTGCCCTCGCGGCGCACCTCCAGCACCTCGTCGCGGTAGCGGCTGCCGTTGCAGTCCGGACAGCGCAGGTACACGTCGGACAGGAACTGCATCTCCACGTGCTCGAAGCCGTTGCCGCTGCAGGTGGGGCAGCGGCCGTTGCCGGAATTGAAGCTGAAGGTCCCCGCGGTGTACTTGCGTTCCACCGCCGTCGGTTCCTGCGCGAAGAGCTCGCGGATCACATCGAACGCGCCCACGTAGCTTGCGGGGTTGGAGCGCGTCGTGCGCCCGATCGGGGTCTGGTCGACCATGACCACATCGTCGATGAGCTCGGCGCCACGCAGGGACTCGAACTCGCCCGGGGCCTCGCTCGGACGGCCCTTGTACTTGAGCAGCGCCGGGTACAGCACGTCCTCGACGACGGTCGACTTGCCCGAGCCGGAGACGCCGGTGATGCAGGCCAGACGCTTCAGCGGCACGCGGATGTCGATGCCCTTCAGGTTGTGGTGCCTTATGCCCCGGATCTCGAGCCAGCGGTTGGTGCGCGCCTCGGCGACCACCTCGCCGGGAATCGCGGGCGCGGTCCGGCGCGGCGCATCGCCCGACACCGGCAGGGTGCGCCGGCCGCTGAGATAGTCGGCGGTGAGCGAGGAGGGGCTGTGCCGCAGCTGCAGCGGCGTGCCGTTGAACACGATCTGCCCGCCGCGCTCGCCCGCGCCGGGTCCCATGTCGATGATGCGGTCGGCCTCGAGCATGATCTGCGGATCATGCTCGACCACCAGCAGCGAGTTGCCGGCATCGCGCAGCCGCTTCATGACGGCGATCACGCGCTGCATGTCCCGCGGATGCAGACCGATCGAGGGCTCGTCGAGCACGAACAGGGTGTTCACCAGCGAGGTGCCGAGCGCCGTGGTCAGGTTGATGCGCTGGACCTCGCCGCCCGAGAGCGTGCGCGACTGGCGGTCGAGGGTCAGATAGGCGAGCCCCACATCGGCCAGGAACCCGGTGCGGCTGCGCAGTTCGGTCAGCAGCAGGTCGGTCGCCTGGTCCAGCGGCGCCGGCAGTTCCAGGCCTTTGAAGAACTGCAGCACCCGTTCCACCGGCAGCAGCATCAGGTCGTGCAGGCACAGGCCCGGCATGGCATCGAGCGTCTCCTGGCTCCACGAGACGCCCTGCGGGCGGAACCGCGGCCGCCCGCCCAGCGCGGCCTGGGCGAGCGCATGGCTGCCGACGCGCCACAGGAGCCCGTACGTGCGCAGTCGCGCGCCGTTGCAGGCATCACAGGGGGTGTACGCCCGATACCGCGACAGCAGTACCCGCACGTGCATCTTGTAGGCCCGCGATTCGAGCCAGTCGAAGAAGCGCTTGATGCCGTACCAGTAGCCCTTCTCCCAGGGGCCCTCGCCCTCGATGACCCACTGCCGCTCCGCCTGCGTCAGCTCGCGCCACGGCCGGTCGAGGTTGATGCCGCGCTTCTTCGCGTGCTTCTCCAGATCCTCCTGGCACTCCTTGTACGACTCGGTCTGCCAAGGGCGCACGGCGCCGTCGCGCAGGGATTTGTTCTCATCGGGAATGACCAGCCCATAGTCGATGCCGATGCGCCGCCCGAAACCGCGACAGGTCTCGCAGGCGCCGATCGGTGAGTTGAACGAGAAGCGGCTGGGGGTGGGGGCGCTGTAGCTGCGGTCGCAGTCGGCGCAGTGCAGACCCGCGGAATAGCGCCACACCGCGCGGCTGAGCGGTGGATCCCCGTCATCGACGACGTGCACGAGAAGCCGGCCCTGGCCCACCCGCAGCGCCGCCTCGAGCGACTCGAGCACGCGACCGCGCTCGGCATTGCCCAGCCGGAAGCGGTCCTGGATGACCTGCAGCACCGCGACCGGGGCCTCCTCGGTGCCGTCCTTGGCCTGCTTCGCGCCTTTCCTGGGCCGCTTCACGGCGGCCGACTTCGAAGTCCGGGCGGCGCGCCGGGCGGAGGCGGGCACGGCAGCGGCGGGTGCGGCGGCGCCTTCGGGTCCGTAGATGCGCGTGTAGCCCTGCCGGGCCAGCAGCTCGCGCACTTCCGGCTCGCTGAAGTTGCGCAGCACCGGCACCGGGAAACACAGCAGCAGCCGCGGGTCGCCGGCCGCGGCCGCGCGCTGCTGCATGTCGGCCAGGATGCTTTCCGGGGTGTCGCTGCGCACGGGCTTGCCGCAACAGTCGCAGTACAGGCTTCCCGCGCGCGCGAACAGCAGCTTCAGGTGATCGTTGAGCTCGGTCATCGTGCCCACGGTCGAACGCGAGGTGCGCACCGGGTTGGTCTGGTCGATGGCGATGGCCGGCGGGATGCCGCTCACCGAATCGAGCTGGGGCTTGTCCATGCGGTCCAGGAACTGGCGCGCATAGGGGGAGAAGGTCTCGACGTAGCGTCGCTGACCTTCGGCATACAGCGTGTCGAACACCAGGGAGGACTTGCCGGAGCCCGACACGCCCGTCACGACGACGAGTTCGTTCAGGGGGATGTCCAGACCCAGACCCTTGAGATTGTTCTGGCGCGCGCCGCGAATACGAATGAAATGGCCCATTGAACCCCATATTAAAGAACGTTGGGCGCGCGCGCAGGCCTTGCGAGCGTACAGTATGCGCATCACCGTACTGCTGTATGGGGGCTTACCCGTGGCTTTACAAACTGTTTTTCCGGACGTCCTGTCACTGATCGGCAATACGCCGCTGGTCGCCGCCACCGGCCTGGATGCCGGGCCGTGCAGCCTGTTCCTGAAACTCGAGAGCCAGAACCCCAGCGGTTCCATCAAGGATCGCGTGGGGCTCTACATGATCGAGGCCGCCGAGCGCGAGGGACGCATCAAACCCGGCGCGACGCTGATCGAGGCCACGGCCGGCAATACCGGCCTGGGGCTGGCGCTGGTCGCCGCGCGCAAGGGCTACCGGCTGCTGCTGGTGATCCCGGACAAGATGAGCCAGGAGAAGATCTTTCATCTCAAGGCCATGGGCGCCGAGGTCGTCATGACCCGTTCGGACGTGATCAAGGGCCATCCGGAGTACTACCAGGACAAGGCCGCGGCGATCGCGCGCGAGACGCCGGGCTCGTTCTACATCAACCAGTTCACCAACGAGGCCAACCCCAAGGCCCACGAGGAGACCACCGCCCCCGAGATCTGGGAACAGATGCAGCACGAGGTGGATGCCATCGTCTGCGGCGTGGGGACCGGCGGCACGCTGACCGGACTGTCGCGGTTCTTTGCCCGGGTGGATCCGCGGGTGGAGATCGTGCTGGCCGACCCGCAGGGCTCGATGCTGGCGGAGTACGTGCACACCGGGAAGATCAGCGCGCCCCCGCGCAGCTGGCTGGTGGAAGGCATCGGCGAGGATTTCATACCGAAGGTCTGCGATCTGTCACGCATCAGGCGCGCCTACAGCATTCCCGATGCCGAGTCCTTCGCCGCCTGCCGGGCGCTGCTGCACAAGGAGGGCCTGCTGGCGGGCACCTCCAGCGGCACGCTGCTGGCGGCGGCGCTGCGCTACTGCCACGAACAGACCACCCCGAAGCGGGTCGTGAGCCTGGTGTGCGACAGCGGCAACAAGTACCTCTCCAAGGTCTACAACGACTACTGGATGCTGGACCAGGGCTTCCTGCAGCGGGAGAAGTTCGGCGACCTGCGCGACCTCATCGCCCGCCGCGCCTGGGAGAAGGCCGCGGTCACGGTCAATGCCGCCGAAACCGCCCTCGCGGCCCACGGCCGCATGAAGCTGTACGATGTGTCCCAGCTGCCGGTCATGCGCGATGGCAAGATCGTCGGCATCATCGATGAGGAGGATCTGCTGTTGAAGGTCTTCGGCCACCCGGAGGGCTTCAAACAGCCCGTGGCCGACATCATGGAGAGCCACCTGGTGACGGTGCCGCCGGATGCGCCACTGCCGCAGCTGATCGAGATCTTCAAGCGCGGGATGGTGGCCATCGTGGTGGATCGCGGCGAATTCCTGGGACTGATCACCCGCATCGACCTGGTGAACTGGCTGCGGCGGCGCCTGTAGGCGAAGCGGCATGGCAACATAGGGGCAGGTTTCCCGGAGTAATCGAAGTGAGTGAATCCGACAACGGGCGCAAGCTCGACTTTGGCACCCGCGTCATCCACGGCGGTCAGCGGCCGGATCCGCTCACCGGCGCGGTGATGACCCCGGTCTACCTCACGTCCACCTACGTGCAGGAAAGTCCCGGCGTCCACAAGGGCTACGACTATGCGCGCACCCGCAATCCGACCCGCGATGCGGTGCAGGCGGCCCTCGCGGACCTGGAGAACGGGACTGCGGCGTTCGCGTTCGCCTCGGGGATGGCCGCGTCCTCGACGCTGGTCGAACTGCTGGACGCGAACTCCCATCTCGTCGCCTCGCACGACCTCTACGGCGGCAGCTACCGCCTGTTTGAAAAGATCCGCAGGCGCAGCGCGGGGCTTGAGGTCAGCTTCATCGATCTCGCCGATCCGAAGGCCTTCGAGGCGGCGATCCGCCCGAACACCCGCATGGTATGGATGGAATCGCCCACCAACCCCATGCTGAACCTCATCGACATCGCGGCCATTGCGGATGTGGCGCGCAGGCGCGGCATTCTCAGCGTCTGCGACAACACCTTCGCCACGCCCTTCATCCAAAGGCCGCTGGAACTGGGCGTCGACATCGTGATGCACTCGGCCACCAAGTACCTGAACGGCCACTCGGACGTGCTGGCCGGCGCGGTGATCGTGCGCGATGCGGCGCTGGCCGAGCAGCTCAAGTTCCTGCAGAACGGCCTGGGCGCGATGTCCGGCGCCTTCGACAGCTTCATGCTGCTGCGGGGAATGAAGACCCTGGCGGTGCGCATGGAGCGGCACTGCGCCAATGCGCTGCGCATCGCACAGCACCTCGAGGAACATCCGGCGATCAGGTCCGTGCGCTACCCCGGGCTGGCCAGCCACCGGCAGCACGAGCTCGCGCGCCGCCAGATGCGGGGCGGATTCGGAGGCATCATCGCCGCCGAACTCAAGGGCGATCTCGCCACGGCGCGGCGCTTTCTCGAGCGCTGCCACCTGTTCGCGCTCGGCGAGAGCCTGGGCGGCGTCGAGAGCCTGATCGAGCATCCCGGCCTCATGACCCACTCGGGGTTGCCGGCGCAGATGCGCGCCGAGCTGGGCATCAGCGATGGCCTGGTGCGCCTGTCCGTCGGCATCGAGAGCGCGGCGGACCTGATCGCGGAACTGGATGCCGCCCTGGGGTAGAAGCGCGCACAGCTCGAGCCTGAAAGCCACGTAAAATCAGGCGCTTGGAAGGCAAGGCCGGCTTGTGGGTATCATGGAGGGCTATGCAGCCCGCCCGTGACATCAGCTCCTATCGCCGCTTCTGGGCGTCCCGCTTCGGCACCGCGCCGTTCCTGCCCATGTCGAAGGCGGAAATGGACCTGCTGGGATGGGACTCCTGCGACATCATCGTCGTCACCGGCGACGCCTACGTCGATCACCCCAGTTTCGGCATGGCCATCATCGGGCGGGTGCTCGAGGCGCAGGGCTTCCGGGTCGGGATCATCGCGCAGCCGGACTGGCACAGCACCGAGGCCTTCACGGCGCTCGGCCGACCCAACCTGTTCTTCGGCATCACCGCCGGGAACATGGACTCGATGGTCAACCGCTACACCTCCGACCGCCGCATCCGCAGCGACGATGCCTACACGCCCGGTGGCGAGGGCGGCCGGCGGCCCGACCGCTCGGTGATCGTGTATGCCCAGCGCGTGCGCGAGGCCTTCCGGGACGTGCCGGTGGTGATCGGCGGCATCGAGGCCTCGCTGCGCCGGATCGCGCACTTCGACTACTGGTCGGAGAAGGTCCGCCGCTCGGTGCTGCTGGATGCCAAGGCGGACCTGCTGGTCTACGGCAATGGCGAGCGCCAGATCTGCGAAATCGCCCACCGCCTCGCGGGGGGCGAGACGATCGGTGAGATCACCGACATCCGCGGCACGGCCTTCACCCGCAAGAGCCTGCCGCACGGCTGGGTCGAGGTGGACTCGACCCACCTGGATGCGCCCGGCCCGTTGAACCCGCCGGTCGACCCCTACGCCATGCAGGGCGCCACGGAGCAGCCCGCCCCGGGTACCGCCGCCGCGGCTCCCGCGCAGCCCGGCGCCCCGCGCGAGCAGGTCGTGCGCTTCGTGCGGCGCGTGAAGGGCGCCGATCGCGGCAACAGCGTCATCCGGCTGCCCGCCTTCGAGCAGGTCGCCGCGGACCCGGTGCTGTACGCGCATGCCTCGCGCATCCTGCATTCGGAGGCCAATCCGGGCAATGCCCGGGCACTGGTGCAGCGGCACGGCGATGTCGACGTGTGGCTCAATCCGCCGCCGATCCCGCTCACCACCCGGGAGATGGACTGGGTGTACGAGCGCGAGTACCGCCGCCAGCCGCATCCCGCCTACGGCGATGCGAACATCCCGGCGTACAAGATGATCCGCTTCTCGATCGCCATCCAGCGCGGCTGCTTCGGCGGCTGCACCTTCTGTTCGATCACCGAGCACGAGGGGCGCATCATCCAGAACCGCTCGGAGGATTCGATCATCCGCGAAGTCGAGGCCGTGCGGGACACGGTGCCGGGCTTCACGGGCGTGATCTCGGACCTGGGTGGTCCGACCGCGAACATGTACCGCCTGGCCTGCCGCTCGCGCGAAATCGAGAGCGCCTGCCGCCGCCCGTCCTGCGTCTTTCCGGGCATCTGCCCGAACCTCAACACCGATCACTCGCCGCTGATCAGGCTCTATCGCCGCGCGCGTGCCCTGCCGGGCATCAAGAAGGTGCTGATCGCCTCGGGGGTGCGCTACGACCTCGCGAGCGAGTCGCCCGAGTACGTGAAGGAACTGGCCCAGCACCACGTCGGCGGCTATCTCAAGATCGCGCCCGAGGCCATCAGCGACGGGCCGCTGTCGAAGATGATGAAGCCGGGCGTGGGCACCTACTACCGCTTCAAGGAACTGTTCGACCGCTACTCGAAGGAGGCGGGCAAGGAGCAGTACCTGATCCCGTACTTCATCGCGGCCCACCCGGGCACCACCGACGAGGACATGCTGGAACTGGCGCTGTGGCTGAAATCCAATGGCTTCCGCGCCGACCAGGTGCAGGCCTTCCTGCCCTCGCCGATGGCCACGGCCACCGCCATGTACCACAGCGGCAAGAATCCCCTGCACCGCATCCGTCGCGACAGCGAGGAAGTGCGCATCCCGAAGGGCCTCAAGGTGCGTCGGCTGCACAAGGCATTCCTGCGCTACCACGATGCCAACAACTGGCCGATGCTGCGCGAGGCGCTGCGCCGGATGGGCCGCGCCGACCTCATCGGCAGCGGCCGGCAGCACCTGGTGCCCGCCTGGCAGCCGGCCGGGACCCGCGCCGCGCCCGAGGGTGAGCGCAGCGGCAGTCGCCCGTTCAGGACCCAGCACACGGGCCTGCCACCGCTGCCGCAACACAAGGGCCGCGGCGGGCGTCCGGGCCGTCCGGCCCGTCCAGGTCGGACCGACCGATGAATTTCGAGGCGGTGGATCCGCGCGCGGCCCGCGCCTCGCGCGCCATCCTGGTGATCGGCGGCCTGGTGATGGCGCTCGCGACGATCTGCGGCGCGCTGGGCGCGCACGCCCTGCCGGGGCGGCTGGCGCCCGCGCAACTGCAGATCTACGACACGGCGGTGCGCTTCCAGTTCTTCCAGGCCCTGGGCCTGCTGGTGCTGGGGGCCGTGGCGCGCGGCGGCTATTCGGACGGGCTGCATGCCGCGGCGCTGCTGCTGATCGCCGGCATCGTCACGTTCTGCGGCAGCCTCTACCTCATCGCCTTCCAGATCACCCTGGGCATGCGGCTGGTCGTCGGGCTGGCGACTCCCCTGGGCGGCATCCTGCTCATCAGCGGCTGGCTGATGTTCGCCATCGCCTCCTGGCGCGCGCGGCGTGCCTAGGTGAGCCTGCCGATCGAGGCGGTGCTGCCCGAACTCACCGCCACTCTCGCAAGCGCCAACAAAGTCATCCTGCAGGCTCCGCCGGGCGCCGGCAAAAGCACCCTGGTGCCGCCGGCGCTGCTCCGGTGCGCGTGGCTGCGCGGCCGCATCATCATGCTCGAACCGCGGCGCCTGGCCGCGCGCGCCGTGGCCGCGCGCATGGCGCACGCCCTGGGCGAGGAGGTCGGTCGCACCGTCGGCCATCGCATGCGCCTGGACACGCGCGTTTCCCGCGACACGCGCATCGAGGTCGTGACCGAGGGCGTGCTCACCCGGATGCTGCAGCAGGATGCCGCGCTCGAAGGCGTCGGCGTGGTGATCTTCGATGAGTTCCACGAGCGCAGCCTGCAGGCCGACCTGGGACTGGCGCTGACGCTCGACGTGCAGGCGAATCTCGCACCGGAGCTGAGGCTGCTGGTGATGTCGGCCACGCTGGATGCGCAGTCCGTCGCGGACCGGCTCGGTCACGCGCCGGTAGTGCGTTGCGAAGGCCGGATCTGGACGGTGACGACCCGCTACGCGGGTGTCAGCGCGCCGCTGCTGCCGGGGGCGTCGGGGGAGCCGGTCGAGGCCCTGACCAGCCGCATCATCCGGCGGGCCCTGGGCGAGGAGCCGGGCGACGTGCTGGTGTTCCTGCCCGGCGCGCGGGAAATCCGCCGCGTGCAGTCGCAGCTGCAGGGCGGCGCGCTGCCCGAGAACACGCGGGTGTTGCCGCTGTATGGCGAGCTGCCCCCGCAGGAACAGGATGCGGCGCTGGCCCCCGCGGCGGCCGGCACGCGCAAAGTGGTGCTGGCCACGAACATCGCCGAGACCAGTCTCACCCTCGACGGTATCCGCGTCGTGGTCGACGCGGGCCTCGAGCGGCGCGCCGTGTTCGACCCCGTCACGGGCATGGGCCGGCTGGAGACCGCGCGCATCTCCCGCGCCTCGGCCGACCAGCGCCAGGGCCGCGCCGGCCGTCTCGGGCCGGGGGTGTGCTATCGCGCCTGGAGCGAGGGCGCGCAGCGTTCGCTCGCCGCCTTCACGGATGCGGAGATCCTGCAGACGGACCTGGCGGGCCTGGCGCTGGAACTGGCGGCCTGGGGCGTCACGGATGCCGCGACCCTCACCTGGCTGGACGCGCCTCCGGCGGCGACGCTCGCGGGCGCCCGCGAACTGCTGGGGCGGCTGGCGGCGCTCGATCCGCAGGGCCGGATCACGGCCCACGGGCGCGAGATGGCGCGCCTGCCGCTGCATCCGCGCCTGGCCCACATGCTCATCGCGGCCCGGGCCCTCGACGCCGTACCGCTCGCGGCGGAGCTCGCCGCGCTGCTGTCGGAGCGTGATCTGCTGCGCGCGGCCGGCGGCGCCGGTGATGCGGACGTGCGCTCGCGCCTGTCGGTGCTGCAGGGGGAAGAGGCACCCGCGGGCGTCGACCGCGGCGCCCTGGCGCGGCTACGGCGCAGCGCGCGTGACCTCGCGCGGCTCGCGGGCGGGGCGGGCGCCGAGAAGTCTTCGGGCCGGGCGCAGTCGGGGCTCGCGGGAGTGCTGCTGGCATTCGCCTATCCGGACCGCATCGGCCGCCGGCGCGCCGGCGCCGACAACCGGTTCGTGCTGGCCAACGGGCGGGGCGCGCAGTTCGCGCAGCCGCAGAGCCTGTCACAGCGCGAATTCATCGTGGCCATCGATGCGGACGACCGTGACCGCGACGCCCGCATCACGCTCGCCGCGCCGCTGTCGCGCGCGGACCTGGAAGAATATTTTTCATCCCAGCTCAGGCGCACCGAGGAGGTGCACTGGGATGAGCGCGAGCAGGGCGTCCTCGCCCGCGAGGTCACGCGCCTGTTCGAACTGACGATCGACGAGCGGCCGCTGCGCGACGTGTCCCCCGAGGCGACCGCCGCCGCGATGCTCGAGGGCGTGACGCGGCTCGGGCTCGCGGCACTGCCCTGGGACGAGGACAGTCGCGACCTGCAGGCCCGCATGGAGTTCGTGCGGGCGCAGGCGCCGGCCGCCCTCACGAGCGGCTGGCCCCCGGTCGATGACGAAAGCCTCAGCGCGACGCGGGAAGCGTGGCTGTTGCCCTGGCTTGGGGGCATGACCCGTGCGCAGCACCTGGCGCGGCTGTCCATGACACAGATCCTCATGGGCCGGCTCACGCACGAACAGCAGCTGCGCCTTGCGCAGCTTGCGCCGAGCCATTTCGTCGCGCCCACCGGCTCGCGCATCCGCATCGACTATCGCGATGAGCTGGCACCGGTGG
>Ga0335075_10008123_pt1 | contig 16120 bp, 16 predicted proteins | sample Lox_Sample_24_FD_206723 | JGI IMG/M metagenome (GOLD analysis project Ga0335075, IMG submission 206723) | Soil microbial communities from Loxahatchee National Wildlife Refuge, Florida, United States - Lox_Sample_2.4 | ecosystem: Environmental > Terrestrial > Soil > Wetlands | place: USA... | reverse complement strand
CAAGCGCGTAACCTGCTGAGGCGGCATGTTGATGAAAACGCATATGCCGCGCAGATGCACGGCACCGGCTGGCCGATTCGGGGGCCGGCCATGGTGAGCAAAGAGATCATGGCTCCGCCCCCTCCAGTCGCAAAAGTCCAACCCAAGCTTGTAACACATAGCGGTACATCGATCGGCGCCCGCGCCGTTCCGGAAGAAACGGCCGTCGCATTTACCTATGGCAGCGCCACCTTTGCCGTAATGATGGCGACACCACAGGATATCGAAGATTTCGCGATCGGCTTCTCGCTTACCGAGGGAATTATAGAAAGTCAGCCTGAAATCGCTTCCATTGAAGTGATCGCGCACGAACAGGGCATCGAAGCGCGGATGGCTCTCGCATGCGCACGCGACAAGCAGCTCCTGTCGCGGCGGCGTCAGCTCGCGGGGCCGGCGGGCTGCGGTCTATGCGGTATTGAAAGTCTTGAGGCGGCCGTCCGGCCGCCACGCGACGTGAAGGCGCAATTGCGCATCGATGTCGATATCTTATTTGCGGCCGTCGGCTCATTGCGCGAACACCAGCGTCTTAACACGATGACCAAAGCTGTCCATGCTGCCGGCTTCTGGTCAGCGGGGGAGAACAGGTTCGTTGCGGTTCGCGAGGATGTCGGACGCCACAACGCGCTCGACAAGCTCGCGGGCGCGCTGGCATGTACGGGTACCGATCCAGCAAGCGGTTTCATCGTGCTCTCCAGCCGGTTGTCGATCGAACTCGTGCAGAAGGCGGCAACAATCGGCTGTCCGATGCTTGTGGCGGTTTCGGCGCCGACAAATTTCGCCTTGCGTGCGGCGGAGGCGGCGGGCATGACTCTGATTGCGGTGGCGCGCGAGGATTCCTTCGAAATCTTCACCCATCCGCAGCGCGTGGTCATGACGGCTCCCGATGAAGCCCGATGAGAAACTCGCCTATATGGCGAACCAGATTGCGAAATTCTTTGCTTCGCAGGGTGAGGACCGTGCCGCGCAGGCTGTTGCCGACCATATCGAGAAGTTCTGGAACGCCGATATGCGGCGGGATTTTCTTTCGGCTGCGGCCAAAGGTACTTTGGATCTCCATCCTGCCGTGAAATCCGCACTGCCGCTGCTCAGAGCACACCAGGACGCGCGGGCCTGAATATTTCGCAATTGGGCGGGAGCAATGACATGAGCTTTCAAACAATTCTCTTCGAAATCGAAAAAGGCGTGGCGCGGTTGACGCTGAACCGCCCCGACCGCCTCAACAGCTTCACCGTCGCGATGCATCACGAAGTCGCCGAGGCGCTTACGCGTGTCGAACGCGAGGGCGGCGCGCGCGTGCTGCTCATTACCGGTGCCGGTCGCGGCTTTTGCGCCGGCCAGGATCTTGCCGACCGGTCGGTGGCGCCCGGCGATCAAGGCGTCGATCTTGGCGAATCGCTCGAGAATCGTTACAATCCCCTGATCCGCCGTCTTGTCGAACTGCCGAAACCGGTGGTCTGCGCCGTGAACGGCGTCGCTGCCGGCGCCGGTGCAAACATCGCGCTTGCCGCCGATATCGTTCTTGCGGCGAAAAGCGCCAAGTTCATCCAATCCTTTTCCAATCTTGGCCTCGTGCCGGATTCGGGCGGCACATGGATCCTGCCGCGACTCGTCGGCCACGCCCGCGCGCTCGCTCTTGCCCTTACGGGTGACGCGCTTTCGGCGGAGATGGCCGAAAACTGGGGTTTGATCTGGCGCGCCATTGATGACGATCAGCTGCACTCCGAAACAGACAAACTCGTCGAACGTCTGGCCGACGGACCTACGCGCGGCTTTGCCGCCATCAAAAAGGCGATGCGCCGCAGCTGGCTGTCCGCGCTCGACGAACAGCTCGATCTCGAACGCGATCTGCAGCGCGAACTTGGGTACTCGAACGATTTTCGCGAGGGCGTTACCGCCTTCGCCGAAAAGCGCAGGCCCAACTTTTCAGGACAATAGGCATAGGTTCACAACGAAGAGCGCGGAGAACACAAACAAATATCTCAGCGTTACGCACAACGATTCTTTGTGCTCTTCGTGCTCCTTGTGGTGAAACAGCTCCGCGACCGGGAACAGGATCAGGGCAATGAAAACACTTCAGAGTTACACCCAGGACCGCTGGATCGCGCCACAGGGCACCATGACCGTAATCCCCTCGGCCGTGACGGGCGAAACGGTCGCGCAGATCGGCACGACAATTCGCGATTTCGCGGCCGTTCTCGATCACGCTCGCAATGTGGGCGGCCCGATGCTGCGATCCATGACCTTCCATCAGCGTGCGCGCATCCTCAAATCGCTCGCCGAAATCATCATTGCCCGCAAGGAAGAACTCTACGAACTCTCGTTCGATACGGGCGCGACGCGAAGCGATGGCTGGATCGATATCGAAGGCGGGGCGGGAACATTCTTCGCCTATTCCTCGAAAGGCCGCCGCGAGCTTCCGGACGACACGATCGTAACCGAGGGTGCTGTCGAACCGCTTTCCAAGCGCGGGACATTTGTCGCCCAGCACGTGCTTACTCCGCTGCAAGGCGTGGCGCTGCATATCAACGCCTTCAATTTTCCGGTCTGGGGGATGCTGGAGAAGCTCGCTCCCACATTGCTCGCCGGCATGCCTGCGATCGTGAAGCCTGCAAGCACGACCGCCTATGTCGCGGAAGCGGCGTTCCGCATGCTGATCGAAGCCGAGCTGCTTCCCAAAGGCGCGTTGCAACTGATCATCGGGCCGGTCGGGGATATCTTCGATCATCTTGGTGGACAGGACGTGGTCTCCTTTACCGGCTCAGCGAGCACGGCCGAGAAGCTCCAGCGCCACCCGGTCATCATCCGGGAAAGCGTACGCTTCATCGCCGAGCGTGACTCGCTCAATGCGGCGGTGCTGGCACCTGACGCCATTCCCGGTTCGCCGGAATTCGATCTCTTCATCCGCGAGATCGTGCGCGAGATGACGGTAAAGGCAGGACAAAAATGTACAGCCATCCGCCGCGCGCTTGTTCCCGCCCCTGCCCTGGACGCAGCAGAAGAGGCCTTGAAAACGGCACTCTCGAATGTCGCGATTGGCGATCCTCGCGCCGAAGGCGTCAAGATGGGAGCGCTTGTCAGCACCGCACAGCGCGCCGATGTCAGGGAGAAAATCGAAGAGCTGCGGCGCGAGGCGCGGATCGTGTTCGGAGATCCGATGAAGGTGGAACTGCATGGCGGGGATGCCGCAAAGGGCGCATTCCTGTCGCCAATCCTCCTGCGTTGCGACAGTCCCGCCGAAGCCTCGCGGGTGCATGATTGCGAGCCGTTCGGCCCGGTGGCGACACTGATGCCGTACGCCGATCTCACCGACGCGGTAAAGCTCGTCAATCGCGGCAATGGCTCGCTCGTCATGTCGCTGTTTACCTACGAGCCCAGCGTGGCGCGCGAAGTGATTAGCGGCTCCGGTGCGTTTCACGGGCGGCTGCTGGTCGTGGATCGCGACTGCGCGAAGGAGTCGACGGGTCATGGTTCGCCGCTGCCGCCGCTGGTGCATGGCGGACCTGGGCGCGCGGGGGGCGGCGAAGAAATGGGCGGCCTGCGCGGGGTGTTTCATTACATGCAGCGCACGGCCCTGCAGGGCTCGCCGCGCATGCTCGCCGCGATTACGCACAGCTGGATCGTGGGCGCGCCCGAGCAGCGGGAGGGTCCCCATCCGTTCCGGCTCCGTTTTGGCGAATTGCCGGTCGGAAAGACGTTTGTCACCGAGCCGCGGAAAATCACGCTCGACGACATCGAGCATTTTGCGCATTTCACCGGCGATACGTTTTATGCGCATATGGATGAGGAAGCCGCCGCGGCCAATCCGTTCTTCGGCAGCCGCGTCGCGCACGGCTATCTGCTGCTTTCCTTCGCCGCTGGATTATTCGTCGATCCCGCGCCCGGCCCTGTGCTCGCCAATTACGGTCTCGACAATCTCCGCTTCGTCAAGCCGGTCAAACCGGGCGATTCGATCCGTGTGCAGCTTACCGTCAAGTCCAAAACGCCACGCAACGCCGAATACGGCGAGGTGCGTTGGGCGGTGACGCTCACCAACCAGAACGCCGAAACCGTCGCGACCTACGAACTTCTCACGATGAACGCGATGTGATTTGTACTATTTCCATTTCTCCAGCGTCTCGACGAAACGCATGAGCCAGGCATTGGTCTGGTGCGCGTCAAGAACGCGGTGGTCAATGGTGAGGGTGATATACGCCATCGGCCGGATTTCAATCGTATCGCGGCCATCCGCCTCCACCACCACTGCGCGCTTCTGAAGTCTGCCGACGCCCAGGATCGCCGATTGCGGCTGGTTGATGATGATCGGTGCCGCAAGCAGCGAACCCGAGACGCCGTGATTGGAAATCGAAAAGGTTCCGTTCTGCACATCGGCCGGCGCGAGCTTTCCAGTGCGCGCCTTTTCGGTCAGCTCGGTCAGACGCTGTGCGATCTCGATCAGCGACAGTGTCTGGGCGCCGTGAATAACCGGAACGATGAGACCTTTGTCGCCCAGCGCCGTACCGACCCCGATATTGATATCTTCGAATATTTCGACGCGGTCCTCATACCACCGCGAATTGACGAGAGGCACAGCCTTCATGGCTGCGATGCTCGCCACGATGAAATAAGCGGTAAAAGTCAGCTTCGCACCTTCCGCTTCGAAGGCAACCTTGTGCGCGTCGCGATGGGCAATGATTGCGCCGAAATCCGCTTCGAACAACGCTGTCACGTGCGGCGCGGTGCGAACCGACTGCGCCATGTGCTCGGCAATGCGCCGTCGCATGGAATCGTGCGGAACGATCTTGACGCCACGCGCCTCGTTCGTTGCCCGGCGCAGGATCTCGGCTTCGATGTCTTCGCGCGTGAGCCTGTTGCCCTTCAATGGAATCTCTTCGGCGCGCAGGTCGTGTTCCGACAAAAGGCGCCGGATGCCGGGCGGCAGCTGCGATATTCCAGGCGGCGATCTCGTCGGCGACGCCGCGGTGGGTGCCGATGTGGCGGGCTCGGCCACCGCGAAACTCTCGACCGTTCCTTCGCTGATTCGTCCAAGCACGCGGCCGGGTTCGATGTCGGCGCCCTCCTGCACGAGAATCTCCGACAAAACACCGTCTGCGGTCGCGGCGATCTCGACGGCCACCTTGTCGGTTTCAATTTCGCAGATCGGCTCATCTGCTCGCACCGCTTCGCCGGGCTTCTTCAGCCAGGTCTTGAATACAGCCTTGGTGCCTTCCTGCTCGGCCGGTACGATGATGTCGATCACCTCACAGCCCGATCATCTGTTCGAGTTTCGTGCGAATTTTCTCCGCCGACGGCAGTGCCCACTCCATCAGAGCGGGGTTGTGCGGGCTCGGAATGTCCGGCACGGCAAGGCGTGCGACAGGCGCGTCCAGATCGAAAAAGCAGGTTTCGGCCACCACGGCAGCAATCTCGGCGCCGAAGCCGCCGGTCAGAAGATCCTCATGCACGATCAGGCAGCGCCGCGTTCGTTTGACCGAGGCAAGAACCATTTCCCTGTCCCAGGGCATGAGCGTGCGCAGATCGACGATCTCCACCGAGTGCTCCGCGGCAGCCTCTTCGCAGCGCTCGACCATGGCGCCCCAAGTAATGATCGTCAGATCCTTTCCTTCGCGTGCTTTGCGGGCTTCTCCAAACGGAAGGACGTAATTATCGCCCGGATATGGCCGCCGCGCCGACGGCGCATCCAGCATCGCGCGGTGCTCGAAGAAAATCACGGGATCATTGCCCCGCAGCGCGGATCGCAAGAGACCGACGGCGTCTTCCGTGTTCGACGGCACGGCCACTTTCCAACCCGGCGAATGCACGAACTGCACTTCGTTCGTCTGGCTGTGCCAGGGATCGCCGCATTTGAAATAGCCGATCGGCATGCGCACCACGACCGGCGCCGCGAAGTGATTGTTCGTGCGCCAGCGCATGGTTCCACAATCATTGAGTTGTTCGGTCGCCGGGTCGGCATATTTGCGGAACTGGATCTCGGGCACGGGTACAAGGCCGGCCAGCGCCATCCCGACTGCGCGCCCGATAATGCCTTCCTCGGAAAGGCCGGTATCGAATACGCGCGCTTCGCCGAATTTTTCCTGGAGGCCGAGCGTGACCGCATGCACGCCGCCTTTTGGGCCGACATCCTCGCCGAAGATCAATACGCGCGGATTGATTGTGAGCTCGTGTTCAAGCGTGCGGCGAATGGCCGTAACCATGTTGATCCGCTGCCCCTGGGGCTCGGGCCTTTTGCGCGCCAGCGGCGCCGTATAACCGCGCGTCCACTGTCCCCCCTCGGCCTGCAGCTCATGCTCGTAAAACACGTGCCGCGCTGTCCTCTCAACATCCGCAATCGGCCGTGCCTCGGCTTCGTCCCTCGCCTGCCTCACCTCGCGCTCTGCTTCGTCACAAATCTGCTTCCATTCCGCGTCGTCGACTTCCGCGGACCGAAGAAAATTTCGCAGCTTCGGCAAAGGATCGCGCGCCAGCTCGGCGGCAACGACATGTTCGGGCTTGTAGGTCTGCGTATCTTGAAACGAATGGCCTTCGAGCCGTGGGACAGCGAGTCGCAGCAGCGCCGGGCCGCGCCGTTCGCGCACATGACGTACGGCGCTTTTGATCAGGCGGGCGGCCTCGGCGGGTTCTGTGCCGTCGCCCGAAAAAACGCGAAGACTCCGGAAGCTGGCGAGATTGGCGGCGATATCGCCGCCCGGCGTCTGCAGCAGCGAAGGTACCGAAATACCATAGCCATTGTCCTCGATGAAGAACAGCATCGGCAAATTCAACGTCGTGGCGATGGTCAGGGCCGACCAGAAGCCGTTGGTCGCCACCGAGGCATCCCCGCCAAGCGCGACGGCGATCGCATCATCGCAAGCGGATTCCCGCAGAACAGACGAGCGATAGACGAGCCCCTGCGCCCAGCCCGCTGTCGGCGTGAACTGCGCGCCCACGCCCCCGCACATGGGCAGCGCGGAGGGTCCCTGCGGATTGGGAAAATTGAACACCGCGCCGATGTCACGGCCATCGGAATAGCCGCCGGCCCGTGCCATTGCCGAACCCAGCGCGTCGGCGATGGGGACACCCAGAGCAAGAAGGATCGGCCGCGAACGGTAATATCCACAAATGGCGTCGTCTGGGCGCGTCAGCTGCAGACCCAGGAGAATCTGGGCAAGGTCATGGCCGCGTGCCGAGAATTGATAGAAAATCTTCCGCTCCGGAACGAGCACGGATTCTTCCAGGGCGTCCAGCCCGCGCGAAAGCTGGATAAGGTAAGCGACGCGCCGCCAGTCGATCTCCGGATCCGGCGCATTTGCCAATATTGTCGTTTCGACCGCCGCCACCACCCTACCGCGTCCGCTTGAATTGCCGGTGCCGGTGAATTAACCGGACGGGCGGTCGGTTTTCAACGGGGACACCCATCATGGCTCGGACTCAGGCCGCCGATTACGAAGAGCGCCGCGCGGCAATCGTCGAACAGGCCGCGCAGCTGTTTGCCGAACGGGGCTTTCTTGGCGCCTCGATCGCCGATCTGGCGGAAGCCTGTGACAGCTCGAAGTCGCTCATTTATCATTATTACGCATCCAAGGAAGACATCCTGTTCGACGTCATGCACTCCCATGTGCGGGCGCTTTTGGATGCGGCCAACGATGTCGCCGGCACTCCGGCAGCGCCAGTGGCAAAACTGCGCAACCTTACGATTGCCTTCATGAGGCTCTATGTCGGCGCGGCCGCACGGCACCGCGTATTGCTGAACGAGTTGCAGCAGCTTTCCGACGAGCAGCGCAAGACGATCATCGGGATTCAGCGCCGGCTGGTCGAAATCGTGGAGACGATATTGGGCGAAATCCAGCCCGAACTTCCGATGCCTTTGAAGCGGCCGGCGGCAATGCTCTATTTCGGCATGATCAACTGGACGCATACCTGGCTCGATCCCGAAGGGCCGGCCGATCCAAAACACATAGCAATTCTTGCGGCGGAAATTTTCCTGGGAGGAATAAAAACAGCCGGGATACCGGCCTGACTTCGGCTCGCAGATTCAAGGTTTGTATTTCGGCGGTATCGCGGCGGCCTCCTGCGGTGTGAGCAGCGTCATCTTCTTGACGATGCAGGGTTCGGGAATGGATTCTGGTGGCGATTGCGCAACGGAAAGCTGCCAATCGATGGCAGAACAGATCAGATCAGTGCCCGTGATCTTCGTGACAAGATGCGAATTCGGCATGGTCAATGCCGGACAGGAGCCGGCCAGATCCAGCCTGTAATATCTGTTGAGATTAACGCGGATAAATATTGTCTTGTTGTCGGGTGCTTTCCAGCCTTCCATCTGGTTGAAGGGAAAACAAATGTTCTGCTGCGCCGCGGGCTGAGCGGCAGTGGGATCCGCGCCCATCGTCAAAGCGGCCAAAATCCATATCGCTGCGCTTCGCATGGCAACCTCTCTACTCGGAACCGGCACCAGACTAGACCGGTTTTCGTCTGCGAAGAACGGCCAGTTTCGCCTTTCGTGATGGGCAGCCCGGTGCGGGAAGCCGGCCGTTTCGAAAATGAAGGATCCCAACACCTTGTCACAATTCGCGCAATCGCCCAAGCGCCTGTTCGATGATCGGCCTTTGCCCGGCAAGGATTTTGACGAAAGCCTCTGAAGGTGCGAACCAGCCGGCACGATCTATTTCGGGAAATTCCGCCGTCCGGCCCGAGCGGGGCGGCCACTCCATCGCAAACAGGTTGCTCTTCACCGCCGCCGCGTCGCAATCGGCCTCCACCATCCAGGCCGAGATGATTTTCCCGCTGGGCTGGCGGAATTCGCCCAGTGACAGGAATTCGCCGGCAATTGTGAGCCCTGTTTCTTCGCGAAACTCCCGCTGCGCCGCCGCGAGTGGTTCTTCGCCGTCACCGTAGAGACCTTTCGGAATTGACCACGCGCCATTGTCCTTCTTTGCCCAGAACGGGCCGCCGGGGTGCACGAGAAGGAATTCCGGCGCACTGGCGCGCCAGCGATAAAGCAACAGACCGGCGCTTCGCTGTTTCATTATTTCTCCGGTCTTGCGTATTTGCCGTGAAATGAGCGCGATGAGCGCACATGGCCCGCGGCAGCGTCTCTCACTCGGCCACGTCGTATCATCGGCTCGCTCCCACGAAGGAACCCCTCAGCCGCTCTCCCGCGCCAGATGCTCGACACGGGCCCGAACACCCCGCTCGACCGACGCGGCTATTTTCTCTGGAAATCCCTTCGGCAGCTTCGCCATGACCCTTTCCAGCGCTCCGGCCGCCGTATCAACGACCTCACCGATCACCCCGAGCGCCACTGATTTGCCCAATCCCGCCTTGGCGGCGCTTTGAATGAAGTGACGGCCGCTGATCCTCTCCACCGCATAATGACGGCTATCTCCGACTGCCATGGCCATCTTCATCTTGTTGCGACGGATCTGACTCGCATCGAGGCTCGGCTGGGCAGACACCACGTCATAGAGCGGGGCGAGCCGGTATCCACCTCCCGATGACAGCTGCACAGAGAAGTTCTTGGCATGGCCGTCGGTCGCAGCCAGCAGCCAGAACACGATGATGGCTTTGAGAAAGTGCCTTCGATCGGTGTCTGCATCGTCGCTGCCGGCAAGGAGGCGCAGAATCTGCTGAACGCCGGGACCGCCATCGCCTTCATATTTGCGGGGCCAGGGGACCGAAAGAGCCTGGCAGCAATCCTCCTGGGGGACGCGCAAGAGTCGCCCATCCTTTGTGAATAGCCTGTCGAAGCGCTCGACGATCAGCACGCGCTTCTCGCCGAAGGTCGTCATTTCGACATGGGCGCTCGGCAGACCGAAGGCTTTCGTCAGGGTCAGGCAAAGATATTCGTTCTCTACGGAATTGGTGAGATCGATTCCGTTCGGAAGCTGCCCGATCTGCGGCTTGAGGATATGGGTCGTTGCGGTCGTGCCGAACGGCTTTTGCCAGCGTCCCTTGTGGCGCAGGAGCGCGGTCTTTTCCTGCGCGCCGGTTATGGAGATACGGAAGTCGTCGTCACGTTCGAGGCCAAGGGGACTGCGCGCGAGATTGCCGATAAGTTCGGCGATATCGCTGTCTTTGATCGGATGACCCTTGATGATTCCGGCAGGTCCGGGATCGACACCCTCGGGGAGAAATTGCAGCGCACCGACGCAATCGCGTCCAAGCGCTGACAAGAGACTGAAAGGATCGACGCCTTCCGCTCCGACGCGCACCGCGATTTTCTTGCGGATGCCATCATTATCGGGAAGGAGATTGTCGAATACTGCGGATACCGGTGCGCCGATATAGCGGTCTTCGCGCAATGGCAAAGAGAGCGAAATTGGCAGCGTGTGTTCCCACGCCAACCAATCCGGATCATAGCGAAAATCGATTGCACCGGATGCCTCGTGGTTTAGCTGCCCGACGAGGCGGCTGTTGAGAAAAACATTCAGCCGCGCGGATTTGCGGTGCCGCGGCATTAGAAAATGTCCTCGAGCCTGGCGCGGACGCCCTTCGAGCGGCGGCGCAGGGAGAGCTCGAGATCGAGGGCGGACAGGACGGCAAAGAGCGTGTCGAGCGTCGCGCTGCCGGCGGATTCGAGCGTGGAGATCGTCGCCTGGCGCTTGCCGATCCGGCTGCTCAAGGCGGTCTGGCTCAATCCAAGCTGCTTGCGATACCGCCGGAGTGCGCTACCGAGCTGTTTTGGGGTTCGCGACAGGGTATCCATGGCCAATCTCCTCGACCCTGAATATACGCTTTTCCGCATATTCTGTCAATATACGGAATTCCGCATAAAAGGCGGCTATACGCAATATCGTATAACCCACGGGTAAACGGAATTCCGGATACCGCCTCGGTCATCACCCGCCGGGATCGAGCACATTCCCATCAATGATCTCGTGGATGAATGAGGCAGGCCATGGACGCGTGGCACACCTGCCGCGTCAAAATCTTTGGCGCGGGCGATGCCCTTGCGGCGGGCCACGGCGACAGCCCGGTCACGGGTCGTCATGGAACTTGTTACAATTCCTAGCATTTGCTTCGCAAAGGGATAGGAAATGTAACATCGAATCCCTACCGCCAAACGTCAAGATCATCCGCGTTGGGGTCACGCTTCTCGATCTTTCGCCGGCAGGCATGCGCCAGCTCGATCTGTTCGCCGATGACGATCACGAGCGCTAGAAGCGCGAAGTGATCACAAATACGATAGATTACCTCAAACGGAAATTCGGCGAGCGCGTGGTTTCGCTTGGCGCCTGGACGCCCCCGCCGGATGGCCATGCCGGCGGCAAGATTGCGTACAACCGTATACCATCGGCGGAGGATTTTTGGTGACGTGGCTGGAAGACACAAGCCTCTGCGATCTCGATGATAGCGTCATCATCGAGGCCACGTGCATGCGCTGCCTCTACACATGGCTGCAAAGCCCTGTGCAGCTTCTGATCAAGGTCGATCACCGCGATGTGCGGATGGACGAAGTGGCCAAGAATCTCGCGTGTCCAAAGCGGGATTGCCGCCACGTCGGCGCGTGACTGACCCTGATAAAGAACGAGGATACGAGCGGGTTTGTGGGGGGCATGCCTTAGCGGAAGTGGAACACGCCGAAGCATGAACGGGTTAGCCATGGGTCGCGACAACACTATTCTGTGGATAGAGCCTTTGCGAACACAAATCCTTGTTGTAAAATTGTAAGGGGGAGGGATTTTGGAACGTGTCAAACGCTAAACAGATCATCGCAATGCTGCGAAGTCGTGCCGAAGGCGACGATGAGGCGTTCTACTCCATCGCCCTTCAGGTTGCAGCGTCTGAAGCGCGGCAGGGCCGCCGCGACACAGCCCAAGAGATGCGAGCTGAAATCGATAAAGCCCGGGCGTCAGGCTCGCGTGGCGCTTCTGTCGCGATTCCTTTTGCCGCGCCGCGTGGCAGCCTTGAGGGACTGCTCGAAATGCGCGAGGCCCGCTATAAGCTGAAGGACGTTGTACTGCACGATCGGCTGCTTGGTCGCTTCGGTGATATTCTGCGGCAGCAAAGGCGGCGTGACTGGCTCCGCGAACACGGCAAGACGCCGAATCGAAGAATACTTTTCGTAGGACCGCCAGGTTCCGGAAAAACGATGTCGGCGGAAGCCGTCGCTGGCGAGCTGCATCTGCCGCTCTTCATAATCCGGCTAGAGGGTTTGATTACCCGTTATATGGGTGAGACGGCTGCAAAGCTAAGGCTGATATTCGACGAAACGGCAAAGCGAAGAGGCGTGTACCTCTTTGACGAATTTGACGCGGTTGGCGGTCAACGCACGGCGATCAACGATGTCGCTGAGATGCGACGCGTACTCAATTCATTTTTGCAGTTCATGGAAGAGGGCAATTCAACAGACAGTTTGATCATCTGTTCGACCAATCATCCGTCACTGCTGGATCGCGCTCTGTTGCGACGCTACGATCAGGTTCTAGAGTTTGATGCGCCGACAAGCGAGCAGATCAAAAAACTTGTGGCTGGGAATATTGCGCCGATGAAAGCGGTACGCCCGGCATGGAAACAGATCATTCAAGCAGCCGAAGGCCTTAGTCAGTCGGAAATCGTTCGAGCAGCGGACGACGCCGTTAAGATGGCGATACTCGATCAGCGTAACCATTTAACAACTGAAGACATCGTGTGTCGCTTGCAGGAGCGCCACTCAATGAGGACAGCCTTCCTTGACTCGGGGGTCTGACAATGAATGGCTTCACGGTACAATCTCCCACACTTTGATATCGCGGCGTTCGCGGACTCCCACGAATATGTCGGCGAGGGTACGGGAGGGGGCGGCAGCGCCGTGCGGATCAGGGCCGAACATGGCCGACGGCTCCAAAATGAGCTTCGCGCTGTTGTGCGGGCATCGGATCAAATTGTAATCGATCCGAGGCTTCCGGAGCCCGAAGGAACGTACATGGAGGTCGAGCTTCGGCGCGGTACTCCACCCGATGCGATGGACATGAAGTCGCAAGATATTCGTTCCGGTGCAAGCAAGGCGGATGCGGCCAACAATCGTACGATTGCGCTTTATGTACCAAAGCGATCGCGCCCTGTGCTGGAAGAGATTATAGATGATTACCTGCACGGCGAACTGACGGACGCAGGAAATCCACCCAACAAAACGAAGGTCGAATCAATTGAAGCAATTCGCATCGCGCGACTTGAGACGTTTTGGACCGATGATCCGGCGGCGCTTCCCGAAGGCGCGCAGGCTCGAATCTGGTGGGCGCTATGGTGTCACAAAGACAGAGAAGCCGAGATTGAAGACATTTGCGCGCGGCTTCGCGTACGTGCTGCGGCGGAGGACAGGCGCCTCTATTTTCCCGAAGTGACGGTCGTCCCGGTTCTGGCAACGAGGGCGACGGTGGAATTGATGCTGTTCGCAACGGGCGCCATCGCAGAACTTCGTCGCGCAAGTGACAACCCCGTCTTTTTTGTTGACGAGGTTCGAGGCGAGCAACAGGAATGGGTTGAAGACCTGGCTGAGCGCGTCGTTTGGCCTGGCCGGGACGCACCGGCAGTTTGTCTTTTGGATACCGGCGTCAACCGGGCTCACGCGCTCATTGAACCGGCGCTCGCAACGGATGATCTGCATGCATTACATGAAGATTGGGGCACGGATGATCACCACGACATGGGACATGGCACGTCGATGGCAGGGATGGCGCTGCACGGCGATCTTGCCGCCGCGCTGGCGGATCAATCTGAACGTACGCTAAGGCATCGCTTAGAATCGGTGAAGGTGCTGCCACCGGATGGCTTCGGCCGCAGTGAGCCGAAGAGCTATGGGGTTTTGACCCAGGCCGCGATCGTTATGCCGGAAATCGAGGCACCGGATCGCGCGCGTGTTTATTGCATGGCGGTGACCAATCAAAACGTATCGGGATCAACAGCGTCCGCATGGAGTGCCGCGATCGATCAGGCAGCGGCAGGCCGAATGATCGCAGATGAACAAGAGGAAGACGGCGAAGGCGAAGACGAGTTGGGCGATGCGAGCGGTCCCAAAAGATTGATTGTTCTGTCAGCCGGCAATATTCCCTCTGAAATTGATTTTGCTCGTGTACAGCCCCAGGACAATTACCCTATCGAGGATCCAGCTCAAGCATGGAATGCGCTTACCGTCGGGGGCTACACGGACCTGATCGACGTTCGTGATCAAGGATACGAGCGCTGGACACCGGCGGCGGGAGCGGGCGAGCTGAGTCCCCACAGTCGAACGAGTGTCACATGGTCTCAAGGCATAGCGCCGATCAAACCAGAACTTGTGATGGAAGCTGGAAACCGAGCCGTTAATCCCAGGCGGACCGAGATTCTCACCTTAACGTCTCTTTCTTTGCTTTCATGCGGAAAGGACGCTGACGGAGAACCGCTAGTAGCGTTTGATGCAACAAGTGCGGCCGCTGCGCAAGCCGCGAAAATGGCCGCTGAATTAAGGGCCGCGCATCCAGATTATTGGCCCGAGACTATTCGCGCGATGATGATCCATAGCGCGGAGTGGACGGAGCCCATGCTTCAGTCCTTGACGGAGACGAACAGCAAAAGAGCGCGATATGAATTGGTGAGACGCTTCGGTTATGGGGTGCCGCAATTCGATCGGGCGGCGGCATCCGCAACTAACCATCTTGCGCTCTTAGTCCAAAATGAGATTCAGCCTTTTAAGGTGGACGGAAGCCGCAAATTCAACAACTGCCATTATTACGCGCTTCCCATTCCGCGACGCATGATTGAAGAGCTAGAAAACGAGCCCCTTGAGATGAAGATAACGCTTTCCTATTTCGTCGAACCAAATCCGGGGCTCGCCGCAAACGTAAGCCCGCAGCGCTATCAATCCCATGGACTGCGCTTTGATCACCAAAGACGGAACGAGTCCGTTGCGCGTTTCAAACAGCGAGTAAATCCGAAGGAAAGAGCCGATCCGAAAAGGCGTCCAAACATCGAACCGGCCGATCCTCGCTGGCTCTTGGGTGAAGATAGTATCTCGGCTGGGTCTGTTCATTGTGACGTCTGGATGGGGCCGGCGATAGAGCTCCTGAATCGCAATATGATCTGCGTGAAACCAGTGAACGGATGGTGGCGCGATCGTGCATCGACGAGTATCTGCAATCGGCAATCACGCTACGCTTTGATTGTCACGCTGAAAGCCGCCAATGCGGAGGTCGATATCTACACGCCTATTCGAACCCAGATTGGCTTGCCGGTGCCCATTCCGATCGAGATTTAGGATCGGGTGAGGATTTAGAGTGGTGCCCCAGGTCGGACTTGAACCAACACGCCCGCAAGGGCGCGGCATTTTGAGTGCCGTGCGTCTACCGTTTCGCCACTGGGGCCTGCGAAGGAATCTATAGCGGGGTGGGTGGCTTTCGCCAATTATTTTCAGCGGGGACGATATTCAGGCGCGAAGTGTCGTCTAAAGGGCGTGGTCAGCCCTTCGGGCCTCGCGTGCTCTTACGATTGGCGCAACGCGCTCCCTTAATCGCTCAAGGATCGCGATCTTCTCGGCGAAGGTCGCGCGCGCATTCTGCCGGCGTCCCTCAGCTTTGCGAGCCAGGATTTCGGAATTATCCGGATACTGCCTTTGATGACCGTCCATCTACTCAATTCCCGATAGCGGGTTCTTGATCGCTGCTTTGAGGCAAAACTCGATCCAAGCTCCCATGAGATTGTGCCTCTCAAGAACGCTTTTCAAGCGTTTTAAGTCTACTGCATCCTGCTCTAAGAATGCCTGAATTCTCGCTAAGTCCTTGAGTCTGCCAACCTTTAGGGCAGTCGCGACAACATGTTCTGCTCCAAGACACCGCGCCTTTAGGGGCTCCTCGCCCGGCCCGGCAACGTCGATCTCGACGGCCGCTTCGAGCCCCTCTTCGTCCAAAGGAGAAGCGACGGGCAAGAATTGGACGGGCCAACCTTCAATCCTGAAGCCGACATTTGTGCGCTCCGTGTAGCCCATTGCGGCGAGTGTTTTTTCGATTGGACCTAGAAGGAGGATGCCTGACATCCGCTTCTCGAATCCGTCCACCGAGACAAGGATATCCAGATCCTCAGTGAGCATGGGCTCGATATAATTGAGCGCAGCCACAGCGCCGGCAATTGCGTAATTCGCGATCGTTCCTTTCGCCGC
>Ga0335075_10008122_pt1 | contig 16120 bp, 11 predicted proteins | sample Lox_Sample_24_FD_206723 | JGI IMG/M metagenome (GOLD analysis project Ga0335075, IMG submission 206723) | Soil microbial communities from Loxahatchee National Wildlife Refuge, Florida, United States - Lox_Sample_2.4 | ecosystem: Environmental > Terrestrial > Soil > Wetlands | place: USA... | reverse complement strand
TATGAGCCCGCCATTTACCACGCCACCACCCAGCCCGACGCCTACCTGGAGAACGTCAGCGTCGACGCCAGCGGCAAGGTCGGCTTCTTCGACACGTCATATACCAAGAACGGGCGCACCACCTGGCCGTTCGCCTACGTGGACCCGTGGCCGCCGTCCGAGGTCGGTCCCGCCCAGTACCTGCTGATCCTCAACAGGAACGAGAACATCGTCCCGGTGGTGGCGCGCCTGGACCGGGCGCAGACCGCGGCGTACTTCATGCTCGGCGAGACCACCGGCACGTCGGCGGGCGGCAAGGACGAGGAGGGCAAGTTCCTCCGCGTGCCCGGCACGAACCCGTTCTTCCCGCGGGACTTTGCCGACATGGGGAACCGGTTGCTCGAACTGCTGGACAGCCACGACATCGAGGCCTACGTGCTGAACACCGGCCGGATCGGCGGCGGCGACGACCACCCGGGGTCGAAGAAGGTCACGATCCCGTACTCGTCGGCCGTGGTGCAGGGCATCGTGACCGGCGCGATCGAATGGACGCCCGACCCCGACTTCGGCTACGAGGTCGCCGCGAGCGTGCCCGGCATCGACGACCCGGAGATCCTTCAGCCGCGGCGGCTGTATCACCGGCAGGGCCGGCTCGATGAGTATGACGCGATGGTCGCCAGGCTCAAGCGGGAGCGCAAGGAGTATCTAGCCTCATTCCCCGGCCTTGACGAGTCTATGGTCAAATCCATCAGCTGACCTCCCGGGATGGCCGTTTCCCCGGCGATCGCCCGGGCAGGTCAGAGTGGCCGCGAGATGTTCACCGAGTCGGATACCGTGACATCGGATCATCAACGCGGCGAGCTAAGGCGTGCCCGGGCGCGGGTTGGCGCTCGGCGAGGAAGGTCGACTCAATGGGAATTCGCGACCTGGCTTATCGGCTCTACGAGCGCAGGCTTGAAGCATCGCTGTCGGGCAAGGCGATACCGCGGCACGTTGGGGTGATGTGCGACGGCAACCGCCGCTGGGCCCGTTCGGCCGGGCTCGCCGATGTCAGCAAGGGGCACCGCAAGGGCGCCGACAAGATCTTCGAACTGCTCGAGTGGTGCAAGGAGACCGGCGTCGAGGTCGTGACGCTGTGGCTGCTGTCCACGGACAACCTGGGCCGCCCCAAACAGGAACTTGACCCGCTGCTCGCGATCATCGAGGACACCGTCAACGGGCTGGTCAACGAGCGCTGGCACGTGAACCCGATGGGCGCGCTCGATCTGTTGCCCGACCACACCGCGCGCACCCTCAAGCAAGCGGGCGACGCCACGGCCAACAACCCCGGGCTGCTCGTCAACGTCGCGGTGGGGTACGGCGGCCGCCGCGAGATCGCCGACGCCGTCCGGTCCCTGCTCGTGGAGCACGCGAGCAGAGGAACCACGATCGAGCAGCTCGCCGAGGTCCTCGACGTCGAGCACATCGCCGAGCACCTCTACACCGCGGGGCAGCCGGACCCGGATCTGGTCATCCGCACCAGCGGCGAGCAGCGGCTCGGCGGCTTCCTGCTCTGGCAGTCGACCCACTCGGAGTTCTACTTCTGCGACGCCTACTGGCCCGCGTTCCGCAAGGTGGACTTTCTCCGGGCACTGCGGTCGTATTCCGAACGTAACCGTAGGTTTGGCGCATAACCTGCTCAGATAACGCTCCCCGGGTACTTTAACCCGGCCCCGGGCTCAGGTACCTTCAGTAGAGGCGGGCGGCTCCCAGCCGCCCCCGCGGGAGGCCCCCTGACGTCGATACGTGCGACGAGAGGGCCGGTGTGGCCCTCGCAGTGGGCAGCCCCGGTCCATCCGACACGTTTGTCCCCGGGATGGCTCCGGGAACGGTGTGTCCTGTCCGCGGCGCCGGTAGACATTCCGGCCGCCCAGGGGAGTATGCGTGGTCAACTCTGTGCACCGCCGTACCTACGTCCTCGACACAAGCGTCCTGCTCGCCGACCCGGCCGCGTTCACGAGATTCGATGAGCATCACGTGGTCCTGCCGGTCGTGGTCATCACCGAGCTCGAAGCGAAGCGTCACCATCCTGAGCTGGGGTACTTCGCCCGGCAGGCTCTCAGGTACCTCGACGATCTCCGGGTCGGACACGGGCGCCTGGATGTCGAACTGCCCGTCGGAACGCTCGGCGGCACGGTCCGGGTGGAGCTCAACCACATCGACGCGCAGGTCCTTCCGGTCGGGTTCCGCCTGGGGGACAACGACACCCGCATCCTGTCGGTCGCGCGCAGCCTCGCCAACGAGGGCCACGAAGTGGTGCTCGTCAGCAAGGACCTGCCGCTGCGGGTGAAGGCCGCGTCGATCGGGCTGGCGGCCCAGGAATACCGGGCGGAACTGCCGGTGGACTCCGGATGGACGGGCATGGCGGAGCTCTCCGTCAGCAGCGATGAGCTGAACGAGCTTTACGTCAACGGCGCGCTCGACTGCGAGGCCGCCCGGGACTTCCCCTGCCACACCGGGCTTGTGCTGTCGACGGGCAGTTCGAGCGCGCTGGCCCGGGTGCGCCCGGACAAGCAGATCCAGCTGGTGCGGGGAGACCGGGAGGCGTTCGGCTTGCACGGCCGGTCCGCCGAACAGCGCGTTGCCCTTGACCTGCTGCTCGATCCCGAGATCGGGATCGTGTCGCTCGGCGGCCGGGCGGGAACCGGCAAGTCGGCGCTGGCGCTGTGCGCGGGCTTGGAGGCAGTGATGGAGCGCCGCCAGCACCGCAAGGTCATCGTGTTCCGGCCGCTGTACGCGGTCGGCGGCCAGGAACTCGGCTACCTTCCGGGCTCCGAGGCGGACAAGATGAACCCGTGGGCTCAGGCGGTCTACGACACGCTGTCCGCGGTCACCACCCAGGACGTGATCGACGAGGTGCTCGCCCGCGACATGTTCGAGGTGCTGCCGCTCACGCACATCCGCGGACGGTCGCTGCACGACGCGTTCGTGATCGTGGACGAGGCGCAGTCCCTCGAGCGCGGCGTGCTGCTCACCGTGCTGTCCCGGATCGGCACCGACTCGCGGGTGGTGCTCACCCACGACATCGCCCAGCGCGACAACCTGCGCGTCGGCCGGCACGACGGCGTGGTGGCGGTGATCGAGAAGCTCAAGGGCCATCCGCTGTTCGCGCATGTCACGCTGACCCGGTCCGAGCGGTCCGCGATCGCCGCCCTGGTGACCGACCTGCTTGAGGACGTCGGGATCTAACCCAGCGGATACGGGTAGCCCCGGTGACCAGCGCAGGCTGGTTACCGGGGCTAAAATGCGGCACGTGACCGGCGTTACGGATCAACACCATTTGCCCGAACGGACAGGGCCGTCTCCCCAGGCCAACACGCTCTCCGGCATAACGGATTTGCCCGGTATGTCGGCCGAGGCCACGTCCGGTATGCCGGCTGGGGCGGGAACCGCTCTTCCGGCCGTGTCGGTGGTGATGCCGGTCCGCGACGAGGAAAAGCACCTGGCGGACTCGGTGGCGGGGGTGCTTGAGCAGGACTACCCGGGCGGGTTCGAGCTCGTGCTCGCCGTCGGGCCGTCCCGGGACCGCACCGAGCGGATCGCCCGTGAGCTCGCCGCGAAAGACCCGCGGATCATCGTGGTTCCTAACCCGTCGGGGAAGATCTCGTCGGCGATGAACGCCGCGATCGACGTGGCGCGACATGAGGTCATCACCCGGATCGACGGGCATGCCCTGCTGCCTGAGGGCTACCTGCGCACGGCGGTGCGGACGCTGCTCGACACCGGCGCCGCCGATGTAGGCGGGGTGATGGCCGCGGAGGGCATCACCCTGTTCCAGCAGGCGGTGGCCTGGGCGATGACGTCCCCGGCCGGGGTCGGCGCCGCCGCTAACCACACCGGAGGCGAGGCGGGCCCGGCGGACACCGTCTACCTTGGGGTGTACCGGCGCGAGGCGATCGAGCAGGCGGGCGGCTACGACGAGAACATGATCGTGGCCGAGGACTGGGAGCTGAACTACCGGATCCGGGCTGGCGGCGGCCTGATCTGGTTCACCCCGGAGCTCAAGGTCACCTACCGGCCCCGCGCTAACCTGCGGGCGCTGGCCAAGCAGCACTTCCGGTATGGCCGGTGGCGGCGGGTCGTCGCGCGGAGATACCCGGAGACCGTCAACCCACGCTACCTGGCCGCGCCCGTCGCGACCGCGCTGAACATCGTCGGCCTGGTCCTCGGGATTATCGGGATCGCGGGCATCGCCGGGGATGCTGCCCCTGTCGTTCGGTACCTCGTTCTTGGGTTTGCCATCCCGGTTGTCTACCTCGGCGGGGTCGCGGCGGTAGCCGCGGTCCTGGCGCGCCGGGTGCCCGTGGCGGTGCGGGCGCGGGTGCCGCTTGTGCTGGCTACCATGCACATGTGCTGGGGCGCGGGATTCCTGAGTAGCCCACGGAGGCTCGCGCGGCGGCGATGGATTGCTGGCTAACATATCCGGCATGGGTTTTGACCTCAACGCGGAACTCGCTGCCGTCCAGGGGCAGGGCTATGAGCTGCACAGCCGCTACCTGAACCCGCAACTGCCGCGCACGCTGCACACGCTCGGCTTCGACAAGAACTACGTGCGCGGAGAAGGCGCCTACCTGTACGACGCCGAAGGGAACGCGTACGCGGACTTCCTAGCCGGGTTCGGGGTGTTCGCGGCGGGCCGCAGCCATCCGGTGATCAAGAAGGCACTGCACGACGCGCTCGACCTGGACTTCGCCGCCTGGACGCAGTTCGACTGCCAGCCGATCGCCGGGCTGCTCGGACAGCGGCTGCTCGCCAAGACACCAGGCCTTGACCGGGTGTTCTTCTGCAACAGCGGCACCGAGGCGGTCGAGTCCGCGCTGAAGTTCGCACGGCACGCCACCGGGCGCGGGCGGATCATCTTCGCCCGCCACGGTTTCCACGGGCTCACCACCGGGTCGCTTTCGGTGAACGGTGCGGAGGAGTTCCGCAAGGGGTTCGGGCCACTGCTGCCGGACACGCAGATTCCCCTCGGGGACATCGCCGCCTTGGAGGCCGAACTGCGGCGCGGCGACGTGGCGGCCATGATCATCGAGCCGGTGCAGGGCCACGGCGTGATGATGCCGCCGGCCGGATTCCTCGGCGAGTCGTCCGCGCTGCTGCATAAGCATGGGGCGCTGCTGATCTGCGACGAGGTGCAGGCCGGGCTCGGCAGGACCGGGAAGTTCTTCTCCTACCAGCACGAGGACGTCCGGCCTGACATCGTCACCGTGGCGAAGGCGCTGTCCGGCGGGTATGTGCCCGTGGGCGCGATGCTCACAACAGAGAAGATATTCAGCTCCGTCTACTCCTCGATGGACCGGGTGATGGTGCACAGCACCACGTTCAAGACCGGGCCGCTGGCCATGGCAGCCGGCCTTGCGTCGCTAGCGGTCATCGAGGACGAGGGGCTCGTGGAGAACGCCGCCCGAGTAGGGGAATCACTACGATCGGGGCTTGAGTCCCTGCGGGAGCGGTTCGACCTGATCGCGGACGTCCGCGGCCGCGGGCTGATGATCGGCATCGAGTTCGGCCGACCGTCCGGGATGAAGGCGCGCGCCGGCTGGGCCATGCTGCAGCGAGCGCGGGTCGGGCTGTTCGCGCAGATGGTCGTCGTGGCGCTGTTCCAGCGGCATCGGATCCTTACCCAGGTGTCGGGGGACCACTTGGAAGTGATCAAGCTGATCCCGCCGCTGATGATCGGCGACACGGAGGTCAAGCTGTTCACCGAGGCGCTCGGCGACGTGCTCGAGGACGCCAGCAAGGGCTCCGGCCTGATGTGGGACTTCGGCCGCACCCTGATCAAGCAAGCAATGCGCCCGTGAGCTGTGTGCTGGCCCGATAATGGTCTTCCCGGGCCGGCACGGCCGGGGGGTTCCGGGGGGTCGTCCCCCCGGGCTAGCAGCAGGGCCTCGGCGATGGCCAGGTCGCCGGGGTAGGTGACCTTGATGTTGCGCTCGCTACCCGGGACGACGTGTACCGGGATATCGGGCAGGTAGCGCAGCACCACACCGCAGTCGTCGGTGGGGACGAACTCCGGGTCGGCGGCGGCGAGTTCGTGCGCGCGGGCGATCACGGACAGCCGGAAGCACTGCGGGGTCTGGCAGCGCAGCAGGGTCTCCCGCGGCGGGACGTGCGACATCACGCCGTCGGCGGCGATCACGATCGTGTCGGCGGTCGGCACGGCGGTGCCCACCGCGTCGTGCGTGCGCAGCGCGGCGACGCAGTCCGCGATCACGCGCTGGGTGACCAGCGGGCGGGCGGCGTCGTGCAGCAGCACGCCGGTGGTCTCGGCCGGGTACCTGATGGCCAGGTGCGCCAGTGCGTTGCGCACTGAATCCGAGCGGGTCAGGCCGCCGGAGACGATCGCGCTGACCTGCTCGCCGACCAGCTTGGCAGCCTCGTCGGCGTACAGCGGCGGCATGACAAGCAGGATGTCGTCGATTCCCGGCGCCTGACCGAAAGCGGACACGCAGTGCTCGACGAGCGTCTTGCCGTCCAGGGCCAGCAGCTGCTTGGGCAGCGCGGCGCCGAACCGGTTGCCGGCACCCCCGCCGAGAACCACCGCCACCATCCGTGTCACCGTCACATCTGGGACTTTACTCGGTGTCGCGACGCGTGGTTTTCCACGAAGATCACAGGGCAGGCCAGTACGTTGGGAAACGGCCCACGGTCCACGGCGCACCAGGTGCCATGCAAAGGGCGTGCAGGGAGGATGCATGACCGGCCAGCTGACCCAGCGCGGCATCGCGGTGCGCGCGCCGGAAGGCGAGGCCACCCCGGTCGCCGGGATCGCGGATCCGGTGGCTTGGGACGTCGCGAAATGGGCTGCTAACCGGGGTGTCGTGCCGATCGCGATGTCCGCTTTCTCCCTGGGTTTCGCGATTATCGCCGCCACCTGGCTCACCGGGATCTCGGTGCGGGCCGAGACGACCGCGTTCGTAGCGCTGCTCGCGTCCTACATCACCGGTCGCGCCGGGCGGCTCATGGACGGCCAGGACGTGTCACCGGTCACGAAGTGGGCCCGGGCCGCCTGTGCCGTCCTCGCCGAGGTGGTCGTCTACGCCGGGATCGCCGGCGGCGCGAGCGCCAACGCCGCGGCGAGCGCGGGGACCGGACTGACCGGGCCGATCGGCGAGCAACTCCGCGGCACGTCGCTGGCCAACTTCGGCGGCGCGGGCCCCGGCGGGGTGTGGCGGCTCGCCGCGGTGGCCATGGCCCTGCTGGCGCTGCGGCAGATGGCGGCCCTGTGCGTGGCGGCGACGCCGGGCCGGGTGGTGCGATTCCCGCGGCTGCGCCGGCTCCAGGTGCTGATCGGCCTCCCCGGCCGCGAACGCCTTGTGGTGATCGGCGTGGCCGTCCTGCTCGCCGGTGCCCGGGCGACGTTCGCCCTGCTGATCGTGGTTGGCTTGCTTGCGCTCCTGCTGGTGCTCACCGCCCGGCCCCGCGCGAGGGCTGAGGCGGGAAATCAGGCCGAAGCGGAGCCGGGAGAATGGGTGGGCCGGTACCGCGGAGACGGGCCGCTGTCGGTCTGGATCGGCAGCTGGGTGGACGGCCGCCTGCCGCCGATGCCGCCGCTCATCGTCGGGGTGCTTGTGACCTGTGTGCTGGCCGCGCTCGGCCCGCAGAACCTGCCGGGAATCCTGGTGTTCACGCCCGCCGAGGCGATGCTGCTCGCCGCGCTCGCCTCCTGGCATCCGCACGACGGCCCACGGGACTGGGTGGTGCCCACGCTGCTGCAGGCCGGGGAGTACGTGTTCCTCGCGGCGCTCGGGTTCACCGGCCGGGTGCAGCCTCCGGTGACGTTTGCCCTTCTCTCGGCGGTGGCGATGCGCCACCTTGACCTGGGCTACCGGGCAAGGAACGGACTTTCCCCGACGCGCTTCGTCCATCCCCGCGCGCCCGGCCAGTCGCCCCCAAGGGTGCCCGGCGCCGACTGGCGCGGTCTTGGCTGGGAGGGCCGCATGCTGGCGGCGGCGCTTGCCTCGGCGGCGGGGTTCCTGCCCGCCGCCTACGCCGTGGGTGCGGTATACCTGTGGGGACTGCTCGGGTGGGACTTCCTGGCCGGGTGGTCAGCCGGACATGCCGCCATCTACGGCCAGGGTGGTTCCGGTCACGAATGAGCTGCGGGACCCGCCCTACGGACGTGCCGGGGACACGGGTGCCGGTAGGATCCCCCCATATGAGTGGCGTTCGCCTTGGTGTCGGCTGGCAGTCACCGGCGACCATGCACCGCTTGGCGTTCGCCGCGATCTTCGCCGTCTCGATGGTCTACGCCGGGCTCGTCGCGATCTTCAGCGCGGACATGGTGCACCGGCTCTGGGGGACGATGGCCACCTGCGGGTACCTGCTCGCTCTCGTCGTGGTGCTGGCCTGGCGAAAGCCGCGAGGTACCGACTTGGCGATCGCGCTGTCCTTCGCGGGCGGGCTGGTGGTCCCGCTCGCCTGGATGGCGGCGCACGCCATCGAGCAGCCCGAAGTCTGGGTGGTTATACAGTCAGGGAAGTCGCTGCTGCACCACGGCACCCCGTACGCGCCCGCGGCCGTGCTTGACAGCACAACCAACCCCAACGCCTACAACCCGTACCTGCCGCTGATGGCGCTGTTCGGGTTGCCTAACGCGATCTTCGGCAGTGGGGTGCTGACCGACCCGCGGATCTGGTTCGGTGTGGTGTTCCTCGCCGCGTTCTGGCTCGCGCTGCGCCGCGGCGGCGCGCGGGATCCGGCGCGCTGGACGATGCTGCTGGCCGGCAGCCCGGTGATCGCGCTGGAACTCGCCATCGGCGGCACCGACGTGCCGCTGGTCGCCTTCCTGTGCCTGGGGTTCGCCTACCTGTGGCAGCCACACCCGGTACTGGCGGGACTCGCGCTCGGCATCGGGTCGGGGATGAAGGACACCGCCTGGCCGGCCGCGGTGGTGGCGCTCGCGCTGCTCGCCGCCAAGGACGGAAAGCGCGCGGCGGGGGCGTTCGCGCTGACCGCGCTGGCCGTGGTCGCCGTCTGCGTCGGCCCGTTCGCCACGGACCCCAAGTCGCTGCTGGATAACACGATCCTGTTCCCGCTCGGCCTCGCCCACGTTACCTCCGAGGCGGTCAGCCCGCTGCCCGGCCACCTGATCGCGCAGACCGGGCACCTCGGGCACACCATCGTCGTGGCGGCGCTCGTCGCGGTCGGGCTCGCGGTCGCGGTGTCGCTGGTGTTCCGGCCGCCGCGCACCGTGCCGCGCGCGGTGATACTGCTGGGCGCGGCGCTGACGCTCATGTTCCTGCTCGCCCCCTCCACCAGGTTCGGCTACTTCATCTACCCGGAGACGCTCGCGGTCTGGCTCGTGGCGACGGTGGCGGGCCGGTCCGGCCAGGACACGTGCTTCACGCCAGATCCCGGTGCTCCTCCTGCCAATGGGCGTACCAGGTGGCGAACCAGTTTCGCTTCGCGGCCAGCGGCATGATGTGCTCCACCGTCTGCGCGTAGTACGCGCGCTGCCTGGCCGGGCTCAGGTTCCGCAGCGTCTGCACGTTGCTCACCCGATCGGCGAGCTTGACCAGGATCGCGTTGTCCGGCGCGTCGCGCAGCCCCTCCAGGTATTTCTCCTTGACCGCCTTCCGGTCGTCGTCCGGAGCGTCCGGGATCGTCACCCAGCCGACCAGTTCGGCAACCTCGTCCCCGAACTCCCGGCGCACGTCGGCCACGGTACACGCCGTGTCCTCCACGACGTCGTGCAGCACGGCGGCGCACAGCACCGCCGGATCGGTTACCCCCGCGCCGCGCACCAGCACCTCCAGCGCCTCGAGCAGGTGCTCCAGGTACGGTGCCCCGGTCGGGCGGCGCTGGCCGCCGTGGTACCGGACGGCGAACTCGACGGCCCTCCGTACGGCGTCGCAGGTGGCGGCGGGTAGCAGCCCGCGCAGTTCCGGCTCGGCCGCCGGCCAAGTGTGCCAGCTCGTGTACAGCTCCACATCGCGATTATTCCCGTCTGTTCGCGAGCTGGAACGCCAGTCATGAGTTGGCCGTCTACAGTAAGTTCGTGCGGCTACGAAGGCAAGGCGGCCACGGGCCGGAGGAGACGGGGGGCGCTGGGGAGGAAGCCCCTGCCGTTCAGGAAAACGGAAATGGCTCAGCCAACAGCCATCCGGTCAACGGAGCGCGGGCCGGAACCGGAGCACGGTCCGCCACCGCGGTGCTCGCGGTCCCGGTGGCCTCGATGGCGTCCGCGGTGCGGCGGCGGTACCGGCACTGGTGGTGGCTGTCGGGCTGGCTGTTCGCGGCGCTGACGCAACTGCCCGCGCTGCTGGCGATCGCCTGGCTGGTGCCGGGCTTCGCGATGCTGCTCGCGGGGCGGCTGACGCCGGCACCCATGGTGATCATCTTCGTGCCGCTGGCTGGCGCGCTGTGCTACTTCACGATGCGGCAGATCCCGGTGAGCTGGCCCCGTTTCCCCCGGTCTGGGGAGGAGAGTGCCGCCCAGCCGCGCGTTCCGGCCAGCAGGCGGCCCGACGCGTCGGTCAGCGCGATAATCGCCACGGTCGTGGTCGCGGCGGCGTTCGCGGTCTGGCAGGTGGTGAAGATCTCGCCGCAGCCGATCGTGAGCAGCGACTCCGGCGTCTACCTGCAGTATGGGTACTGGATCGCGACGCATGGCACCGCGCGGATACCGCAGGCCGCCGCTGCTTTCGGCTCGGGTGGCGGGTTGGGGCTGAACTTCGGGAGCCTCGGATTTTTCCCGAACGGGACCGTGGTCACCCCGGCGTTCATGCCCGGTCTGCCCTTGGTGCTGGCCGCCGGGACGTGGCTGGGCGGGGTATCCGGCACGGCGCTGATGGGGCCGGTGATCGGCGGGTGTGCTGTCTTGTCGTTCGCCGGGCTGGCCGGGCGGCTGGCGGGCCCGCGCTGGGCGCCCGTGGCGGCGCTGGTGCTGGCGCTGACGCTGCCCGAGCAGTACACAAGCCGGACCACGATGAGCGAGCCGCTGGTGCAGGTACTGCTGTTCGGCGGGCTGTGCCTGGTCATCGACTCGCTGGTGGTGGTCCGCCGGCGGCACGCCCTCGGGACCGTACCGGGCATGGGAGTCGCCAAGGGCGCGGCGATGACGCTCGCCGGGGTCGGCGGTCTCGCGCTTGGGCTTACCGTGCTGGCCAACATCGCCTCGCTGAGCATCCTGCTGCCCGCGTTCCCGGTGTTCGCGATGATGTTCGTGGCGCGGCGGCCGCAGGCCGGGCCGGTGGCGCTCGGGCTGTTCGCCGGGGTGGGATGCGGCCTGGCCGCCGGGCTCAGGCTGGAGCGGCCGTACCTGTCGATGCTGTCGTCGCAGCTGCATCTGTTCGGGCTGTGCGCGGCCGGGTTCGGCGCCGTCACCGCCCTGGTCGCGCCGCTGGGCTTCCCCAGGATCCGGAGCGGGATCCGGCGCATGCTCAGGGGACAGCTCCAGATGCCCGGTGCCGGGTGGTCGCTGCCCTCGCTGGCGGCTGTCGCGCAATGGCTGGTCTTCTGCGTTCCGGTGCTAGTGCTCATTGGGTTCGCGATCCGGCCGTACTACCAGACGGTCCGAGGGCAGACGGCGCCGGCCGCGATCAGGTATGTGGCGTCGCTGCAACAGCTGGCCGGCGTGCCCGTCGACGGACGGCGGCAGTACTACGAGATGAGCCTGGACTGGGTGCTGTGGTATCTGGGGGTGCCGGCCGTGCTGCTGGCCTGCGTCGGCGCCGCGGTGCTCGGACGGCGTTGCGTGCGGGCGGTGCTGGCGTGGCGGGACTCGCTGGTCGCGGCGCGGCTGTGGGGGCTGCCGTTCCTGATGATCGGGTGGTCGGTCGTGACCGTGCTGTGGGATCCGTCCGTGCTGCCTGACCAGCCCGCGGCGAGTCGGCGGCTGGTGCCGGTCGTGCTGCCCGGGCTCGTGCTTTTGGCCGTCTGGGCCTGCTCACGGCTCAAGCTGCGCGCCGCCGAACTGGGCGCGGGACGGGCGACCGCGTCGGCGGTCGGCGTGTGCTGCGTGCTGGCGTTGGCCATCCCTCCGTTCGTGACGTCGTTCGATCCCGGTGTGGTGCGCAACGGCCCGGGTGTGGTGCACGACCGCCTGGTGTTCCACGGGACGGCCGCGATGGCGACCGGTGCGGGTGAGATTTCCACCGTGTCCCGGCTGTGTTCCGCGATCGGACCGAACGCCAGCGTGGTGTTCGTCGACTCCGCTTCGGCCAACGCCTTCGAGTCGGCCGTGCGGGGGATATGCGGCCAGCCCGCGGCCTCGGTTTCCGGCGGTACGGCGGCCATCGGGCCGGTGGTGGCCTCCATCGAGCGGGCGAACCGGCGTCCGGTGCTGCTTAGCTCGTCGGAGTCTCGGCTGAGTGCGTTCGGTACGGTGTCGCGGATGGTGGTTGACCTGAAGACGCAGCAGGACGCCCAGGTGCTGACCGGCCCGCCCGCCGGGACCTCGCCGGTGACTTACTCGCTGTGGATGGCTTCGCCAGCAGGCGGCACCATCTCCGGGTAGCGTCCTGCGCCCCTCGGCCGTCCTGCGCCCCTCGGCCGTCCTGCGCCCCTCGGCCGTCCTGCGCCCCTCGGCCGTCCTGCGCCTCCTCAGCCCGCGCTTCCTCAGCCGAACAATCTCCACAAAAGGTGTAATTAGGACAAAATGACCACTGTCAGCCTCCTGATCCCGAAAACTTTTTTCCTGGCGAAAATTATTCATCGTATACTCATGCGAACTCTTCGCGGAAAAAAATGTCTTCCCGAAAACATGGGCGCCGATGGGGATGAACTTCGCATAGCGGTCAGGTGGATGACCGCTTAAATGGCCTACCTCCTGATGGGCACGAGAAATTCCGTTGGCTGGTGCAGGCAGGCCTGAGTCGCGCCATGAGGCCGAGTTCGGATGGCCGCACGTAGCGGAACGGTGCCGATGCCGAGTTTGAGTGCGATTCCCGCTGGGCTCCGGCTCCGGCTCCGTCCCGGTCCCGGCCCCCGGCCCGTTCGGCGAGGAAGCTGACGACCGGGTCAATGGCGGCTGGTCGTACAGTCCGGGCCACTTCGCCTCGTCGGTCTCCGCGATCCGTTCGCCGAAGTAGTTCTCGGGCACGAGCCGATTGTGGCAGGTCGCTGGCTGGAGAAGCGATTCTTTTCTGCCGCCCTGATGACGGGTGAGCGGGGCGGTCGTCGCCCCGCGCCGCCCCTGGCGCCACGCCGGGCCGTGAGCCGATTTGCCTTGTCTGGCGGGAGTTCATAAAGTAGAGGCATCGACGCGGGGTGGAGCAGTTCGGTAGCTCGCTGGGCTCATAACCCAGAGGTCGCAGGTTCAAATCCTGCCCCCGCTACCAAGCTCAGAGGCCGGTTCCCGGACAGGGAACCGGCCTCTGACATGTCGGATGCTAACGGATTTGCTTAACGGGACGGCTCAAGCCGCGTGTCAGGGCATGGATCGTGAGCTCGCGGCGGGGACCATCCGGGATGGGGTCCGTCCCGCGTTCATCGTCTTGAACGCGGCCCACAGGCCACGGGTGTTAGTCGCGTTCCACAGTGGCCACGGCCTCCCGCATCGCGTCCGAGCAAAGGGTGCGGGACCTGTCCACGACATCGCGGAAAACGTCCGGATCCGGTCGCCCGGCGGCAAGGATCTCATCGACCTCACACAGGCCCGCGCGGGTGAACAGCGTCTTCTCGTTCGTCACCCACTGCCCCCGCGTGGCGAGCACAGCGTGCGCCGTGCACGATGCGGCCCGTGCCAGAAGCCCGGCGCACTGGGTCAGCCGCCCTCCCGCGGCGTGGTAATACCGCGCGTAGTGGAACTCCGCCTCGGCCTGTGCCCACCAGACCCCCGGCGCCCGTTCCCGCAGGGCCGCCGGATAGGACACGTCAGGCAGATCGCCCACGAGCACCCGCTTCACCGCGAGCTCGGCGAGCACCAGGTACGATGGCAGGTCCGCGAGGTGGAACCAGAGCGGCTGGATGGTGAACCGGCCCTCGCGCGCGGCGGTGATCTCCCAGTCGATGACGTCCAGGTCGCGGTAATGCACGTCGCTGCGGCGGCCGTCGATCTCCAGCCACGCCCCGCCATTGAACACGCCCCCGCCCCGGCCGCCGATCTCGGAGACCTCACCTGGCCAGCCGATGTCGCGCAGCGCCTGGGGCTCGAACCGGCCCCGGTAGTAGAGGGAGAAGTCCCAGTCGCTGTCCGGACGGTTCGTACCCTCAGCCCGTGACCCGCCCAGGGTCACGGCATCCACCCCCGGCAGCTCGCCAAGACGGTCAGCAACGTGACGGAGGAAGGCGTCATCGTCCACAAGCGAAAACTAGCAAGGACACCAGCAGCGACAGGGTTGTGACTCCCATCCATAGCCATATCAAGCTGCGGTATTAGGGTTCTTTACGGTGGTGGACGTTGACCACCGTCGCGATGTCTACCGTGCCTGGGTTCACAGTTCGCGCGTTGCCGAATAACCGTTAGGACTCCCAACCAAGGCAGCACCGTAGAGCACCCCGGCGCTGATCGAACAGGCACCACGTCCGTACGCCATCGCTACCCACTCCGGCCGGGGTTCCGCTCCAGATCTCGGCGAAGGGAAGGGGCGAGAAGAGGCTTTCCGCTGGTCGTCCGCTCAGGTCGCGGGTTTGGATCCCCACTACCAGTGAGAGGCCCCTTCCGATCACAGAAAGGGCCTCTCGCATCTCGTTAAAGGTCAATCGCGGCCCGCCAGTGGATGTCCTGATCGGGCCACCGCGCTGGTTAGCCCGAGATCACCGACACCGTGTTGTCACCCGAATTGCTGACATAGGTGGTGTTGGTCACCGGGTTGGTCCCCACCCCGAATGGCTGGACGCCGACTGGGATTGTCGCGGTTACCGTGTTAGTTTTTCCGCTGATGACCGACACCGTGTTGCTGGCGAAATCGGCAACATAGACGGTGTTGGTCACCAGGTTGGTGTCCACCTCAAATGGCTGGCTGCCGACTGGGATTGTCGCGGTTACCGTGTTGGTTTTCCCGTTGATGACGGAGACGGTGTTGTCGGCGTTGTTGGCGACGTAGATGGTGTTGGTCACCGGATTGGTTCCCAGCTCAAACGGCTGATTGCCGACTGGGATTGTCGCGGTTACCGTGTTGGTTTCCCCGTTGATGACCGAGACCGTATTGCTGGCGACGTTGGTGACATAGGCCGTGTTAGTCACCGGGTTGGTCTTCACTCCGCTCGGCTGGCTGCCGACTGGGATTGTCGCGGTTACCGTGTTGGTTTTCCCGTTGATGACGGAGACGGTGTTGTCGGCGTTGTTGGCGACGTAGATGGTGTTGGTCACCGGGTTGGTCGCCACACCGACCGGGTTGGTGCCGACTGGGATTGTCGCGGTTACCGTGTTGGTTTTCCCGCTGATGACGGAGACGGTGTTGTCGACGACGTTGGTGGCATAGGCGGTGTTGGTCACCGGGTTGGCCGCCACGTCGTGTGGTGCCGTGCCGACTGGGATTGTCGCGGTTACCGTGTTAGTTTTTCCGCTGACGACCGACACCGTGTTGTCGCCGACGTTGGCGACATAGGTGGTGTTGGTCAACGGATTGTTTCCTATGCCCAAAGGTGCGATGCCGACCGGAATGGTCGCGGTAACCGCCGGAGCAGCGACTGGGGCCGCGGCAGCCGCCGTGGGCGCCAAGATCGCGGCCGATACGCCGACCGCACCGAGCAGGGCGAATCGGCCGCAAAGATGGCGCGCCGCGGTGGATAGGCTGACGACCGAGTTGATCATGGTTGCCTCCTTACTGCGGCGAGAATCACCGCGTGACCTGACACTGCGGAGATGCGTTGTCCGGCGACTGGTACCACCAATTCATCGCCATGCGGGCAACGTAGTCCACAACGCCATATTGGACTCATATGAGGACATGAACTCTCTGATCCTAGCATGGCCAACTATGACCGGTACAAGCCTCTAAGCCGCATAAATGGCCTTCATTTGCTGCCACTGCCGCATATTTATCGTCATATATCTATATAGTTAATAGAAGACCTTTGATGTCGATCCCACGTAAGAGCGATTATCATGCGGGTGGCCCGCCCGTGCGCATGAAGAAAGCCGCAGGCTAGGACTTGGTCGGCTAACAAATTTGCTAACGAGACGCTGCGGGACGGCGGAGACCGCCTAGGGATG
>Ga0335075_10008121_pt1 | contig 16121 bp, 20 predicted proteins | sample Lox_Sample_24_FD_206723 | JGI IMG/M metagenome (GOLD analysis project Ga0335075, IMG submission 206723) | Soil microbial communities from Loxahatchee National Wildlife Refuge, Florida, United States - Lox_Sample_2.4 | ecosystem: Environmental > Terrestrial > Soil > Wetlands | place: USA... | reverse complement strand
CAGAACCCTTGAGAAGGCGATAAAGGAGACAAGCCGGCTAATCAAGATGACTCAGGCTATTCCAACACATACCCCTCAAAGCCTAGCTGGGGGTTCCCTTCCTGGCCCGCTAATCCATCTTTTGCTCCACTCCGTTTACCGAAGATTAATCCAAAACCACTCACACACTCGCTTGGCACTGAGAAAGGGGACTTACGAACACAAGAACAATATCTATGGGGAAATGACTCCAAAGTAAGCAAATTTAAGGCGCAATCTTATACCATATAACCATTATTCCAGATTTGTAGACAAAATACTGAGCGATATTGGCTCTTTGAAACCGGGTCAACACGCTTGTGACGTGGGGAGTGGAATCTCCACAATAGGTCTCCATATCGCTCTCAAATGCGGAGTGAAGACGTTCGGTATTGAGCTGAGGAGAGACCTACATGAGATCGCGCTACGACATCAGGAGTTGTTCAATGCGTACTGCAATCGGTGGATGCTGGACCCCCCTTCATGCAAAATAATGCAGGGTGATGCCTTGGAAGACGAGGAATTTCGGCAGATGCTCGCCACTGCCAAACTAATTATTGCAAACAATCTCAGATTTCACGAAAAAAGTAAGCAAGTTGACATTAAATGGCGTATTAAGGCGAAGAGTCACTAATTCCCAATAACAGCGTGTCTACAGTTGACTGAGTTTATCAAAGACCATTGTCGAGGCCATACATTTGTTGTGACTACAAAGCCCCTTCACCTGGGCGTGCGGTACACTCAGAAACCTATTCTGGACGAGTTTGTGAGTTGGAAGCCCAAAGGATTATTTTATTATGAATATGAATTAAACAAGCCAAACAATTAATGCAGAAAAGCAATTGTTATTATTCTACTATTCTACCAGTGCAAATTTGTATAGTTGTGGTACATCTATATGAGAATTGGCATGTAATGCCCATGCCTAGATACTGCGAATGTACATGCTGACATCCAGTGGACTGCTAGCTGCAGACTCAACATAGTATCTGCCCACCAAAAATAGCCTGCATGTAGATGTGATCATTTAGGACTTTTTAAGTCTCACAGATGTCGTATTCTATGACACAAGGCTGTGCCATTATTTGCTGACGTAATCAAAGCATCTGATTGCTTCATTACGTAACCCTCCCTGCTTCAGTTCGCCTTCTTTGCCAATGCTGAACGATCTGTCTGTCAGTGTGTTATCCATATATGTCCAGGACACTATTGTAGAAATGGGGTGTCCCTCCATTATTCATGGACGCACCACCCTCGGCTGGTAGACGTGGTATGTGGTTATCGGAACTTATTCCCGACCACAATCGCCGCTTGGTAGTGACGTAATCAAAACTAAAGAAATGCCTGAATCTGAAAAGATCTCCACCTTCAACAAATATTCGTCCTTCAAATACCCCCAGCATTATCTTTCCCAAGCCAAACTTGGCTTGGCTTGGGTTCCGCTCAAGCAATGTGTTCCTCACCCAAAGCAACGACAGGTGGATGTGACGTTCATGGAGGAGCTTTCTTCGGATTATGGATCAATGGAAGACTACCGACTTCGCAACCCAATATATGTTGTCCCAGAGACTCTTCCCGATGGTCTAGTTCAAGTACTCAGCGTGACAACTCATCGGCAGATAGTTCCAATGGAGGAAATGGCCAAATGGCCTAATATCCGGTTTATCATCATCGATGGCCAACACCGTCACAAGAGCGGTCTACACTGGATGCACGAAAGTGCTGAAAGAAGGTTGATAGTGGATCAACACCCGAATCTCGCCGGCTGGCCAGCCTTCATCCTCGATCCTGGTGAGTGTCTTTGCACTGTCATCGGGAATGGGTGACTCTACTGATGTTGACCATAGCCGCTTTCAAAGAAGACGATATTGTAGAAGCATCAATGGTGACATTGAATATCACGATGAGGCATAAAGACATTCCTTATGGAACATGCATGGAATTCTTTACCAGATTTGGAAAAAATGCACACAGCGCCTTTACAAAATCAAATGACGTGCGCGATGCGGATGCGCTTTGCAATTCTGTCCTTTGGCCAGGGATGCAGGAATTAATGAAACACAATGTGTTTGTCCAAACGCTCACCCGTGCGAGGGTACATGAATGGTTGACCAAGACGACTTCCTTTGACGTGAGTAGCCCAGGAAAAAGTCATTTACGACAGCTTTAATGACAGAAATTTAGTTTGTTAACATAATATTTTTGGAAATTGCGGCCCAGCACCGGCAGATTGCTCAACTTGTGCATCCCTCACATCCAGACACGCCTGTAAATGCTGAACGATTCTTCGGATCGATTGGCCTCAGAGACAATAATATACGCAAAAGTGGAACACTCGAATCTCTGGAAAACCTTGCCAAACGTGGCCACCTGAATCTAGGAAGCTTCAATGTTGGCACGGTGCAAGCTCTGTTTAACTTTGCTACCGCTAGGAGTGAATCCAAATATGGGTTGCCAGAAGGGTCACCCTACTTATTTGGCACATTGGCAGGTGCCCTCACTTGAGGTGATTTGAATGGCTGACGGAGATATAGATAGTCTTACCTGCAGACCTTTCAATAAGTGCCAGCCACCTACCACCAATATGGCAGCTCATACAGCGGTGTTCTGATATTGCACGAATTGTGAGCAATAACTAGCTAGATGAAGATATAAGATGGCTAACAGATGTTAGTTATACACAATGGTCAATGGTAAAGTCGCGTATTTAATGACCAGAAGGGGCGCAAAAGGGGAGGCCGCAACACCATGGTCGCAAAACTTTCGAGCACTCCTCACAAAGCTTGGCTTTGACAAAGCAGAGATAGATCTGGAGGTGCGCCCCTGTACTATTTAGAACTATGTTCTCATCTATTTTCAGGCTATGATACTCTACATTCTCAAGCATGAATCTGAGCTGTTACCGGCGACTTTCCATAATGGGGTTCCAAACGAGGATATAGTTTCTCACAAACAAGCAGCGCTACTTGTGGTCCAAATAATCCCATGGGACCTCTTCCCCAAGTGGAGACAAATGATGCACAAGTTGAAGTTACCACTTCACAGTACACTTTATGACGAGATCACCGAGGAGTACTCAAAACAAATGTCTGAATCACCTGGAGATGTGGCACCAAAAATGGAGTCCTTAAGGATTCAGAGCCCTGAGGCTACGCGACCAATACATGTTGGCCGGATGACAAGGACAAGTGCGAAACTAGCCATCCTCACTGAGCAGCATGAAAAAGGCAAGTATATAAAAACACCATGGGAGCCCGTAGACCCCACCATTTTCTAATAGATAATTGGTTAGGCATCGTTGCAAAACGCCAGACTATTGACACGGAAGAGAGCGACTTGTCAAACAATGAAGGCGAAACTTTCCAAGATAGCGAGGTAGAGTACATTCCCAACAGCATGGATGAGAGAAACGAGTGGGATGAGGAAAGTGACAACGAGAATGGTGACAAGAGTGACCAAGAGAGTCATGAGAGCGCGGGAAAGGAGCATAGCGATGACAGCATGCATGTGGTTGTTGAAACGATCCCTGAGGTTCAGGGTTCTAATTATGAGCAGGGCGTATCACCTGCTGAGGTGGAGATGGACCTTGTCCTTGACAATAAGGCAGGGGTGGAGACGCAGGGGGTGGCCACGCCTGCCCTTTCATCCTCTCCTGCGTCTTCTGCTGAGATTGTGCCTCATCACAGAGCCGTAAAACGCAAGGCCACTTCTGCTGGCCCAAAAGGTCGCTCCAAAGTGCGAAAAATTCAGGTCGATGCTACCAAGGTCTGCATATCTGTTTAATGGTCTTAGTAGAGCTGGCATCTCACTCGGAGTTTCTAGCCAACTAGAGCATATCCATCCAGGTCGAAGCAACACCACCTGGCATTGAAACTGCCTGGGAGGTTTACCTCTGATTCTTCTCCTGATACACTCCAGTCACTTCTGGTTGAGAGTGGCATGGAAGAGTCAGAAAAGCTGGATATTGAGATAGGTTTGATCAAGAAATCACTTATTGACAATGGAAAGGGGGGCCTGGTGGTGGAGTTGCAAAGGAAGATGCTCAAAGAATTGAAGAGCCTAGTGTGATGTAATGAGTCGCCTTTAATTTGCGAAGATCAGAGGCTCCTCCTTCACCAGGACAATGTGAGTATACTGAATAAATTTTCGTTCATGGCTTACCTGGGCATATTCTGCAGCCGTGTTTTATTACTTATTGCCACTCTCTTTCTTGGTCAAGAACAAGCCTATATATGGGCCACCATTCTAGCTGCATGACTCCACTGCTATCCCATACCGCCACCCTCCCGAAATCTTCTGACTTGCATTATGCTTCACGCCCGGTTGTATTTATATGAATAGAACAAATGAAAAGCCTACCACTTATAGATAGAAATGTATATAGAATACTCTAACCCCCTACGTACTTCACACCCACTGCCCCCTGCAATCAATGAAAGGCAGCAACCCTGCAAAGATGTCATTGAGCCAACTACCCATAGAAGGATTTATGGGGTGCATTCCTGCTGCAGGCCCAAATCAAACCAGGGACACCATACCTACTCAGTCCTCAATGACATCCTTTGTCAAGCCCTAACCCTTAGCAGCAGCAATGAACACAACAATGCAATGGATGGATACACTCAACTTCAAGCAAGTCAAGTAACAATTAGCAAGTGTAAGTTATGTTAACGGGCTCAATCCCAACCCTGGGGCCTCTGCCCACACCCTCCCACCGTTAGCAGTCACAGTTGCAGTTGCGGTCATGCCACACCGGCATCCATGCCTCTTCCTTCAACGATGACATGGCTCCCTGACCCTTCACCTAACCCCTACCTTTTCTTATCACAAACACTCTGACAAGATCATATGGGATCCTTCACTTAGGAATGGGCAGTGGAGTCTGAGTCAACAGAAACCAAGAGCCTGCCTCCCAATGCCTGGTGAACACAGACAGTTGGAGCTCAGCAACCTCTGAATCTGGCAGCAAGTCCTCATTAAATACTTCATCATTACCTCGTCTCATAAAGCAAACCCATCTTAATGGGCTCTTATCCTCCAAGAGCTGCACCTAGACAAGTTATACAACATGAGGAGAAGCATACAATTCGATTGTACACTATCCATTGACTCACAGAATAGATGTCCAAGCTCGCACTAGTGTAGCGCCAAAGCCCACAGCCGAAGTGATGAGGAGTCACTGTCAGAGCGGCATTGGCCCCTATACACCTATGACTCAGACCATGGACTCAGACACACACTATATATACCATCTCCCTAATGTACCCATTTGGTAGTCTTGCATTTACCGTTTTATCTGGTCAGCAAGGCCCACGTACACACCTAAACCCCCACTGAAGGACATGGTGCTACAACTAGATCGGTCATCCTCATCAATTAATACTTCCTTACCGACACTTATGCAGTGCTCCAATCTTGGTCCTCTCACCAGAAATCACTGGAATTGGGATCCATACTGAAGTAGGGAATCTCACCCTAATCAACGTTTGCAGTGGCTGCGCCAACAACGCAGAAATATATAATACATAGGATAACTTCCTACACATGAATGCCTACCGCAGCAGATGACTCCACCTGCTGGCACTACTGGCACCACCCCTCTGGGAAGAGGAGAAGACGTGTAGTTAGAGAGCTCAGACAAGCTCATCCCCCACTGCTAGAGCACACATCTGATCACGACATGATACTAACCCTTCCGCCAGCATCCCAACACTACGAGCTCTTAATTCGGACAGTTTAGACAGATCTGAAGATTGACTTCTAACCCTACCTCACCATCACATACAGCATGAAGCTGGAGCTCAGATCAGGTTCGTGACGCATTGGAGGATATAGGCAAAGATATTGTGGAAACAATCGTACTCATATGGGTCCCAGGGCATGTGGTATGGTTACTCGGGCTATCAAAAGGCCTCCACAACCGGCATTAGCATTAGGCGCCACACTGGTGGGAAATTAAATCTGAGGCCCTCAATGGAGTGTTTCGAGAGAATGGGCATTTTTTGCTTGAAATCCAATCATTCAATTCATTCAAACTACTCGCAATATGAAATCAGTCAATTTTTTTTCATACTCACAACTATGTAACAAATGGAGAGGGGTCTAGGCTGCTCTAAAGGACTTGTGGATCTGGCCCAGATGTCGTTGAGGTACCCAGGTATTCCATTGGAGTTTCAGTGCAGGTTTCACAACGACATTTGTGAAATCGATATGACGCCGTGATTTCCTGGCCAGCCTTGATGTCTTGAGTTGCCCTTAATACTGCTCCTGGCCTGTCAGGAAAGCAGACAAAGACGCTATTGCCACTACATTTGTGGTGGCAGAGTCTTGCTGGACCAACCAGCCACTGGACACCAGGTTCAATGTCAGATGGCCCTTCTTTGATGGAATAGACGCCGCACAACTCCCATATGTATTCATCCTGTTTAATGTTTTTAATGGCAATGACGCATAACTCATAGGTCGTCTCTCCCTGCAAGCGCCTCCCAGCGATTCGAATAGATGTGCTGTGACGAAGCATTGCATAACGAAATAAGGCACTAATCTCATCAGAGTGACATCAAGGACATGGGGGTGGACATACTAATTAAATTCTTCCGATTGAAGTAGACCAGACATTTCCACCTCATTGGCAAGCAGGGGCATTACTTTGTCTGTTAGATAGGCATGATATATTTCTGGCCACTTTAAGTGATTTTCGTCCTGAAGGAGTTTTACCAGCTGGCATAAGGCGTTCTTGGTTTTGGTAGGCACCCTCCATCCCTCGACTGGGAAATACCATGGAACTATGGAGTGCCTCCTATGGATTCTAGCCTCAAACAGGGCATAAACGATGGCATTGTCGGCTGCCCCCATTTGCTCGACACTTGAATTCTCCTTGCACCACTGAAGCGGCACAATGGGGAGAGGAACTTATGAAGCAAAAGGTGGTGTTTAGCCTGAGCACTGTGAACGACATGACCTCTTACCACCAGGTCCTATGCATTCTCCTGCACCAATCACTCCTGCCACTGAGTCCCAGGTCCCAGCTCCCATGAAGGCACCCCACCGAGTCTCATTGAGAATTTTGTGCTTGCTATGGTGCTCATCCCCTATGGTGATGAGAAAGCGCTTCCACGCCCGTTTTCCCCATCGGGTATATGCCAAAGTATCATCCCATTTGGAGAAAGGCTGCACATATGCCTCATTCTCCAATATTTCGTTCAAATGCTCCATAATACCGACAAAATTCCTAAATATAGGTGGCCCAAAAACCGAGATGTTCAGAAAGTGGGATGATGTAAATGAAAAAAAGTGAAACGAAGATCCATAGGGGATCTTGAAGCGTGGACTGTAATTGGCTGAATCATGCCCCTTCATGAAGTACACCTAGATATGGTTAGCTTTAGTCTTTGGCGTCTGATGTCATTTTTAAAAGTAAGGCAGACACAGGACCAAGGAACTCTGATACATACCGAAGGGTCTTTCAGGTTGTTCAGGCACCACTGAAGATCGCCTCTTTTCTCTGGTCTCGCCCTTAGTGACTCCTGCTGAACCGGCCAGATCACCCACAAGGAAACACCGAATGTTTTGAAGAAGAATTGGTCACCCGGTATGAAGGATATGCCTGTGATGGAGGAGCCGGCCTCAACAAATTGTCCTCTATAGAGAATGGTGTCCGATACATTCCACAACCTGGTTCCCCAGTATAGAGCCTCTGATGGCCGTGGAATAGGGATAGATCCCAGAGCCTTTGAGGGTCCCTCACCCCATGCGGTACTCACGATAACCGGATTCCCGCGAATGATGGGTGACCAATATCCGCCTGTATTCCATTCCCTTATCATGCGAGCAGCCCGTTCACCAAGCTGAATCGGTGAATCACTATCCTCAGAAGTAGGTTTACCACCCATTTGAGAACGCTTCCCTGTGTCCGATCCTTTGTCGATGTCCTTCGCATCCAATTGTGCAATTTTGAGTGGACTCAGCTTAAATGTATATGGAACGCCTGTATCCCATGTATCTGATTCTCTGAGTGTGCACTTTCCACTTGAATCAAGAAGGGCCTGCAGGTCTGCCACGAATTGAGAAGGATATAACCCTTTAGGGTGAGATAAAGTATTGATATATGAGAAGAGCTCCCTATGTAGCTCATCTTTCAATGGAGTAGGGATCTGAGGCAGTGGGGCAAACATTTTTGCATGTCAACTCGAAGGAGGTCAAGAGTTGGGACCACCTGGTTCCATCATTTATATGGAATAACATATTGGCCTTCAGAGCTCACCTAATGCTTTTTTTTTCTTTTTTTTTCTAGTGGTGGCAAAAAAAAGTTGATTAAGTCAACGGAAGTCTTGGCAGACCACAAGCCTACATGGTCAAAACCCCATGCAATCACGTACAGTCTCCTAGATCAACTAAGTACATGAAATGCCCAAGTTAAATAACAAGGTCATGGGACACACAATGGTAAAGGATCTAGCTCTAGAACTCCATGGTTCAGAATTCAGAGGGAAACTTCTGGCAAGCCTATTTGCAATCTGTTGGAGAATAGTCGAGAATTAATTTAGGGTCAATGATGACCCGTTGGGATCATTAATCAGTGATGGAACATCTGAGAAAGATCCTTGTTTACCTGGCTATCATAGTTGTAGCATAGTATATAAGGTCTCCAAATGGTCTAGACGAATATTCACTAGTCTACAAGTGCCCAGAAATCTACAACACTATCAGAAATGATTGATCAAGCACATAGCACCTCGTTATATAATACCTCAGACGCCGACACACGGCAACGCACATAAAGCATCAAAGCACAACTGGAGGTGATTTATTGGTTCATTTCATGTAGATTTTTTTTGTTCATATTTGACATGTGCTGCCAAACTGCTGCTTGCTATTCCACTTATTGTCCCGATGATGACAGTCGAGTCGTCGGCATTTCTGGTGGCCTCAGGGCCCTCTATTTTTATGGTTTTGTCTATATATAAAAGTCATACCAATATTTGCCATTTTTCTACCTGGCTTAGCTTATTGGGGGGGCGTCACCCGGCGACGCCCCCACGGTTAGGACTTGGACACCACCATGTCTCCCAGATTCTCATCATCTGGCAAAAAAAGTCTGAAAAAGCATTAAATAAGCTTTTTACGACCATTTCTCTCCTTCATCCCTGAAGGCTCAAACCCATGGCCAACAACATGATGAGAACTATTCCCCCTCCATCTTCCATTTTCCCGTTCATTGTCTGGCTTCATCTGCACATCAGTCTGTCATTCGTCATTCATCGTTTGTCGTCATGTCATGTGCCGTCATTCATGTTCGCTTTGGTGCCTCCCTGGTAGGTGGTTTATGTTGTTGCAATATGATAAGAATGCCGGGGAATCTCAGGCACATGGCTAATTATCTGAGCAAATTTAGGAAGTACGTTAACCTAAAACATGAGTGGAAAACCGTTACTCACGGACTCGTGCTTGCAATCACCTTAAAACGCAAGAATAACCAGACACAAGGAGCCAGCAACCATTATGTTGCTAGAGTCACAGGTGAGACTGATGTGATGACACATGGCTAATCGTCTCCATATTTCTCTAGGGCATCCATACATCAAGAACATGAGTGGAAAGCCATTACCCATGGACTCATGCCCGCAATATCCTTAAAACACAAGAAAAACCAGACGCAAGTAGCCAGAAACCATTACATTGCTAGAGTCATGGGTGAGACTGACGCGATAACACGAGTCTAATCATCTCCATAATTTCCTAGGCTCTAGGGCATCCATACATCAAGGGCATGAGCGGAAAACCATTACCAGTGGACTCACGCCTGCAATCTCCTTAAAATGCAAGAAAAACTGGACAAGTAGCCAGCAACCATTATGTTGTTAGAGTCACGGGCGTGACTGATGTGATAGCACACAGCTAATCGTCTTTGTAATTCTCTAGTGCGTCTGTGCATCAAGAACGTGAGTGGAAAACCGTTACCTGCGGACTCATGCTAGCATGATCATCAACACCGGCCTCTGAATGGCATGACCATTCAACATCCCCATGCTCCAAATTCTTTGCCACCAAAATCCAGGCCAAAGTGGGTAATGTCTTGTGACCAGGAGACTCTATCCATCCATTTTTTTCATTTCTGTTGCATGGCACTGTTTTTTTGTTGCTATTTGTTGTTCCTGTCCAATAGGACAGGTCATTCTGTTGCATCGCCAGTCAGCTGCCACTCCTGATTTGCTGTGGGAAATGATCCTTTCCCTCTGAAAAAGGGTACACCCATTGTATGTTGGATACAGTTTTCTCTGTGACAGGGGCAACAACGATCGAATCAACAGCGAGGTTAGCTTGTACGAGCCCAAAGAGAAAATCAAACTTGCCACTAGACCATCCATTCACTTCTTGTACATGTTCACATTCTTGGATTTGACTCGTGTGCTCACCTTCCCGCCCTTCTAGGTCGCCTTCCCATCCTAATACACCTGGATGTTGATTCTACAGATTAGCAGAGCACTCAGTCATCTCCCTTTCCAAATAAGAATGCCTGTATGCTAAAGCTATTTTACTTGTATCAGTATTTGAGTACAATTGTGAGCCGACTTTGACTCGAACTGATCCACTCTTTTCTATCCTTTCATTGCCACTGAGGCTCCCCAAACCTCCTCACTCTACCAGGCAAAGTGTGGCTCAGAGCCTTTTGGACCCTACCAAATTCGACTGAAGGAAAGGACCCCAGAAGTCAATCCTCCGAAAATTTCCCAACTCACATCTTGCTGCTAAAGGGAGCTACTTTTCACCCCCAATTAACAGACTTCAGGTGAAACAACATAACTAATTAAGCATCCCAGTTAAGTATAGAGGGTAATAGACAGCTACAGCTACTTTGTCCAATTGGAGGCTGGTCTGGTTGTGCTGTGCCAGCTACAGAGTAAGGCAGTAAGGTCATGTCCCCCTCACTACCCTTGTTCTAGCGTGTGGCCTAGCAATTACCATATCACTAAACTTTGCTTGAGACGCAATTCAGGTACCTACAGCATCAAAACACCACCCAGCACCCTCCCAGGTTTTCTCTGGGTGTACAAGTATGACAACCGCGGTCTTTGGATTTCTGTCAGTCTCTAGTGGTATTTGTGAGCACAATTTGCAATTCTTTCTATCTGGTAGGTTTTGACTGTCGATAGGGAGTGTCCTCCACAGTTTGTCCTTTGTTGCAAAGGGAACCCAGAGGAGTTGATCTATTCTCCTCTTTCATTTGGTGTCAACTAACCTTCTTATGGGTGATTGAGAGCACTTACCTTTATTGCAGCCCGGAGAGTCTCAGTGGTTTCCACTTCCAAAGTGCGGAGTATGGCACACCAGCCTGTGTAGTATGGGCATTGCTCATACCCTTGTCTTGTGGACTTCATTCCATTGGCTTTCCTCTGATCTTCTTCCACTACATCCGCTTTTCTAGGGAAAAGATTGTCAAAGTTCCTATCCCAAGCATCCCTTGTGGCTGGTCTGACAATAACCTTGATCCAAATCTTGGCTAGATTCTGCTCTTGAAAGGTTGCTGCTGTTGCTGCCTTGCATGCTGCCATATCTAGGAGACAATAGGGAGGAGAGGTTGAGGAACGCCCTTGGTTGGGAGCCCGGGATAGAACGTCCATGTAGAACCTTGCGAGTGTTTCACTGACTCTGGTATTCATGCTGGTGACGGCAGCCTCTACATTTCCATTGTTATCTTGAATGGTTGGTATAAACCGCACATCCAGTGGCTCCAGATTGATTATATCCTCCTGGTCAATTGGCCCTGCATGTGGAAGCACTGATCTGGGGCCCTTGATTGTTATCCGTTTATCCATCAATCTTTGACGGACCCTGGTCGGCTCCACAGCAGCCAGTAACATGCCCTGAATAAGATATAAATCCTTTTTCCAGAACAACCTGGGGTATATGGCCTCTGGCATATTTAATCCTAGCCCTAAGTGGGGGCATTCAATCTGCTCTGACCAGCAGACAACATCTGCTGGGAACAGCAAGCCATAGAGGTAGCGCTTATGCTCCACATCCCTCTGGCCATTCTCTCCTGGTGTTATTGTGATATCCCAACACCCGTTTGTAATGCATTCATGGATCATTTTCTCGGCTGGCATGTCAACCGGGCGAGAGACAATGCTGTTGAGCATGTATATCATTGTGGTTGCCAGAGCAATCGATGAGGGGTGGAGTTGATGTGTGCCAGCCTTACTCCAGAACAATATCGCCTGGACCATACTGTGAACCCATACACGTTTGAACATCCTGTGATTGGCAAATTCCCAATATGTTATGAGTGATTCTCCACTGTTTTCCTTTGAGCAGCACTCACCACCATTCTTTGCTTGGAAACTGATATAGCGCTTGACGCATCTGCCCATTGTTGAGAGGCAGGTACCCTGCTTCCTGCCGAAGCTTTGACAAGCATACTCTAACCTCCAACCTTGCATTTCCAGCAACTTTCTGTTTCTCTGAGGGCTCATGGATGTCTTCCATCATTTGAGAGTAGTGAAGGATTTCCTTGAGTCCAGGTCGTAACAAGTATATGTAATCAAGATGAATGGTGTGGTTTCCAGGATGATACACAACCATTTTTTCAGTGCAATAAGCCTGGATATACATGACACCGAGGTCTTCTTGGGTCTTCTTGGGTAAGGTGAGGCGGAAGCCTGCAGCTTCTGTTAGCTGGCATGCATCATCCCGGTAGAAGTGTTTGCTATTTGTGAGTTGCACTGCATCATTGCGCTCCATGCCCAATACAGCAGCAAGGAGCCCCACATGAGCATCCCTCCGCCACCAGAGGACATGGCCACTTGCTTGTATTTCATGGCCAACATCAATCCAAAACTTCTCCTTGTCAATGGCATCTACATTGATACAGGACAGGTACTCATCGAGCTTGTCTCTGTGGTTTTGTGGTCGATGCTGGGCACCACCTCGAGTGCCACGAAGCTCGAGGAAGAAATAAGCACCTTTTCCCCAGGGAAGCCTCTGTATGCGCTGCAAGAGATGCCTCCCAAATGCAGGGACCTTGTTGTGTGGGATAAGTCGGCCACTCTTCTCTGGTTTGTTCGACCCTCCTTTGCTTGCTCTTGCAAGCTCGGCCTCATATGTTGCCTGCCAGTGTCCTGCCTCTCCAGGACCAACAGTCTCAATAACAGTTTCTCGCATGATACCATAGATCTGTGCACGCTCCTTTGGTGTCAACTTGTAGCACACTGGGAAGTTATCCCAGTCTACAAGTTGTGGAAAAAATATTCTTGTGGAGCTTCTATGCTCTTTGGCCTCCGCAAAGCAGAGACTTGGGATATGCATCTCCTCCGCATGCAATCTCCGTCCAGATTCCCCATGCTGTTGTAACAGTGTCAGTAAGGCATCCAACATGGAAAAGATGAGTGATGAGTTACAACTGACCTTCCTCCCAGTAATATTTGGAACAGGGCCAATATGGAGGCTCTTTGTTATTTCAAAGCCATGATTGAACAATGGGAACACTTGGAGATCCGTCTTCCAGGGAAGCGCATTGCAGCGCCCAATCAAGGAATCAAAGTCAAGTATATGACTTATATTATCACTGTTTCTGGATAGCCACCGACTTGTGATGGTGCTGTCCTCCATAGTGATTGCTGTTCGTTCCCCTCTTTCACGGTCGATCCCGGCAATTGAGTATTCAATGTAGCGAGATACCTTTGACCTCACATCTTCAGAGGTAGGAATGTAGTTGGAAGCACTTGTTTCACTCTGGTTTCCATCACTGTCCTCCTCGTTGCTGGTGTCATTTGAATCGTCAAGGGCATTACGCTCTCTTATCTCAGCCTGCTGCCATTCAGAGTAGAGCCTTTGACTTTTGTTGGCAAATTGTCCAATAGTTCGCCTTTTGACCTCCAACTGAGGGGGTTCATAAAAAGATTCGTCATCTGATGACATGAGGGCAGAGTCACTTTGTGGGGGGGGATCAAAGTTTGGGGAATCAAAGTTTGGGGAATCATTCATTTACATTGGCTGCAAGGGACTGCTGATAACCGGCATCCTAAAGTTGGTCAATAACAATTTATTAAATAAGGCCCACCTCGGCAATCATTTATTCTTACCTGTTTTGTCAATTATTGTTTGACAACTCACACGTGTAATTATTGCCAATAGATGTTACATTTTGACAGACTGAAATCTGAAGAGAAAAAGGGTACTGGTTACATGCCAGGGATGATATAAATGGGCGGATCAAGCTTGATCCCTGGTTCACCCCCCCCCGAAGCATAAACACCCTCACAAGCAAACCAGACAACGATGCCATTTCATATCAAAATGCCAATAGCTGCCATTTATGGCTCTATATTCAAATATCGCCAAGTCCGAGAAAGACTTTATCCTGAATGGAGCGATGAAGCCGACGTCCTGATGGTAGTAGATAAAGGCAACTGGTATCCACTCACGGCACGACAAAGGAAGGGGCTCGAGAATTATTTCACCGATATTCAAAACATGCAAAGGACGAAACTTTTTGCTGAAATGAAAAGCAAAGAGTTTGAAGCGACACATGGCAAGGCCATCGCTGATTGGAAGGCCATATGGAAGATCTTGATGCAAAAGTCCAAGTTCAACACACTCTTTTCCATGGAGATTCATTCTCAAGAGCTTGATGCCCCTAAGCTGTATGCTGACTGGGAATTGGCAGTCGAGACTTGGCAGGAAACTGAAACCAGTGATGGACCTGGTGAAAAGCCAACTGCTGGGAGCCTCCTCCAGCCAGAGAAGGACTGCATCCATAGATGGATCTTTGGAGAAGAGGGTTTCAACAAAAAACGGATGATTTCATTGGTTAATGAGAAGGCCTGGTGTTTCACTGAAGCTACCTATGCAACAGCATGGGATCGTGATGTGAAAAAACGAAATACTGGAGCCAAAAGGCTCCAGGCTAGCATGGAGGAGATTGATCAGTTCTGGAATTGTAAGTCGTTTTGCATCATGTCACACCCAAACTAAACCACTACTACAACCATTTCTTAGCCTGGAAAGACCCCACAGTCATGAAACTACCATCTGATCTTAAAAAGTGGCTGAGGCTTGTGGAGCGCACCAAGAGCTTGGCGGTCTGGATGTATGCAACCACAACCAAAAACACGCTCAATGAGTACCTCTCCGATGTCAACCACATATTAGCAAGCAAGGATGATGTATTGTTTCAGAAAGTGGGCCTATGTACGTGTCACAATTAATATTGTGGGGCATCCTACTGAGTCACTCTCGTATATAGGCACATTGCCACCAAACCAGATTCGCCGAATGGCAGCTATGATCAATGAAGATGAATTCCAGGCCATGTCAATAATCTGGGGGCAAGTCCTCTCTCAGGACCCTGAAAAGCAACCAATGCATACCATTCCATCGGCACCAGACCAACTCATCCAACAATTCCTCAAAACAACAATGGGTGTGGAAAATCAAATTGGCATGAGCTCTGAAGAGCTCTTGATAAGCATGGGGGCGGTGGCCTCCCTTGATGGTCGCTTTCATGTGTTGGCATCCCTAAACTGTACCATGCCAAAGCAAGGATGGTATACATGGGACTTGGCTGGCCATGAAAGGTCAGAGTCATTTCAAGCCCAGATCGATGCAAATGAGAAGAGGATGAAAGGTCTTCCATCTGCAGTGGCAGACTTTATCCCCCTTGACCTTCGGTGGCACCAGCTTTGTGGGATTCATGCAATGCTCACCCATATTTCCACTTTCCAAGATGATGCAAGGGTCGATGGGCAACCCCATTCTCGTAGGGGGCTCCTGATCTCTGATGAAGTGGGTGTGGGCAAGACGGCACAGATAATTGGTTTTCTCTCTCAACTAATGCACTGGAAGCATCTGGAAAATAAGGGGAAGGGTCTACCACCCCTCCATCGTGAGTATTATTTGTTGTAAAGTCATATCCTTCGCTCAGCCCAACAGGTGCCACTGGGGGAGTGGGCCACTTTATTTTCGGTGAATTCCTCATCCCAGATGCCCCCCATATCATTGTAACACCTGTATCCCTCATTCCACACTGGGAGATGGAAATCAAAACCTGGATGGGGAGACATGCTGAAGTATTCCTCTACACTGGAAGTTATGGAACACATAAA
>Ga0335075_10008120_pt1 | contig 16121 bp, 8 predicted proteins | sample Lox_Sample_24_FD_206723 | JGI IMG/M metagenome (GOLD analysis project Ga0335075, IMG submission 206723) | Soil microbial communities from Loxahatchee National Wildlife Refuge, Florida, United States - Lox_Sample_2.4 | ecosystem: Environmental > Terrestrial > Soil > Wetlands | place: USA: Florida... | reverse complement strand
GGGAGCTGATCGGCATCGTGGTGGTGTTCCGTGACGTCAGCGAGCGCAAGCGCGCCGAGCACGAGCGCGCGTGGCTCGCCGCCATCGTCGACTCCACGGACGATGCCATAGTCAGCAAGACGCTGGACGGGATCGTGACCTCCTGGAATCCGGGGGCGAGCAGCCTCTTCGGATACCAGCCGGCGGAAATCGTCGGCAAGCCGATCACGACCATCATTCCGCCGGAGCTGCACTCCGAGGAGGTCGAGATACTGGCGCGCCTGCGACGCGGCGAGCGGGTGGATCACTACGAGACGGTGCGCGTCGCCAAGGACGGGCGCCGCATCGACATCTCGCTCACGATCTCGCCGATCAGGGGCGAAGACGGCACGATCATCGGCGCATCGAAGATCGCTCGCGACGTCACCCAGCGCAAGCGAACCGAGCGCCTGCTGCGCGAGGCGGACCAGCAGAAGGATGAGTTCCTCGCCACCCTGGCGCACGAGCTGCGCAACCCGCTCGCGCCGATCTGTGCCGCGGCGGAGCTGCTGAAGAACGCCAAGAGCCTCGCGCCCGAGCTGCGGGCGGCAACCGCCATTCTCGAGCGGCAATCGCGTCACATGACGCACCTCGTCGACGATCTCCTCGACATCTCACGCATCACGAGCGGCCGCATCCGCCTGCAACAGGAAACGGTCGAGCTCGGCGAGCTGGTGAAGGCCGTCATCGAGACGCATCGGCAGTCCGCGGAGACGGCCCGGCATCAGGTCAGCCTGTCGTTTGCCGGCGCACCGATTCACGTCAACGGCGATCGCGTGCGGCTCACTCAAATCGTGTCGAACATTCTGCACAACGCGATCAAGTACACGCCGCCGGGAGGCAGGATCGAGATCGCGCTGCGCACGCAAGGTCAGGACGCCGTGGTGAGCATTCGCGACAACGGCATGGGGATTCCGGCGGAAAAGCTGGACCACATCTTCGAGCCCTTCGCGCAGCTCGCCACCTCGTACGAGCATGGCGACGGCGGCCTCGGCATCGGACTCACGCTCACCAGGAAGCTGGTCGAGCTGCACGGCGGCCGCATCGAGGCGCGCAGCGCCGGCCGGGGCATGGGAACCGAATTCGTGATCCACCTGGCGGCGATCGCAGCGGCCCCGGCGACGCTCGCCAGCACGCCGCGAAAATATTCCGACGCCTCAGCGACATGTCGCGTGCTCATCGCCGACGACAATCACGACGCCGCGGTCAGTCTCAGTCTGCTGCTGCAGGCGATGGGCCACGAGACTCGCGTCGTCCACGATGGGCTCGAAGCACTCGAGCAGGCCGAAAGCTTCGAGCCCGACGTCGTGCTGCTCGATCTCGGCATGCCGCGGCTCGACGGTTACGAGACGGCGCGCAGGATGCGGGCTCGGCCCTGGGCGGCAGACACGCAGATCGTGGCGGTGACCGGATGGGGCCAGGAGGCCGATCGGCAGCGGGCCAAGGAAGCCGGTTTCCATCGGCATCTCGTCAAGCCCGTCGATCTCGAGGCATTGCGGCAGATCATGGCGGACGCCTGCGCGGACGGGGACGAGCCGTAGCGGCCGGCGCACCGCGCTCGCCAGGGAATCGCTAGGGATTGGCATTGAAGGCGATGCAGATCCGCGGCTCGTCGGCATCGTGCGGCTCGACGTAGTGCTCCATCCAACACGGGAAGAGCACGAGCAGTCCGCTGGCCGGCCGGAGCTGAACATCGGCATGTCCGTTGGGAACCGGCCCCTTGATGACACCGTGGGTCACGCCGGCCCGCGGATCGCGAAAGCAGAGCGCCCCTGAGCCCGCGGGCACCTTCAGGTAGAAGCTGCCGGAGAGCAGCGACGCCTCGTGCATGTGCAGGAAATTGAAACCGCCGCGGTCGTGCAGGTTGACCCATGATTGCAGCCGGAACGGCTGCTCGCCGCGCCCCATCTCAGCCAGTGCCGCGACACATGCGGAGTGCACGGCCGCGCGCAGCGGGGCCCACACGGGGCGCTCGAGAATGTCCATTTCGCTGCTGTTCCAGCCGTTGCGGTTGGTCCGGCCGGCGGGCGCGGGGCTGGCCGCACGCAGCGCGAGCACCCAACTGGTCCATTCGGGGAAGCGCGGCTGCAAGGCGTCGAGACGCGCCTGCCAGATCCGGGTAGGAAACAGATCGTACGATTGCAGTCCGGGTGTCATCGCTCGCATCTCACTGTAAGCCGCTGAGGCGCACGGTACCTGCCGCATCGCGCTTGACACGGATGGTCATCCGCCGGCCACGGAAGACGATGTTGCGTAGCGTAAGCGAACGCCAGCCGGGTGGCAGGACGGGCGGGAACGCGTCCACCAGGCCCGCCTCGCGCACCCGCAACCCGGTCATCGCGAAAATGAGGGCCTGCAGGTATCCCCCCGAGCCGGTGATGAACGGGCCGGCATTGTTGCTGTCGGTTTCCGTACGCACGTTGAAAGGCGGCTTCAGCGTGCCTCCCGTGAGGTAAAGCCTGAACCAACCCGCCGCCGCTGCGGGCTGGTCGACCTCGTCGGCGGCGGCGACCTGCTGCACGATGCCGATGCTCACCCGCCCGTCCCGCGCCATTGGAATCGGTCGTATGGCGAAGTCGTAGTCGGCGCGCCGCAGCGCGGGCGGCATCGTCAGGTCGAGCGCCGGCAGGAAGATGAGAGACAGCGGACCGCTGCCGAAGCTTGTCCCCGGAGGAGCCGTCACCGTCGGGTCGAAGGGCAGGTGATGCGTTCCGTTCGGGGCCATCGGAATAAACATGTCCCGCGCTATCACATCCCAAGCGGGATCCGCCGCCTCGCCGAGCTCCTTCGCGGCGGCGACCGCGATCTGAAGCGCACGGACCGCTCCCAGATTGGTGTAGGTGTCGTTCGGGATATCGTTGTGCGACTCGGAGACCGAGGTCACATGTTGGACCTCGTACCGGCGCCGGGCCGCATCGTAGGTGGCGCGGCTCGCCCAGAAATCGGCGATCGCGCGGATCACGGGCCAGCCGCGGGTGCGCAGCCAGTTGCGATCGAGCGTGGCGAGATAGTACTGCCACTGCGCAATGGCCACCTCGGAATTGACGTGGATCTCACTCTCCGACAGCACATGGGCCGAATGCGGAGTCACGTCGGTGCCATATTGCGGGTCCGACTCCCACGGGTACATGGCGCCCGCGAAGCCGTGTTGCTTGGCGCGAGCCTTGGCGGGCGCAAGCGTCCGCGAGCGGAAATCGACCAGAGACCGCGCGTGCCGCGGATGCAGCAGCAGCAGGGCCGGGAACACCCAGGTGTCGCTGTCCCAGAAGACATGGCCGATGTAACAGAGGGTGATCGCACAGGGTCCGGTCGCCCATCCGGTATCGGGAGTCGAGCCCGCCAGGAGATAATAGAGCTCCGAATGCGCGACCTGCTGGGCTTTGGGATCACCGTCGATCTCGATGTCCGTCTGCCACAGCCTGTGCCAGGCGGCCCGATGCTTCGCGAGCAGGTCGGCGAAGCCGCTGGCCCGCGCCCCGCGCGCCAGCGCCAGGTCATCACTGACATTACCGCCCCACCCCGCTCGGGACATCGCGACGAACTTGGTGAAGGCGTACGACCGCCCCCGCACGACACGCAGTGTGACATCAAGCGCCAGATGGCCGGTGCTGCGGTCCAGCGTCACCTTCGCGTCGCGGGCACCTTCAGGCAACGCGACTGCGGCCGCCATCGCCATGGCAAGGCCATGCTCTGCACTTCCGCCGAGCCACAATGACAGCGAGCGCACATCGCCGCCGCTCGTACTCACCCGCGTGTGGCCGGGATACCAGAGCGCGGCGCGATCGGCGGTGGCCGGCGGCTGCGGCTCGAGCTCGAGGCCGTGATCGGCGAGCGCCTGATCCTGCTCGGCGCCTGTGAGGCGCGCCAAGGGAAACCGCGGCTCGTGAGGGACCCAGACGGTCAGCGGGAAGGACAGCCGCACCACGCCATCGTAATCCGGCGTGATGGCGAGGCGAGTGGCCGCAAGATGTGGCGAGGCCTCGCTGACCAGCGTGACGACTTCGATTGCCGTGCGCTTTTTTCCCGCGACGTAGCGATACCGCGTCGTCAGCGAGCCATCGTATAGATTGAGCGTCTGATGGTAATCCTGGAAGCGATCAGCGCGCAGCGGCGCCTGATCGAGCCAGTCCCGCCGCGAGCCCGAGGCGCTCGGACTGAAATCGACGCCCGTCCAGCCTGGAACCAGCGCAGGTCGCGATACGTCCCCGGGCGTGTAATCCATGAATGCGACCATGTAGGTCTGCGTTGCCTCCGTGCCGCGCGGCGCCGTGAGCGTCGCGATGTATCCGTTGCCGAGGTAAGCGGGAAAATAGGAGGGCAGGTCATCGAAGCCGGCGCTCAGGAGAAAGCCGGGATCCGTTGCCCTCTCTGCGGCCGCGGCGAGGACGGGCAGCACGGCGCAAAGCGCCAGACACGCCGCTTTTGCAATGCGACTCTGGACGCGGGGGCGAAATCTCATGGTGTCGCTCCGGGCCGCACGGCGAGATAGACCGTGCTCCAGAGCTGCGCCGCGTTGGATTCGTCGGCGTCCGCGGCGGATGAGCCGAAGGGCCGCAGCTGATAGTGACCTCCCGCATAACCCCACGACCAGAGCTCCGCGTTCTGCATGGAGCGCGTGGCCGTTATCGCGGCCCAAAGGATGCGCCGCGCCGCGAGGAGATCGGCGCGCACGGCAGCCGGAAGGTCGTGCCTCTCGAGCTGGCGCGCGAGGCCGGCGGCGAAGAGCGCCTGCTGCCAGGACCACACCACCGTGCCATGGTAGGCATTGCGGGTGAACTCCCTCTGCAGCGCGGGAGCGCAGAACACCGGATTGGCAACCACCATGCCAACACCGGTCATCAGCCCCGCGGGGAACGGACGCATCAGCACCGAGACGATGCGATCCAGGTCCTGCGGCGCGGGTTCGGCGAAGAGGAGGAGGAATCCCTCATCCGAATGCATGACCGGAATCGGCTCACCCGATGCGGCGAGCGCCAGCGCGTGAAACCGCAGCGGACCCGCGCCCAGCGCATCCAGGGCCGGCCGCGATGGCAGGCCCTGCGCGTCGGCATAGATCTCGACCGCATTGGCGGCGACCGTATGGCTCACGGTCACCGCGAAGAGCGGCGGCGCCTGCTCGCGCCAGACTTTCGCCATCTGCGCCGCCGCGGCAAACAACGTGCGGTCGCTCCCCGTCAGGTAGGGGGACAGCAGCCCGCTGCCGGCCAGCCGCGCCGCCGCATCGAGTGTCGCCGGAACCAACACGGCATTGACGTCATAGGGATAATGACCGCCGCCGAGGCCGGTGCCGCTGTCCCGCCAATCACCCACGATCTCTCCCGGCTTGAGCCCGACGAGGTGCGTGACACCAGGCGATTTGGCGAAAGCCGCAGCGCCCTGCACGACGTACCGCAGGTTGCGTACGAGCGCCGCGCCGCGGGTCCCCCGCCGCTCGAGCGGTCCGCCGACCGGCGCCGCCAGAAAAGCGGCGGCGCGCGCGTGCGCACCCGGCCGCAGCAGCCATGCGGCGGCCACCGGCGCCAGCAGATAGTCCTCGTCGATCATCTTGTAGTCGTACACCGGAGCCGCCGAGTGCACTCCATTCTGCAGATGATCGAGCACGGCCTGCTCGCCGATGTCCTCCTCGTGCGCCACCTCGCCTCGCGGTGAGAGGCGGGCGAGAACGGAATCGAGCCCGTCCTCGACGGCGGTCGGACTCAACACAGGCATGAGCAGGCGCAGGCTCATCAGCGTGTCGCGGCCGAAGTAGGTGTCGAAGCGCCACGAGCCCGCGAGCAGCTTCTCGCGATAGGCGAGGAATGTCAGCGTCTCGCGGCCCGCGAGCTCGCCGGCCGCGGGATTGCGCAACAGATCGCGGCCCGCGAGCGGCTGGAGAGGCGCCTCGCCCGTCAGGCCCGTGATCCGAAGGCCGATCGCGCCGTCCGCTCCGGCGAAGATGCGCCGGCCGCGCACGCGCCCATCCAGGACCTCGATGGTGAGCCGGTAGCCCGCCGCGCCGTCGAGCCGCTCGCGGGACCAGGTGAGGGTATGCCCACTCGCTACCGGTGCCGTCGCGATTCCGTGAGGCAACGTCCCGAGCGCCTGATAGTCACGCAGCACACGAATGTTCGAAAGCGCGGCGCCACGGATGTCCAGCTCCCGATCCGCAAGCGTGGCCTCGGCGGAAATGCCGTACAGCGCCCTGCCCTGGCGATCGCGCGCGTGGATCGCCCGCGGCTCGCCTCGCAGCGTCCATGCCGCATGGCCCGATTGATGCGCGAACCAGAGGCCGACGCCGCTGTTGCCGGCGGGGAAAGCGATGAGAATGCGGGGCTGCGGGCCGGAGCGCAGCACCAGGTGCGCGGACACGGGTCCCTGGCGCAGGAAGTCATTGAGAATCCCGCCTTCGCGCACTTGAAACGCCAGGCGCGACTGGGCCGCCACCGCCTGAGCTCCGGTCACCGGCTGCGCCGGCGCGACCGGCTGGGCACCCGCCACAGGCGGGACAGGCGCAAGCAGGCCGGTGAGCGCGCAGGCCGCGCCCACGATGCGCGGAATCAATGAGGCTCGTGCACGAATCATGGCCTGGGGACTCCTCCGCCTGCTTGTGGCGAATCGGCGACTTATAGCCTGTTCACCTGCCGCCGTCACGCGTAGCGGCAATCCAAATGGCACGTCGCCGCCATTCCGGCACCGCCTGAAAATTTTGTTGCATCCAGAATAGCGGAAATATCCCGCTCGAACGTCTACTCCCAAGATGACCGCTCGCCCGCTGCCGGTCGTTTCGGGGAATCGCGCCGCCCGCCGGCGCAGCTTCAGCTGCGTGCTGCGCGTGTTGCGATTACACAACCGCTGGCGAGCGAGCGGGTGATCGTTGCATTGGGTCTCGCCGCCTGCACGCAGGCGGCACTTCCGATCGAATTGGGGGAATTTCATGAGAGTCAAAGCCAATAGCTCGCCCCGAGGGGGCGTCCAGACGGCCCGGCAACGGGCCATTGCCCATGGCGGCACGAACAGCGTGGCGGTCGTGGTCGCGGGAATATTGGGAGCGGCCGCAGGTCTGGCCGCTTCCGGTGCCGCGCACGCGCAGGCAGCGAGCGCCGCCGCGACTGCGCCGAGTGGCACCACCGCAGGCACCTCGAGCACCGGTCTCGGGTCCGCGGCGACGTCGGAATCCCTGCAGGAAGTGGTGGTGACCGCCACTGCATCCCGCGTCAAGATGCTCGATGCGAGCTACAACGTGGTTTCGGCCAACGCCGACGTGATCAAACGAGCCAACCCGCTGAGCGCCGCGGACATCCTCAAGGTCTCGCCGGGACTGTGGCCGGAAGCTTCCGGCGGTCAGACGGGAGCCAACATCGAGGTGGCCGGGTTCCCGAGCGGTGGCGACTCACCCTTCTTCACCAACATGATCGAGGGCATGCCGCTCTATGGCATGCCGAATCTCTCGTTCATGGACTCGAGCTCGCTCTTCCGGCTGGACAATACCATCCAGCGGGTCGAAGTCGTGCAGGGCGGCCCGGGCGCGCTGCTCGGGCCCGCGCAGATGGGCGCGAGTGCCAACTACATCCTCAAAACCGGCGATACCGCCCCCGGCGGCCAGGCGAGCGCCACCTATGGCAGCGAGGGCCTGTGGCGAGGCGACTCCTATTACGGCTTTCAGATCGCCGACGGCTGGTACGGCAGCGTCGGCGGATTTTACCGCGTGTCCAAGGGCGTGCGCGCCCCCCAATACCCCTCCGACGAGGGCGGCCAGTTCACCGCCACCCTGAAACACGACCTCGACGGCGGCTCCGTGACCTTCTGGGGGCGTGTGCTCGATGACAAGAACCAGTTCATCGCGCCGATTCCCGTCATCGAGAATTCGATCGGTTCCTTCTCCGCTTATCCGGGCTTCAATCCGCTCACCGCCACCTACGGCAGCTATGCCAACGAGAACGTGAGCGTCCCAGGTCCGTTCGGCAACTTCGAGAGCGCCAGCCTCGGCAACGGCCGCGGCACGCAAATGTACTTCTTCGGCAGCAACTATGATCAGACGATCGGCGGCTGGACGTTCCACAACGGGTTCATCGCCGACGGCGGCGGCCTGGACACCAACGCGTTTTTCTCGGGTCCTAACCCGCGTCCCCTGAGCTACTACCTGTACGGCTGCCAGGTGCCGGAGCCGGCGGGCTACTGCAACGGCACGACCGCGGTGGATACGAACAACCTCGGCACCAATGGCCAGGGCCTGCCGCTCGCCGACAACATACAGGCCATCTATGCCACCAACGGCCAGCCCGTGCCGCTTTCCACCAGCGTGATTCAGCAGGGCTGGTGGTTCATCCAGAAGTCGCTGCAGAACTTCGCCGACGAATTCCGCCTCAGCCGCGAAGTCTTCACCGGCAACACGCTGACGGGCGGCATGTACCTCGCCGTGTACGAGGACAATGACAAGTGGTCCCTGGGCAACCAGATGCTGATGACGAACACCAACAATGCCACGCCGATCGATCTGAGCTATGTGGCCGGCGCCAACACCTATAACCTGACCAGCCCGCAGGGATTCGTCAACGACAACGGCAACTTCGACATCGCCGAGCACGGCAACGCCCGCAACATCGCCGGCTATCTGCTGGACTCCTGGAAGATGGGCCCGTGGCTGATCCAGACCGGTGCACGCCTCGAAAACATCAATGCGCACCAGCGCACGTGCAACACCACCGCCGAACAGCTCGGTACGGCCTACGACCTCTGGGACAACCAGGTACCGGTGTGCAACGGCACGTGGGACTGGGAGCATTACGTCAGAACACGCCCGACGTTCACGGGCGGCATCAACTACGATCTCGCGGCGAACATGAGCGCGTACCTGCGTCTCAACAACGGCGTGCACTTCGACGATTTCGACAACGGCATCCGCCAGGCGGATCTGAGCCCGACAGGCTTCGCGCCGCTCCAAACGGTGCACAATTACGAGGTGGGCTTCAAGTGGCAGCCGCATCTGGCCTACATGGACATCAGCGCCTACAGCCGCACGTTCAGCGGCCTGCAGGCCTCGGAGTCGACCCCCACCGGCGAGCCGATACCGGGCAAGTTCGTCACCTATGGCTCCCAGACCTACGGCGTCGACTTCGACGGCTACATCGGACCGCTCGACGGGCTCAGCCTGCGGCTGGTCGCCGATTACATGCACGGCGTATATCAGCACGACAGCGCATGCTTCCCGTATACCAACATCTACGGGGCGGCGGCGTGCGCCAGCTTCAACGGCGCGCCGATTCAGCGGCAGCCGAACGTGCATCTGCTGGCGCAGCCGAGCTACTCCGTTGCGGTCCCGTGGGGCGATGTCTCCGCGTGGGTCAACGTCGAATATGTCGGCAAGCGGTATGAGGATCAGGCCGGACTCGAGCCTCTCGGCAGCTACACCATGCTGGGGGGCGGCCTCGATACCGACATCGGCGACCACTGGGAGCTGACCCTGCAGGGAACCAACCTGACCAACACGATCGCCCTGACCGAGGGCAATGCGCGCATCTTCGGCGCGGCCCAGGGCCTCGGCGGCGTACTGCTCGGACGGCCGTTCCCCGGCCGGGAAGTCAACGTCACGGCCAACTACAAGTTCTGACCGGCCCTCGCGCCCCCTCGCGTCGCCAGGCGCGAGGGGGTTTCGGCGAGCCCCTCGATGATCGTCATAGCGGCGGCCGAGTTGCCGAAAGGCGGCATCGTGCCCGACGACCACGGCATCCATGCGCTCGGCAATGGCGCAACCCACCGCGGTCCATGCGAGAATCGCAGGCTCGCGTCCCACTCCAGACCCTCGATCGTGAACGTCCCGCCCACCGTCATCGAGTCCATGCAGAGCATCAATGCGCTGCTGCACGCGGGGCAGTTTCGGGCGGCACACGACCGGCTGCAAGCCATCGTGGCGGCCCATCCGACCTTCGTCGAAGCGCAGCGTCTGCTTGCGGGGACGAAGCTGGCGCTGGGCGATCCGGCGGCCGCGGAGGCGTTGCTGCGGCGGGCGCTGGAGATCGATCCTTCCTGGACGCCGACGCTCACGACACTGGGCGAGCTGCTGCTCGTCGGCGGCCGCGGCGCCGAAGCGGAGGCCGCGCTGCAGCGCGCGCTCGCCGGCTCGCGTCCCGACCCGCGGGCGGCGCTGATACTGAGCCGTTACTGCAACGACACCGGGCGCCCGGCACAGGCGCTCGCCGTGGCAGCACCCTTGTGTACGCAGGGAAAGGTCGACCCGGAGCTGGCGACACAGCATGTTGCCGCACTGATCGCGCTCGGACGGCAGGCGGAAGCCATCACCTTCTACGGCGCCCTCGCGGGCGCGGCGCCGGACAATCCCGCTCCCGCCCAGCCGCTCGCGATCGCTCTCAATGCGGTCGGCCGCCATGCCGAGGCCGCACAGATCGCCCACCGCGCTCTGGCGCGTGGCTTCAGGACCGCGACCCTCTGCCTGACCTACGCCAGGAGTCTCATGGCGGAAGGGGCCCACCCGCGAGCCGAGACCGCGCTGCGCGATTGCCTGCGGCTCGAGCCGCGGCTCACGGAGGCGCACAGCAGTCTCGCGCAGCTCATCTGGGTTCGCACGGGCGATCTCGCCCAGGCGACCGAAGCGCTCGATCAGGCGATGCGAGTGTTCGCCAACGACGATGCGCTGCGGGCCACCAAGGCAGCCATTCTGCAGGGAGCTGGCGATGCGCGTGGCGCCTACGAGTGTCTGTCCGCCCGTGTGGAGCGGGCCGACGCTCCACCCATGCTGCTCATCCGCGCGGGACTCTCGGCGCTCGATTTCGATCCCGCCAGGGCGCTCGCGCTCGCGCAGCGGGCGCTGCGCGCGATGCCGGACAACAGCTCGGCGCGCAACCTGCTCGCCGCCTCGCAGCTCGGCGTCGGCGATGCCGGCGCAGCCCTGCAGCAGTGCGAAGCGCTGCTGACGGAGTCACCGGACGACCAGTATCTGATCGCGCTGCAGACGACTGCCTTGCGGCTGAGCGGCGATGAGCGCTACGCGCAGCTTTGCGATTACCCCAATCTCATCCTGCCGCTGGCCATCGAGCCGCCGCCACCCTGGCGCGATGTCGCGAGCTTCCTTGCGGACCTCACGGCCAGTCTCAACCGTCTGCACGATCCCAAGGGTCACGCACTCCTCTTCCAATCGCTTCGCAACGGTACCGAGACGACGCAGGACCTGACGCGCAGCACCGATCCGGCCGTGCGCAGCCTCTTCCAGGCGTTCGCCGCGCCTATCGAGCGCTATCTCCAGCATGTTGGCCGTGGCTCGGATCCGCTCCGTCGCCGCAACAGCGGCAAGTGGCGGTTCAACGGCAGCTGGTCGGTGCGGCTGCGCGATCGGGGCTATCACATGAGTCACGTCCACCCGCGCGGTTGGATCTCTTCCGCCTTTTACGTCGAGTTGCCCGACGTCATGTCCCGGGGGCGCACGGACGAGGGCGTGCTTTCCTTCGGCAAGCCGGGGATCCTGACCACCCCGGCGTTGGAGCCCGAATACACCGTTCGCCCGAGCCCGGGCATGCTGGTGCTCTTTCCATCCTACTTCTGGCACGGCACGGTCCCATTCCAGAGTCCTCAGCCGCGCCTGACCGTCGCCTTCGACGCCGTGCCGGCGCGCTGAGCCGCCGCTCAGGCGGCCCGCTCGGCCTTCTGCTGCTCCGCGAGAAAGCGCATCACCATCCGCTCGACGCGCCACATCTCCGGCGGCTCCACCTCCTGCGACACCGCCGCCAGCATCCTGCTAAGGCCGCCGTCGAGATAGCGCTCCAACACCGCGGGATGGATGTAGCACTTGCGGCACACCGCCGGCGTATTGCCCAACCGTCTGGCGACTTGCTTGATCGCTTCCACCTGCGCCTTCTTGGTCGGCGACTCCTGCTCCTGATCGGCGAGCGCGAGGATCGCGAGGTTGGTGGCGGCCCAGGTGCGGAAATCCTTGGCCGTGATGTCGCGCCCCGAGATCTCGCGCAGGTAGTCGTTGACGTCCGCCGAGTCGATGCAGTGCCGCCCGCCGGCCTCATCGATGTACTGGAAGAGCTCCGAGCCGGGCAGATCGCGGCAGTTTTTCACCACCCGCGCCAGCTTGCGATCGCTCACCACGCTCGAATGGCGGATGCCGTGCTTGGCGCGGAAGTCGAGCTCGATCCGATCGCGGCTGATCCGCACGTGCCGGTTGCGCAGGGTCGTGAGACCGAAAGTGTTGTTTTGCGCGGCATACTCGGGATTGCCGACCCGCGCCAGCGTGTCTTCCATGAGACGGACCACCGCGGCGAGGACTTTTTCGCGCGGCAGACCCGCCAGGCCGAGATCCGCGTCGACGCGGCGGCGGATCGCGGGCAGCGCCCGCCCGAACTCGAGCATGTGCTCGTATTTGGTCTCGTCACGGGTATGACGCCAGCGCGCGTGATAGCGATACTGCTTGCGCCGCCGGGCATCCCTCCCCGTCGCCTGGAGGTGCCCGTTCTCGAGCGGGCAGATCCACACGTCCGTCCAGGCGGGAGGCACCGCGAGCGCCCGGATACGGGCCAGCTCCGCGGCGCTCCTGATCTTCCTGCCCTTGGCGTCCCGATAGGTGAACGCCCCCGGGGCCCCATGGCGGGTAATGCCGGGCAGCCGGTCGGTAACGTACCGCAGCCGGGCGGCGCGGGCCGCGTATACATTCTCGAGCGCCGGAACGGGGATATCCGGCTGCGAAGACCTGCTGTCCATGAATAGAGTCGGCAACGCTGAAGCCGTGGTGCGGCTCGCCTCGAGGTTCAACGCCCGGAGCGGCGGCCCGGGTCCCGGCCCGGCATCCGGGACCCGGGCCGCAGCGCCGGCAAGACGCGGATTGTTCGGGCGCAGGCCGCCACGGGATAATGACGCCGGATCTCTCGCCGTCATCGATATGGATACCGTCCAGGTTCTCAAGCCCGCCACCGCCCGCAGAGTTTTCCGCGGGCAGATGATCCTCCTTGCGGTGCTGCTCGCAGCCATCGCGGTCTCCAATGTCTTTACGGCGCTGGCGGACCGTGCCCGCTACGGGGTGCACCTGGACGTGCGGGCTCCCATCACCTGGGAATTCTCGAGCGTCGTGTGCATGTGGTTGCTCACGCCGGCCATCGGCTGGTGGCTGCAGCAGTTTCCCCTGGTCCACGGCGGTTGGCTTCGCAGCCTGCCGGCGCATCTGGTCGCGACGCTGCCCTTTTCGCTGCTTCATGTCGGCGGCATGGTCGGTTTGCGCGACCTGGCTTACAGACTGATGGGCTGGCATTACGAGTTCGGGCCGTGGTGGCCGAACTGGTTCTACGAGTACCGCAAGGACTTCATCGCCTATTGGCTGCTCGTCGTCTGCATCGTGGCGCTGCGCCTGTATGGACTCTGGATCGACTCCCGTGAGTCCACCGCCGCGACAGACCCGCCAGAGCCTGCCGTGGAGGATGCCGCTGTGCCGGGCGAAGCCGCCGGCGCCGATACACCGCTCGAGCGCCTCGTAGTCCGCAAGCTCAACCGCGAATACGTCATCGCCGTTGCCGACGTCGATCGGGTCGAAGCGGACGGCAACTACGTGAATGTGTACACCCAGGGTACCGCTTACCCGCGACGCGAATCGCTGGCCGCTCTGGAGAAGAAGCTCGACGGCCGCCGCTTCGTGCGGGTACACCGAGGGCACCTGGTCAATGTCGATCGCATCCGTGAGATCCAGCCCTGGGACCATGGCGACTACCGTCTCGTCCTGCGGGACGGCACCTGCGTGAATCTCAGCCGGCGATATCGCGCCCGCCTCCAGCATCTGCTGAGCTGAGATTTCGTCCCCACCCGCGCGCCACTCGTCCCGCGAGAGCGCCGCTCATCACCTGCCCGCTTGCACGGCTCGCCCCGAGATCCCTACCGTCGGGCATCCACGATGGAGGGCTCATGAAAAGAAGAGCAGTGCTCGGCGGCCTCGCCGCTCTTCCCCTTGCCGGTGCGCTCGGCGCCTTGCCCATCCCGGGCGGCGACCTGCGGCGCCGGCGGGTCCGACCGACCGACCGGAGCTGGCCCAGCGCCGCCCAATGGCGCACGCTGCAGCGCCAGGTCGGTGGCCGGCTGCTCGAGGTCTCGTCTCCGTTCCTCGCCTGCACGTCGAATCCGCGCGACACCGCATGCGAGTTCGCGCTCCAGCATCTGCACAATCCCTACTACCTGCGGGATCAGCCCGGACTCACGCAGTCTTCGGGCTACGCCCATGCCTGGCGCTGCGCGCCCAGCCCTTACGCCGTGCGCGCGATTGGGGCAGCAGACGTCGCCGCCGCGGTCGATTTCGCACGCAGACACGCTCTCATGCCGGTCATCAAGGGCGGCGGCCACAGCTACCAGGGCACCTCCAATGCTCCCGACTCGCTGCTCATCTGGACCCGGGCCATGGACGAGATCGTCCTGCACGAGTCCTTCGTGCCCGTGGGCTGCCCCGGACGGGCTCCGCAACGGGCGGTGACCATTGGCGCCGGTGCGGTGTGGATGGATGCCTACCACGCCGTCACCACCCAAGCGGGGCACTATGTGCAGGGCGGCGGATGCGGCACCGTTGGGGTTGCAGGCCTCATACAAAGTGGTGGATTCGGGAGCTTCTCGAAACGTTACGGCACGGCGGCATCCGGTCTATTGCAGGCGGAGGTAGTTACCGCGGATGGCCGGGTGCTCGTCGTCAATGCTGCCAGAGACCCCGATCTCTTCTGGGCGTTGAAGGGGGGCGGCGGCGGCACTTTCGGGGTCGTGACCCAAGTGACACTCCGGGTTCACGAGCTGGCGGAGCTCGGCGGCGGGGTGTTCGCGACAGTCCAGGCAACTTCCGCGGCGGCATTCAAGCGGCTCATCGACCACTTCCTGGCGTTCGCTCGCGAAAGCCTGATCAACCCTCATTGGGGCGAGCAAGCGCACTTCCATCCCGACCTGACGCTCGAGGTCTCCATGGTCTGTCAGGGACTGACGCCGGAGCGGATGCGTGCCGTCTGGCATCCGTTCTTCGCCTGGATAGCCGCTTCGCCGCGGGATTTCCGCATGCAGGCGCAGCCGCAGATGCTCGCCGTGCCGGCGAGGCACTGGTGGGACCCCGAATTCATGAACAGCATCGTGCCCGGAGTGATGCTGCGCGACGACCGGCCTGGAGCTGCCGCTCATCACGCGTGGTGGCGGGGCGACGGCCGCGAAGCCGGTCAGTTCCTCTACGGTTTCGCGTCGCTATGGATGCCGCGTTCACTCCTCGAGGAGAGTCAGCGTTCCCGTCTCGTCGAGGCGCTGTTCGAGAGCAGCAGACGCTGGCCCGTCTCGCTGCATTTCAACAAAGGTCTCGCCGGCGCGCCGCCGGAAGCCGTGGCGGCGGCCCGCGACACCGCCACCCACCCTGCGGTTCTCGATGCGTTTGCTCTCGCCATACTCGGCGCCACCGGCCCGCCCGCGTACGCGGGACTGCCCGGCGTCGCACCCGATCTTCAGGCCGCGGACCGTCAGGCAGCCGCCCTGCGCAGCTCGATCGCACAACTGCGCGCGATCGTCCCGAATGGTGGATCATACGTCTCGGAGAGCGACTACTTCGAAACAGACTGGCAACGCTCCTTCTGGGGCGAACACTATCGCCGCCTGCTGGCGGTCAAGAAGAAATACGACCCTACGGGGCTCTTCTTCGCGCATCATGGCGTAGGCAGCGAATACTGGAGTCCCGATGGATTCACCCGCGTCCACAACTCGTGAACAGCAACCATGAGCCGTAAAATCGCATCATCGGCACTCGCATTGACCGGCGTGATAGCCGCGCTGGCGCTCGCCGCCTGCTCTTCGGGAACTTCGCCGGACGCGGGAGCATCCGCGGGGGTCGCTGCTTCCGGTCAGCCAGCGGTGAAGACGCCGGATGCCGGCTGGCCGACCTACGGCGGCGATGCGGGCGGTACCCGCTACTCGCCGGTGACGCAGATAACGCCTGCCAACGTGGGCCAGCTGCAGGTTGCCTGGACCTTTCGTACCGGCGAGCTCGGCAGCGGGGTCACGGATTGGAGGGGCTCGGCGTTCGAGGCAACGCCCATCCTCTATGATGGAACTCTTTACTTTACGACTCCTGCCACCAACGTGGTCGCGGTCGACGCCGCCACTGGTGCGCTGCGCTG
>Ga0335075_10008119_pt1 | contig 16122 bp, 13 predicted proteins | sample Lox_Sample_24_FD_206723 | JGI IMG/M metagenome (GOLD analysis project Ga0335075, IMG submission 206723) | Soil microbial communities from Loxahatchee National Wildlife Refuge, Florida, United States - Lox_Sample_2.4 | ecosystem: Environmental > Terrestrial > Soil > Wetlands | place: USA... | reverse complement strand
GGAACTCCTGCTCCATCTCTTCGAGCATTTGCAGGCGGGCTTCGGAACGTTTGACGTTCACATCGCTGGGCAGGTCGAGATCTTGCACGCGCAGCGACTGGGCGACATCGCCGTTCTGGGGACGGAAGCCGTTGCCGTTTTCGCCGACGATCAATGGAGCATAGCGCGGTCCCAGGAAACCGGGAGTGTAGGCAGCCGCATTGAGGAAGCGGAAGGGCGCGATGCTGACGAAGCTGGGCAATTCAGCGTCGGGCCGTTCCAGCTCCTTGGACACAAACGAACCCAACGGCGGATACTGCACCGGCCCACCCGGCACGCGGCCGGTGCGCAGATAGTAAGTGGCCCGGCCGTGATCGGCTTCTTTCGTGCTCATCGAGCGGACCAGCACCATATCGTTCATGTGCCGAGCGAGCTTGGGCAAATGTTCGCTGATTTTGATGCCGGGGACGCTGGTGGCGATTTCCTTGTAAGGTCCGCCGTTATCGTGTCCGGGCTTCAAATCGAAGGTGTCCGTCTGGCTGGGACCGCCGGACATCCACAGCAAGATGCAGGAGCGTTTGCGTTGGGGACTTTTCGCCGCGGCAGCGGCCAGGTTTTCCAACCAGCCGGACATCGAGTAACCAATCACTCCGGCGGCCGACAGCGTCAGCCACTCACGACGGGACAACGAGAGGGAAGAACGAGACATAGGGGATCTCCTTTTGGTTAGCCGCGACTCGCAGGGGAGCGCGTTCGCGCTCCCCTGCGGGTCGCGGCTAAGCGATGCGTCAATGATTCAGGAAAAATTCGCCGCTGTTGAGCAGAATCCAAAACACGTCTGCCAAAGCATGGGCCTTGGTCATCCACGTTGGTAATTCGGCCGAGCCGCCATCCTCGACGTACTTGACCATGCGCGACAACTCGCGCGGCGTCGGTTTGCGGGCCAGCGCCGCCAAGTACAAGGTTTCGACGCGCTCGGCGGTATTCATGAACGGAGAATCCAGCAAGGCTTCCAAAGTCTCGCTGTGTCTCAAGTCGGTCACTTGTCCGTTCATCATCGACAACGCTTGCAGAATGGAGGTCTGCACTTCGGTCGGCTTGTCGCTGGTATTGGCGAACTTTGTCAGAAAACGGCCGCGAACGCCCGGATTGCCGAAGAAACGCGGGTTGGGGTTCGCTGTCTCGCGGTAGCCGGTCGCCTGGGCGATGCTGTCGAACAGCTGCTCGGCCGACAGGCCGCGCAACGGCATGCGGGCGAACTGTCGCGGATCGTCCTGGCCCTTGTTCGCGGCCAGACTACTGAGCTGATAGGCGCGGCTGGAGGTAAGAGCGCGAATGAGAAATTTCAGATCGAAATTATGCTCGGCGAACTGCCGGGCCAAGTCATCGAACAATTCGGGATGGCTGGCCTCATGCTCGCCGCCGGCGATCTCATCGATCGGATCGATGATGCCGCTGCCGAAGAAGTAGCCCCACAACCGATTGACCGCCGCCCGCGCGAAATAGGGATTGTCCTTGCGGGTCATCCACTCGGCCAGCGTTGCGCGAGCGCCGGTGTTGTAGTTCCACTTCGGCGCGTCGCCGTCGAGGAAAGCGGCCTGCACGACGCGCTCGGTGCCGGGAATGGTCAATTCGCGTCGGTCGGCCATCTCCCGCCCAGCAGTCACGAAGTCGCCGTTGCCCTGTCGTTGCAGCCCTGCGAAGAAAGCGGCGAAGCTCCAGAATTGTTCGCGCTTCCACTCGGCGAACGGGTGATTGTGGCACTGGGCGCATTCGATTTTCACGCCGAGAAACAGCCGCGACACCGCAGCCGCCAAGTTCTCCGGCTTAACGTCTTTGGCGAGATAGAAGGCAATCGGCGTCGGCACGCCGTTGGGCTGGGCAAACGGATTGCGGCCGCGATCCATCGGCACGGTCAGCAGCTCGCGCACCATCGCATCATAGGGCGTGTTCTGCTGGAGCTTGGCCCGCAGCCAAGTCTCGAATCCGGGAGCGAGGAAGCCGGCTTGCAGATTGTTCGTCGTCTCCGGCAGCAGCAGGGAGCGCCAGACATTGGTGAAGTGCGTGACGTAGCGCGGCCCTTCCAGAAGCTGTTCGACGAGGCGCTGGCGCTTATCAGGCCGTTTGTCGTCGAAGAAAGCGCGGACCTCGGCGACGGCGGGAATGCGTCCGGCCAAGTCGAGATAGGCGCGGCGGAGAAACTCGGCATCGTCCGCCGGCGGCGCGGGCTGGATCTGATTGGCCTCCCAAGCCGCAGCGAGGCGACGATCGATCGACGCGGCCAGCGCCGCCGCGTCTTTGTCGGGCGCGGCGGCGCGGATGCTGCCGCTTCCCACGAGAAAAATGCCGCCAAGCATCAGCAGCAAACGGAAATAAATCATAACGGACCTCCTTTATGGGAGATGCCAGTGTGTTCTCAGGTTCCCCCTGAGAACACGAAGCAAAGCGCCAAGTGTAACACTGACATAGTACACGAGCGCGATTGCTGCGTCAACAATCTCGTTCCCAAGCTCTGCTTGGGAACGAGAGGGTGTCCTATTTCGAGACGCCGATTTGCTCCGCTGACGCTCGCGGCTCGGTTCGCATTACTTCTGCTTGGCGTCTTCCTTCCCCGTCCGCGCCGTCTGCTCATCGCTGAGCGACCAGACGCGGATGGGGAAATCGTTGCCGCCGGAGACATAGGTGTCGCCATCTTCGGGTTTTCCTCCGCCGCCGGAGACGGCCTGCCGGCCATCGGGCGTGAATTTCACGGTCCAAACGTAACCGCTTTGCCGGTAGAGTTTTTGTTGTTTGCCCGTGTTCGCGTCCCAGCAGCGCACCGTGCCGTCGTAGCTCCCCGATAGGATGCGGCGACCGTCCGGAGACACATCCACGCAGATGACGTTGCCTTGGTGCCCCTGCAAGCTCCGCGTCAATTTGTTCTTTTCCAGATCCCATAATTGGACAACATTGCCGGCGGCGCAGATGGCTTGGCGCTGGTCCGGCGACCAGACCACGCAGTCCATCCATCCCTGCGCTGCCTGGAACTGGCTTATGAGCTTGCCGCTGTCCACGTCCCACAGCCGCATCACGCCGTCGCGGCCGCTGGACAGGAAACGTTTGCCGTCGCGCGCGAAACGCACGCAGCGGACCCAATCCGTGTGTCCCTCGAACTTACGGATCTCGCGGCCACTCTGGACTTCCCAGAGACGGACGGTTTTATCGCGGCCTCCGGACAGCATGTGCCGTCCATCTGGCGCGAAGTCCAGGGCATAGATGGCGCCTACGTGGCCCTGGAAACGCCGCACTTCCTTGCCCGATTCCACGTCCCACAAGAAGACCACGCCGCCGACACCGGCCGAGACGGCCTGTTTACCGTCCGGCGAAAGAGCAACCGCCTGGATCTCGTTGGGTTGTTCGCGCGGCCCCTTGCCCACCGGCGGCGTTTCCGCTCGGTAGACGCGGAGTTCCTTGCCCGTTTTCAGATCCCATAAGCGGGCTGTCTTGTCGCCTTGCGGCCAACCGCTCCCCGAAAGGAGACGACGACCATCGCCGGAAATAACCAAACTAACCACAGGTCCCGTGTGCCCACGGAGCAAACGAACCGGCGATGCCGATGGCAGCCATATTTTCACCGTGCTATCGTTGCTGGCCGACAACAATTTATTACTGCCCGCGAATATCAACCCGGTGATGGCGTCGCTGTGTCCTTGGAGCTGGCTATGTTTCGCGCCCGAAGCAACATCCCATATGACGATGCCGCCGCCCGCGGCGCCGCTCACCAATATCTTGCCCCGCGGCGAGAAGGTTAGCGCGGTAACTTCCGTCGTATGGCCTTTCAGCGTGGTCCGCTCGCTTTTCTTGGCCGTGTCCCATAGTTTGACGGCTTGGTCCTCGCTTCCCGAGGCCAACGTTTTGCCGTCCGGGCTAAAGGCGACAACGCGGATCGTGTCTTCGTGGCCCTTCAAGACATCCGGCTCAGCGTCGCCGTTCATCGTCCACAAGCGGATGGTCCGATCACTGCCGGCCGAGGCCAACGTTTTACCGTCCGGACTGAAAGCCAGGGTGCGGACAGATGCTTTATGACCTTTCAATATGCGCCGCGCCGTGCCGGTCGATGGATCCCAAAGGCGGATGGTTTTGTCGTAACCGCTGCTGGCAAGGGTCTTGCCGTCCGGCGAAAAAGCGACGGCGTAAATCCAATTATTGTGCCCCTGCAAGACCCGGCCGAGCTTGCCGGAAGCTGCGTCCCACAAACGGACGGTGCGATCCGGACTGCCGCTGGCCAGTGTCTTGCCGTCGGGAGAAAACGCCACGCACGTAACAGCATCCTCATGGGCCTTGAGGGTGAAACGCAGTTCGCCCGAGGCTGCGTCGCGGAGTTGCGTCGTCTGATCCGCCAACGCCAGGGCCAGCATCTTGCTGTCGGGCGAACAGGCGAGAGCCAAGGGAGCGCTTTCGAGCTTGGCGTCCTGCAATAGCTTCGCCTGCGGATCGAAAGCGGTTGGCTCCTCGGTAGCCGTGTCCTTGTCGGGATCGGCCTTGGCCGCCGGCTGTTCTTTCGACTCGGTTTCTTCCGGCGGCTTCGCCTCCGTGTGAGCCAGGTTCGGCCTCAGCGCGAGCAGCAACAGCCCTGCCAGCACGAGAGCTAATTTCCCGGCAAAAGAGAGTCGTTTGGGAGCGCCTCCGTCCATGATTAGGTTCAACCTCCGTTTCAGCAGTTCGACAGTGGCCAGACCGCTCGCCATGACCGGCAGCGGCGTTCGGTCCTCAGCCAAGAAATCCAGTGTGTTCATGATAGCACCGGCATATACGCGCGCCGGCAGTTCGCCGACGACCCAGGCGTCGCAGCATTCTTCCTCATAGCGGTGCAAGCGCCGCCGCGCCAGCCATACCAGTGGATACCACCAATAGAGGGCCGATGCGATCAGCTCCAGCCAGCGCACCCAATGATCGCGGCGGCGCACATGAGCCAGTTCGTGGGCCAGCAAGCTGGCACGCTCAGTTTCATTCAGTCGAGTAATCAGCTTCGCCGGCAGGAAGATGCGCACACGGCCTAACGCCGCCCACACCAGTGGCGGCAGCGCTCCCGGCAGCAAGAGAACTTCGGGACTGCGGCGCAATCCCATCCGTGCGGCCAGACAACGAGTTTGTTCCTGGATGTCGCCGCCGGCAGGCCGGGCGTAGCGCAACAGACGTTGAAATCGGCCAATGCGAGATGCCGCCCACAAGAGCCATACTCCGATGCCCGCCAACCAGGCCAGGCCCAGCAACAGCACGCACGAGTCCAGTTCTGGAGGTTGATGCATCGTTGCCGGCCTCACAGTCACAATCGAGGGAGTCAAAAAATAATCGGAATTGTGAACGGGAATGGGCGCGAGGGAACCGAGTGCTCGATCTACTGGATTCGCAGTCATCGGCGTCCGGGCTTCACCCCTGGCAGCGAGCGCTACCGGTTCGCCGATGATGTAACCGGCCGTGTTCGCTGCCGGATGTTGCGGGATCAGAAGCTCCACCGGCTGCGGAGCTGTTTCGGCCGGGGCCGCTGATTCTTCCGGCAGATTGGCAACGGTGATCGGCCACAGAGGCGGCGTCACCAGCTTGAGCAGCACCAAGAGCCAGAGACTATGCAGCACCGCGGAACGGCGGCAGTAGCGGCCGGCGATAAGGGCCATCACGGCAAGCAGGGCGGCGCTGACAGCGTTGGCCAGGCCGAACGTAAGGAGCATGGACATGGTTCAATCCTCGGGCGAGAGACCAGAAGCGACTCACTTGGATTTATTCTTGCGCTCCAACTTGTCGATGAGATCGCGCAGCTCCTGACGCTCCCGAGACGACAGCGCCTCGGCGCGGACCAGATGCGTCAACAGCGGCGCCATCAATCCGCCGCATAGTTTTTCGGCCATCGCCCGCAGACGATGACCTACCAGCGTATCACGATCGGTTCGAGCGGAAAAGCTGTGGGCATGGCCGCTGCGGTCGCGCCGCACATGCCCCTTAGATTCCAGCCGTTCGAGCAGCTTCTGCACCGTGGCGTAATGGGATTCTTTGCCGTCGGGATAAAGCACGTCGGTCAACTGACGAATCGTCGCCGAGCTGCGCTCCCACAACACTTGCAGGATAGCTAGCTCGGCGTCAGTCACATCTTGAGGGATTTTCTCTGTCATCGTTGACAACACCAATTCGGACCCTAGATAAAAGTGAGACAACTTGTCTGAGTGCTATGTTAAGATAGAGCGGCCGGGATGTCAAGCGATGTTTGCTAAAAAACCGCAGGCCGGGAATAACTCCGTTGTCCGCGCTCCGGTACGCCCTCTATAACTACGGTGTGCCGGATGCCAGCTATCGATTCGAGATCGCACGATGAAAGTACCCCTGAAATGGCTTGCGGAATATGTTTCATTGACTGTCCCCATTGCGGAGTTGGTCGAGCGCCTGACCCTGGCTGGGCTGGAAGTGTCCGGCGTGCGTTTGATCGGAATGCCGGTCCCGGAAGGACTGCGGGTCAAGTCCGCCGAGGCCGGGCCGGTGTGGCCAAGCGATAAGATTGTCGCCGCGCGCGTGAAAAAAGTCGAGTCGCATCCCGATCCCGCCGTCGTCAACCTGAAACTACCGACTGTCGAGTACGGCCAAGGCCGTACCAAGCAACTCGTCACCGGAGCGGCGAACCTGAAGGTCGGCGACTCCGGCCAAACGGTCATCCTCGCCTTGGCAGGCTCGGTCCTATTCAGCCATCACGCCAAGGGCGACGAGAAGGTGCTGCAAGAGCTGAAGCCGGCCAAGATCCGCGGCATTCCCAGCGATGCGATGGTTTGTTCCGCCTTCGAGTTGGGCATCGATGACGACAAGGACGCCGGTATCATTCTGCTCAATGAACCGATCACGACCGGCACTCCGGCTGTCGATTTTCTGGGCGATGTCGTGTTGGAGCTGGAGATCACGCCGAACATGGCACGTTGCCTGTCCGTCATTGGCGTGGCCCGCGAGGTTGCCGCGCTGACCGGGCAAACGCTGTGTCTGCCGCCGCATGAGCCGAAGGCCGAGGGACCGCCCACCGAAGCGCTTGTGCGAGTCTCGATCGAAGATCCTCAGTTGTGTGCGCGTTACGCAGCGATGCTGCTCCAGGACGTGCGCATCGGTCCCTCGCCGGGATGGATGCAGCGACGGTTGAGTTACGCCGGCATGAGGCCGATCAACAATATCGTGGACATCACCAATTACGTCTTGCTGGAATGGGGGCAGCCGCTGCATGCCTTTGATTACGACAAGCTGCTCCTGCGCAACGGCGCCAAGAAGGCGCAACACATCATCGTTCGACCGGCGCGGGCCGGCGAGACACTGACGACGCTCGACGAAGGCAACAAGGCAACACCGTTGAAACTGACAACCGAGATGCTGATTATCGCCGATGAAGCAGGGCCGATCGCGCTGGCCGGAATCAAGGGCGGCGCTGAGACGATGGTTACGGAGTCCACGCGCAACGTGTTGTTGGAATCGGCGAATTTCGATTTCCTCTGCATTCGCCGCACCATGAAGGCACTCAACCTGCCGAGTGAGGCCAGCGTCCGTTTCAGCAAGGGCATCCATCCTGAGACCGTGAAACCCGCAGCCGAACGCGCCGCCGAATTGATGCGGCAACACGGCGGCGCTACTATCTGCCGCGGCATCGTCGATGTCTATCCGCGACCGCTGCCGCCGCGGGTCGTCGAGCTGAAAATGGCGGAGGTGCGCCGCATCCTCGGCATGGACGTGCCGCGCTCCGAGTGTGTCCGCATCTTGCGGGGTCTGGAGTTCCAGGTTGAAGAGATGGACGCGGACGCTCTGCGCGTCACGAGTCCGCCGCATCGCATCGATATTGAGGAAGGTCCGGCCGATCTCATCGAGGATCTAGTGCGGCTGTACGGCTACGATAAATTGCCGGCGACACTGTTAGCCGATCGGCTGCCGCCGCAGCGGACCAATCAGCCGCTTGTCTTCGAGGAACGCCTGCGCGATCGCCTCGTTGCTCTCGGCTTGCAAGAGGTCATAACCTATGCCTTGACCACCGAGGCACACGAGAAACCGTTGGGTCTGCCGCCGTGCGAATACGTTCGTTTGCGAAATCCCATCAGCAGCGAGCGCGAGGTCATGCGGCACAGCCTGCTTGCCGGCATCCTCGATGTAGCGGCGGCGAATCTTAAACACACTGACACGGTGCGTTTATTCGAGATTGGCAGCGTGTACCTACCGCGGCCAGATCGCAAGCTGCCCGGCGAGCCGCGGCGTCTGGCGATAGTAATGTGCGGCCGGCGTCAGAAGGGCTTCTGGCAAGCCGACAAGGAGGCTTCGGCAGTAATGGATTTTTTCGACCTCAAAGGTGTCATCGACGCACTGCTCGAAGATCTGCACTTCTCGAAAGTGCTGTTTCGACCAGTGGAATTGCCCCTCCTGCACCCTGGCCGGGCCGCGGAAGCGATGGCCGGTGGGGAAGTCGTCGTTCATTTCGGCGAAATGCACCCGAAGGCGGCCGAGGCATTCGGGCTAGACGGACAGACGGTGTTGGTTGGCGAGTTCAACCTGGAGTTGCTGCGCCCAGCGTTGCCCTATCGCCATCTCTACCAGCCGGTGCCGCGCTTCCCCGCCGCTTTGCGCGACCTCGCCGTTATCGTCGAGGATGCCGTGCCTGCCGAGAGCGTGGAGCATGAGATCCGCCTTACCGGCGGGGCGCTCTTGCGCGAGGTGCGCTTGTTCGATCTGTATCGCGGCGAGAACATCCCCAACGGGCACAAGAGCCTCGCTTACGCCTTGACCTACCAGGCCGATGACCGCACACTGACAGATAACGAAGTCAAAAAGGCCCACGACAAAATCATGGGACGTCTCAAGCACGTCCTTAAGGCACAAATTCGAGACAAGTAAGGGCCCGTAAATCTCATGTCTGAAATTCCCTCTGCCGCTACTGACCTGCCTACGGTCGAGGGCTTCCTGAAAACCGTTCTCAAGAGCGGCCTGATCGATCGCGGCCAGCTCCAGGAGGCGCTGCGCGACGTGCCGAAAGAGCAGCGCGACGACCCACATGCTTTGGCGGATCACCTGGTACGCAAGGGCAAGCTGTCGCGCTTTCAGGCGAGCAAACTGCTGCGCGGCAGCGGTAAAGGATTGCTGCTAGGCCACTATCAGGTGCTGGCCCCCATCGGCCGCGGCGGCATGAGTACGGTATATCTGGCCCGCGACGAGCGCAGCGGTGAATTGGTGGCTCTCAAGGTACTGACGCCCAGCCGTTGGCGAAACCAGGAACGCTTGCTGGCACGCTTTCAGCGCGAGATGGAACTGAGCCGCCGCGTCGCTCATCCGCATCTGGCCTGGACGCACGAGAGCGGATTCTGCCTGGGCGTGTACTTCATCGCAATGGAGTACATCCCAGGCAAAACCTTGTCCAGGACTGTCGCCGCGGACGACCCGTTGCGGGTGCCCCGCGCCGCCCGACTGATGGCCGAGGTTGCCTCCGGCCTGGAGCACGCCCACAATCAGGGGCTGATCCATCGCGATCTGAAACCGTCGAACATCATGATTACGCCCAACGATCACGCCAAGGTACTGGATCTCGGCCTAGCTTTGATGGAAGGCGAAGAGGCCGAGCCGGACGTGATCGGCGGCCTGGGTTACATCGTCGGCACCATGGACTACATCGCTCCGGAGCAGACCACCGATTCTACCGGAGTGGATGGCCGAGCGGACCTTTACTCGCTGGGCTGTTCGCTGTACTTCGCGCTGAGCGGCCAGCCACCGTTTCCCGGCGGCAGCGGCCGCGACAAGATGCGGCGTCATCGCCAAGAGGAGCCGAGGCCGCTGCGCGAACTGGCCCCGGACGTGCCGCTTGGCTTTGCTCAGTTCATCGAGCGGATGATGGCCAAGACGCCGGCCCAGCGTCCCCCTTCGGCCGCCGCCGTCGAAGAGGAGCTGCGTGCCTGGGCGACCGAAGGCACGGTGTTGCCGCTGGATCGCCGCGAAGATCCGTGGTACGTCGAAGCGGTCTCGGCCCTGCAAACAGCGGAACCATCGGTGGATTATAGTTTGCCCGGTATGTCTGCGCCGGAAGTGGATCTGCCTAGCGAAGTCAAGAATAGCAATTCCAGCTGGTCGATGCAGACGAAATTGTTATTGCTGGCTCTCGTGTTGGTTCTGGGGGGGATGACTCTATTGTCGCTGCTGATATTGGTGTTCGCGGCTAGGTAGCCAGGCGGTTCGTTCGTGATTTCCCGAAAAAATGTCGATGCGCCATTGCCTCTGTCCCAACCTTGTCCTAAGATCATTCATTGACAATCTGGGTGGGTATCTTATCCAGAGTGGCTGAGGGATTAGGCCCTGTGACGCCACAGCAACCGGTCTTTCGCTCGAAAGATGCTGGTGCTACCTCCTACCCGGCATGGCCGGGCGAGATAAGATCGTGTGCCCCGCACGCCTCTTGCTCTTATCTCCGCCGTTGCGGAGAAATCCCCTGGACGATACACACCTTCGGCGTAAATTCGGTTAGCGACGCTTCGTAGAAGCGTTGCGGCCGCGACGCTTCTACGAAGCGTCGCTAACCAAAAGGGAGGAATCTGTCCGTGTCTTCTTCTTTTGTCCGCGGCCTGAAATGCCGCTTGTGCAGCCAGGCGTATCCCATTTCGGCGACCAACTTCTGCACCGAAGACTTCGGCCCCCTCGAAGTCGATTACGATTACGAGGCCATCGCCGACAGCCTCAATCGCGCCAAGATCGAGCTGCGGCCCTTTAATATGTGGCGCTATCAGGAGTTTCTTCCGCTGGACGGCGAGCCGACGGTTGGCCGACAGGTCGGCGGCACGCCGCTCGTCAAAGCCGATCGCCTGGCCGGCGAGCTGGGCGTCGAGCAGTTGTGGATCAAGAACGATGCCGTCAATTTTCCGACACTGTCGTTCAAGGACCGCGTCGTCGCCGTAGCCCTGAGCAAAGCGCGCGAACTGGGACTGACGACGGTGGGCTGCGCCTCGACCGGCAATCTGGCCAACAGCGTCGCCGCCAATGCCGCCGCCGCCGGATTGGAAAGCTACATCCTCGTGCCCGACGACCTGGAGCGTTCCAAGATTCTCGGCACCAGTGTCTATGGGGCGAAGGTCATCGGCATCAAAGGCACCTACGACGAAGTTAACCGTCTCTGCACGCAGATTGCTTTTAAGTACGGATGGGGCTTCGTCAACATCAACCTGCGGCCGTTCTACGCCGAGGGCTCGAAGACGTTCGGTTTCGAGATGGCCGAGCAACTCGGTTGGCGGACGCCGGGCCACGTCGTCTGTCCGATGGCCGGCGGCAGCCTGATCGGCAAGATTCACAAGGCGTTTGGCGAGCTGCACCGCACCGGGCTTATAGCGGACAAACCGGAGTGCAAATTTTACGGCGCTCAGCCCGCCGGCTGTAATCCGATCAGCGCCGCGGTCAAAAACGGCTGGGAGGCCCATCGTCCGGTGCGCAAGCCGAACACCATTGCCAAGTCGTTGGCCATCGGCGATCCGGCCGACGGTTACTTCGCGGCCAAGGTCATCCGCGAATCGGGCGGTTGGGCCGAGGATGTGACCGATACGGAAATCGCCGAGGCCATGGCGCTCTTGGGCCGCACCGAAGGCATCTTCGCCGAGACGGCCGGCGGCGTCACCGTCGCCGTGGCCCGCAAGCTGATCGAACAGGGCCGTCTACCGCGCGATGAGGAAATTGTTCTGTGCATCACCGGCAACGGCCTGAAAACGCAGGACGCCGTGGCGGATTGTCTGGAGGAGCCGGCCGTGATCGCGCCGTCGCTGGAGGAGTTCAGCGGCTTGATCGCCGAGGTGGCGAATGCGGTGCTGGTATAATCAGAGTACGGTTACTTTTGGCTGGTTCTCGAAAGGAAGGTAAGCTCTATGGCCGTGGCTACATTGGAAACGGCAATCGCCGCCGGGACGGCCGAGTCCTTGGACCGTATCTTCGCAAGCGTTGAGGAATTGTCTGCGGAGGACGTTCACACGGCCCTCGTCGTCTGTGACTTCATTCAATCTCGGTTCAGGACGGCCCGCACGTCCATCGAGAGCGCGCTGTGTCGAGGCGTCGATGCAAAAGCCTTCGTCGCCAAGTACGAGGCCGCGGTCAGCACATTGGATACTGTAACGGAGGCCATGAACAGAGTGCTGGCAAGGTTGAGGAGAAGCCGATTGCCAGCGCTTGGAGAAGAATTGATCTCCCGGTACGAAGACTTGAATAAGGATCTTGCAAGTCATCGGCAATTTCTAATGGAAGCCTTGGACAAGGCAAAGAAGCCTTTACGCCCCATCGACTGGCAGCACGTTCGTGAAGTCGAAGCCGCCTATGTTCGCGGAGAGACGAAACCATTGCGAAAGATCGCTGGAAAGCGCGACAGCTGATCGGAGCCGCGACCGCAAAGGAGCGGGGGGATCGCGCTTGCGTCCTTTTTTCTTTTTTCTCTTTTGTTTTGCACAGCGGAGGCCAACGTACATGATGACCAATATTCCCCCGTTTGTTTTTATCTTCCCGATGAGCAAGGACGAGGAGTTCCCTAGCTTGAGCATCGAGCAATTGCAGATGCGGTTTTTTCTCGGGGTGCTGCCTGCACATCCCGGCGACCGATTCCGCTACAGGGCAAACCCTCCTCCAAAAAACGCTGGCCCGGGAACAGTCGTACTGTTCCAATCCGATGCTCGGATCATGGCGAGTGCGGTCCTTGTCTGGATTGAGCCATTCGCGCAGCCAGAAGATGGAAAATACAACGGGGCCATGTGGTTCCACCCAGGATCTATCCGTATCTTCGAGCAGGTAGACGCGAATGGGATCCAGAGGATATGGCCGACATTTACTGAGTCCAGCGTTAGAAATGACACCGTATTCTCGAAAATCTGCAGGAAAACCAGCGGTTTTTCAGATGGCAGTGGCATTTCCAACGCTGGACTCAGTAAGCAGTTCGGCAACGTCATGCAGGAGCTTGATCCGCCAGGTTCCTATCTACGCTTTGCAATGCAGCTCCGTGGAGTCGCTGCACCGGTGCTACCGGCATATGATCCATAAATTAAAGGCCGGAAAGGGGAAAGGGCCGGAAAGAGGGAATAGTATCTATCACCTAAAACAATCCACAATGACCTTTTTTCTTTAACTTGCCCCGGCGGCTTCGACGCGGGAGGATAGGGAATTGGGATTTCGTGGCCTTCGCGGGCAGGTGCGGGATTCCTATTCCGAGGGGGTATGCACCGATGAATGTGGTGCCGATTTGCCGGATCATCACGATCCATACATTCCGGGGCGATCGGACCACGGCATTCAGGCAACGCCTTTTCGGAGCGTTAAACGATGAGCGAAACCGTCGTGGTCCTGGCCCATCGCTAACCGATTGCCGACTCTTTGCGGGACACACCGGGCTCTCAACCGATACAGACAGGGTGATCTACGGCTTCAACCCGAGTAGAGGAGCGGACCCAATCTGGCAAATGATGCAGCGGCTGAGAAGTGGCGGTGCTTACCCTGGAGTGGTTCGTGATGACACGGCTGTATTCATGGCCGCTCAACAGCACGGTTTGACGGTCTTGAGATTCGATATCGCTCTGTCTCCGTCGAGTTTCCAAATATTCCGGCGGAGACTGGCTGCCGAACGGAGGCATAGTAAATACTCTTACGGCTTCCCTGATGGGGACGGCGACTGTAACTGCACAACATGGATGGAACGTTTAGGCTTACCGCTGCTTACCGGCCGAATGGATGAGTTTATTGCTATCACGAGCGTTGCTGCGCAGGCGCGGCGCAGGTTCGGACTATGCGTGTGACGGGAGCGGGACATGAGACGATCTCGACAGTCGAAGATACCACTGGAAACCCAGCTCGGACTGTTGGCAATGCGGTTTCGCAGTACGAGAGACGAATCCGAGCGCGACAAGGTGGCGGTACAATACGCGCATATGGTCGATCGATTGATCGCAAGCGGGAAATGGAAAGAGATGCCCGCCTTTGAAGACATGCTGCCGGATGAATGGATGCCCAAAGCCTTCTTCAAATTCTGGTCGATTCCTGCGCCTCCCTAACACGGATGGCTAGCAGAACCAAAACCAGGCAACAGACTCAAATGGTAGATTCGGGTTGTCCTTATTTCGCGGAGGTTTTTTCATGCCGGTCATCATTCACATTCCGACGCCGATGCGCCAACATGCCGACGGGCAAGCGTCCGTGCAGGTCGCGGGGTCCAACGTGCAATCCGCCCTCGCCGCGCTGGGCGATAAATATCCCGCCCTGACGCAGCGCATCTTCGATAATGGCCAAGTGCGCCGTTTCGTCAACATCTATGTCAACAATGAGGACATTCGCTATCTCGATAATCTTGCTACGCCGATCAAGGACGGCGACGAGTTGGCGATCATCCCCGCAGTGGCCGGAGGTTGACATGAGCGAGGCCGGCGCATCCGAGGTGCCGGAAGGCGCCGCGGTCTTTCCTCTGATTCCGGTGGAGTTGGGAGTTAATCCGCTTTTGCTGGCGGTCCTGCATGCCACCGTGTTCCTCGCCGGCTCCGATGACGAGGTGGTCGATCCCGCCGCCGCCGAGGAGGCGCTGCAATATCTGGCCGGCTACTTGCAGCGCCTCGACGGCACGCTGCTGCGCCAGATCCGCGAGGACATTGTTTGTCTGACCGCGTTTGCCAAGCAAGAAAAATGGCAGAAACAACTGATTCGCATGCTGCAACAATTCCTCACAGATTACGGCATCGAGAAAGGCGAAGCATGACCAACGACGCATCCCCACAAGACCGGAGCGACAGCGACAGGAGCCTGGAGCGCTACAGCCGGCAGATTCGTTTCCCCGGCATCGGCGAGGACGGCCAGCACCGGCTGCTCAATTCGCGGGTGACGCTGTGCGGTTGCGGCGCCCTGGGCACAGTATTGGCCAACGCCTTGGTCCGTGCCGGCGTCGGCCATCTGCGCCTAATCGACCGCGATTTCATCGAGATGAGCAACCTGCAACGGCAAGTGCTGTTCGATGAACACGATGTCGCGGAAAATCTGCCCAAAGCCGAGGCCGCCGCTCGCAAGCTCGCTACCATCAACTCCAGCGTCCACGTCGATCCCGTCGTCGCCGACATCGACCGCAGCAACATTCTCGATTTGACTCAGGATGCCGATCTCATTCTCGACGGCACCGACAATTTTGAGATCCGCTATCTCATCAATGATGTCGCCGTCAAGCTGAAGAAGCCGTGGGTTTACGGCGGCTGCATCGGTAGCCACGGCCAAACGATGACGATCCTGCCCGGCGAGACGCCTTGCTTGCGCTGCGTTTTCGAGGCGGCCCCGGCGCCCGGCGAGGCCGGCACCTGCGAGACGGCCGGCGTCCTCGGCCCGATGGTCAACGTCATCGCCAGCCTGCAAGCGACGGAGGCGTTCAAGATCCTGACCGGCCGCCGCGACAGGATCAACCGCGAGCTTCTGTACTTCGACGTCTGGGACAACGTGCAGCGCCGCATCAAGATCGCGCCCCTTCTGGGCAGGGTCGATTGTCCATGCTGCCAACACCGCCGCTTCGAGTGGCTGGACGGCGCCCACGGTTCGCAAACGACCAGCCTATGCGGCCGTAACGCCGTGCAGGTGTCGCACCGAACGCCGGCCAAACTCAACTTCGAGGAGATGGCGTCGCACCTGGAGAAAATGGGCGAAGTTAGTTACAACCGCTTCCTACTGAAATTCAACGTCGAGTCCTACGAGTTCACCGTGTTTCCCGATGGCCGCGCCATTATCAAAGGCACTGCCGACGTGGACAAGGCGCGGACGTTGTATGCGAAATATATTGGACATTAACCGTATCAAACCATCAGTCGCCGTTTCATCGTGGCGGCGCCGGCGGTATACTCTACAGCGGGGGTTTTGCTTGCTCCTTGGGAGTCGAAATCATGGCCTACACTATCGAAGCCGTTTACGAAAACGGCGTACTCAAACTTTTGGGGATGCAGGTCAGAGATCACACTTTCAAGAACACGGGAGCAGCTGGGACACCTGATTGGGTGAGAAAGGAAGCATCCTGCGTTTAACTCAGCTGTACTTTCCGCGATTATCTCACAGTCGGTCCCGATCGAATGACACTGGATGGCAATGGGGTGTCCGCGCTAAAACACAAAAGGCAAGCAGTTCGGCGCTGAAGCTCGATGA
>Ga0335075_10008118_pt1 | contig 16123 bp, 14 predicted proteins | sample Lox_Sample_24_FD_206723 | JGI IMG/M metagenome (GOLD analysis project Ga0335075, IMG submission 206723) | Soil microbial communities from Loxahatchee National Wildlife Refuge, Florida, United States - Lox_Sample_2.4 | ecosystem: Environmental > Terrestrial > Soil > Wetlands | place: USA... | reverse complement strand
GCCTCAGGTTGCGGTACAGCGCGGCGAACAACGCGTCGTGGTCGGGCACCCAGTGGAAGGTCGCGTTGGAGAAGATGAGGTCGACGGGCTCAGGCAGCGAGAGCTCGGCGATGTCCTGGTGCAGCACGGTCGCTCGTCCCGCGAGCGTCGCGGTGGCGTGAGCGACCATGTCCGGCGCCGCGTCGACCGCGTACACCCGCCCGCGCGGGACGCGATCGCAGAGCTCGAGCGTCACCCGGCCCGAACCACAGCCCGCGTCGAGCACCGTCTCGTCGCCGGCGAGCCGCAGGCCGTCGAGCTGCTCGGCGGCCCACCGTTGCTGCGGGGTCGAGATCCGGTCGTAGGTGGCCGCATCCCAGTCGCGCACGGATCCCGCGGACACCGGCTCCCCCGCGCTCATAGCGCGCTCGTGACCGGGCCCGTCCGTTCCCGGCCGGACTCGTAGGCGGAGATCGACTCCTCCTGCTGGAGGGTGAGCGCGATGTCGTCGAGGCCGTTCAGCAGCCGGTGCTTGGTCTGCGGATCGATCTCGAACGACGCCGAGCCCCCCGGCCAGCGGACCTCCTGGGCAGCCAGGTCGACCTGGGCCTCGCCCGCCTCGCGGACCGCGGCGACCGACTCCTCGTCCAGGACCACCGGCAGCAGCCCGATCTTCGTGCAGTTGTTGCGGAAGATGTCGGCGAAGCTCGGGGCGATGATCGCCTGAAAGCCGTAGTCCTCCAGCCCCCAGGGCGCGTGCTCGCGGCTGGAGCCGCAGCCGAAGTTGCGCCCGGCGACGAGGATCGGGTTCTTCGGCAGGTTCCAGTCGGGCTCCTTGGCCCAGTCGTAGAAGAGGAATTCGCCGAAGCCGGTCCGCTCGACCCGCTTGAGGAACTGCTTGGGCATGATCTGGTCGGTGTCGATGTCGTCGCGGTTCAGCACCGAGACCTTGCCGGTGATTGTCTCGATCGCCCTCATGCCTTGTCCTTCTCCCAGTCGCGGATGTCGACGAAGTGACCTTCGATGGCGGCTGCGGCGGCCATCTCGGGCGAGACGAGGTGCGAACGCGCGCCGGCGCCCTGGCGCCCCTCGAAGTTGCGGTTCGAGGTCGAGGCCACCCGCTCGCCGGGCGCCGCGATGTCGGGGTTCATGCCCAGGCACATCGAGCAGCCCGCCACCCGCCAGTCAAAGCCCGCCGCGCGGAACACGTCGTCGAGCCCCTCGGCCTCGGCCTGGGCCTTGACCTGCTGGGAGCCCGGGACGACCATCGCGTAGACGCTGTCGGCGACCTTGCGGCCCTTGATCATCGCGGCGGCGGCGCGCAGGTCCCCGATGCGCGAGTTCGTGCACGAGCCGATGAACACACGGTCCAGGACGATGTCCTGCACCGGCGTCCCGCCCTCCAGGCCCATGTAATGCAGCGCCCGCTCGTCCTGCTCGGAACCCGGGTGCGGGACCTCCGCGCCCACGGGAACGACCATCCCGGGGGTCGTGCCCCAGGTGACCATCGGGCTGACCGCTGAGGCGTCGACGGTGATCTCGGTGTCAAAGGACGCGCCCGGGTCGGTGCGCAGCTCGCGCCAGGCGTCCGGGACCTCGGCGGGTGCCGCGTCGCGGCCGATCACGTAGTCGAAGGTCGTCTGGTCGGGGGCGATCATCCCGGCGCGGCCTCCGGCCTCGATCGTCATGTTGCAGATCGTCATCCGGCCCTCCATCGAGAGCTTCTCGATCGCCGGCCCGGCGTACTCGACGACGTGACCGGTCGCGCCGGCGACGCCGATCTGGCCGATGGTGGCGAGGATCAGGTCCTTTGCGGTGACGCCGAACCCGAGCTCGCCCTCGTAGGAGATCCGCATCGACCTGGGCTTGTTCTGGACCAGGCACTGGGTGGCGAGCACGTGCTCCACCTCGCTGGTGCCGATGCCGAATGCGAGTGCCCCGAACGCCCCGTGGGTGGCGGTGTGCGAGTCGCCGCAGACGATCGTCATCCCGGGCTGGGTGACCCCCAGCTCCGGGCCGATCACGTGCACGATCCCCTGGCGCTCGGAGCCGAGCGAGTAGATCGGGACATCGAACTCGGCGCAGTTGCGCTCGAGCGTCTGGACCTGGACGCGGCTGAGCTCATCCTTGATCCGGTCGGCCGTCGGGGTTCCGTCGGTCGGGGTGTTGTGATCGGCGGTGGCGAGCGTCCGGTCCGGGCGGCGGACCTTGCGCCCGGCGAGGCGCAGGCCGTCGAACGCCTGCGGGCTCGTCACCTCATGGACGAGATGCAGGTCGATGAAAATCAAATTCGATCCCGGCCCACCCACGTCGTGGGCGTCCCAGATCTTGTCGAACAGGCTCGTGGGCATTGTTGGTCTCCTCTGGGCGGGGTTCAGCTGCGCCGCAGCCCGGCACTCACCACGGCGAGCAGCACGGCCTCGGCGTCCGCCGACGGGTTCTCGAAGTGGTGGGGCAGGTCGGCGTCGAAGGTCACGCAGTCGCCGGCATGCAGTTCGTGGCGGGCGCCGTCGCAGTGGAGCACGACCGTGCCCGATTGGACGAGCGCCGACTCGCGGCTGCCGGGCTCATGCATCGGCGGATCGCCAGGGCCGCCGGTGACGGCGCCCGGCGCGAGTGTGTGGCGCGAGAGCTCGGCGCGCTGGCCCGGCAGCGGCGGCGTCAGGATCTCGTAGGCGTGGCCGCTCTCGCCGCGCGTCGCAGGTCCGCTGCGTCGCTCACCGGCGCGCACGATCGACACCGCACCCTCCTCGTCGAGCCGCAGCAGCTGGGAGAGGCGCAACTCCAGCCCGTTGGCGATCCGGTGGGCGGTGTGCAGCGTCGGGCTCGTCTCCCCTCGCTCGACCTGGGAGAGCATCGGCGCGCTCACGCCGGAGCGCTCGGCGAGTTCACGGAGCGACAGGTTCATCGCCTCGCGCAGAGATCGGACGCGCGCCCCGAGCACGACCGGTGAGGTCAGGTGGCTGTCGATGACCCCCATCGTCCGTGTACGTTATCACGTACAAGTGTCTGCCGCCATGCGCCGCGCGCTTCACACGGGCGGACGAATACGCTGCCACGATGCGCTCCCGCCCCGACGTGCTCGTGCTCGGTGGTGGCGGCGTGCTCGGAGAGGCGTGGATCATGGGGGTGCTCGCGGGCGTCGAGGACGGTGCGGGGATCGACCTGCGCGAGTGCGAGGCGTTCGTCGGCACCTCGGCCGGGGCGATCGTCTCCGCGCATCTGGCGGCGGGGAACTCCCCGCGCCGCCCCTCCTCGCTGTCGACCGAGGTCTCGGTGGTGGGCGCCCTCGGCCGGCCGGGCGCGCCGGGAGCGGTCGCTGGACTGGCGACGGTCGCCGCCGGCGCGGCCCGTCGTGCCGGGTCGACCGCGGTCGCCGCCAGCGCGGCGTTCGCTCCGCTCGCGCTCGGGTTCGCTGCGCCCGGCGGGGCGCTGGTGCGCGGGCTCATGCTGCGGGGGGTGCGCCACCCCGAGGACACGCTCGCCGCGCTGCGCCAGGCGGTCGCTGCCAGCGGTGCCCAGTTCGACGGTCGACTCAGGGTCTCGGCGGTCGATCGCCAGAGCGGGCGGCGGGTGATGTTCGGCGGCCCCGGCGCGCCGCCTGCGGAGGTCGCCGAGGCGGTTGAGGCCTCGTGTGCGGTCCCGTGGCTGTTCGCGCCGGTCCAGATCGGCGGTCGCGACTATGTCGACGGCGGTGTCTGGAGCCCGACCAACCTCGACGCCGCCCCCGTCGGACGCGACACGCACGTGCTGTGCCTGAATCCGACTGCCTCACTGGCGGCCAGCCACCCGCTGCTGACGATGATGCGCACCGTCGCGCGCTCGGCGGCATCGGTCGAGGGCCTCGCGCTGCGCGGCCGCGGGGCCCGGGTGCGGACGATCGCGCCCAACGCCGAATGCGCCGCCGCGATGGGCGCCAACTTCATGGCCACCGAGCCGCGCACGCGGGTGCTGTCCGCGGCGTACCGGCAGGGGCTGCGGATCGCAACCGCGGACTGACCGCTCGCGGCCGGAGCGGGTCACCCACCCGATCTCGCACCCCGGTCAGGGTGCGCGGACGACCTCGCGCTCGGGCTCCAGGCTCCCGTCGGCGATCGCCTGTCGGCGCACCGCGTTGGACAGCGCCCGGACGTAGGCCTGCGCGGCGGCTTCCAGAATGTCGGTCGAGACGCCCTGTCCTGAGCCCGCGACACCGCCGACCTCGACGACGACCGAGGTCTCACCGAGCGCGTCCTGGCCGCCGGTCACGGCCTCGATCCGGAAGTCGCGGAGTTTGGCGTCGACCGAGGTGGCCGCGTTGACCGCGTGGAAGACCGCATCGATCGGCCCGTCGCCGGTGAAGGAGCCGGTGAGCTCCTCGTTGTCAGGTCCCGTGACCGCGACCGTCGCGTGCGGCGGCCGCCGGGAGGAGGCTTCGACCTCGAACCACTGCAGCGTGTAGCCAGCGATCTCCTCGCGGAGCTCGTCGGCGACGAGCGCCTCGAGGTCCATCGCGGTCACCTGCTTCTTCTTGTCGGCGATCTCCTTGAACCGTCGGAAGGCGACGTTCAGCGCCTGACCCTTCAGCTCGAAGCCGAGCTCCGACATCGCCTCGGCCAGCGCATGGCGGCCGGAGTGCTTGCCCAGCACCAGCGAGCCCGAGCCGTCCAGGCCGACCTCACGCGCGTCCATGATCTCGTAGGTGGAGCGCTCCTTCAGGACCCCGTCCTGGTGGATGCCCGCCTCGTGGGCAAACGCGTTGCGCCCGACGATCGCCTTGTTGGGCTGGACCACATAGCCCGACAGACGCGACACCAGCCGCGAGGTCCGGGCGATCTCCTTGGGGACCGCACCCGTAGCGAAGCCGAGGTCCGTTTCGCGGGTGCGCAGCAACATGATGATCTCCTCCAGCGAGGTGTTGCCCGCGCGCTCGCCGATGCCGTTGACGGCGCACTCCACCTGCCGCGCCCCGGCGCGGATCCCCGCCAGCGAGTTGGCGACCGCCAGGCCGAGGTCGTCGTGGCAGTGGACCGACAGGACGACGTCGCGCAGGTCCGGAACCAGCTCGTACAGCCGCGTGAGGAACGCCGCGTACTCGTGCGGAACCGCGTAGCCGACGGTGTCGGGGATGTTGATCGTGCTCGCGCCCTCGTCGATCGCCACCTGCAGCACCTCGGCGGTGTACTCGACGTCCGCGCGCGTCGCGTCCATCGGCGAGAACTCGACGTCCTCGCACAGTGCCCTGGCCTGCGCGACCGCGGCGCGCGCCTGGCCCTTGACATCCTCGCGCGTGGAGTTGAACTGGTGGACGATGTGGATGTCCGAGGTCGAGATGAACGTGTGGATGCGCGGGCGCGATGCGTCCTTGATGGCGCCCCATGCGCGGTCCACGTCGGGGGCCTGCGCGCGGGCGAGCGCGCAGATGACCGGGCCCTCGACCTGACGCGAGATCGTCTCGACGGCCTCGAAGTCCCCGGGCGAGGCGATCGGGAACCCCGCCTCGATCACGTCGACGCCGAGGCGCGCCAGCTGCTGTGCGATCTCCAGCTTCTCGGATGGGTTCAGCGAGATGCCCGGCGACTGCTCGCCGTCGCGCAGTGTCGTGTCGAACAGGATGACCCGCTGGGGGTCGGGGTCGGTGCTCATCGGGTGCCTTTCGGTCTGATTCTCAAATCTCGGTCTGCTTCAGGTGGTTCGCGGCTACATGCGGCCGCCGGCGCGCTATTCCCCCCGAAGGGGGAGGAGAAGAAGCAGTGCGAGATCGAGGCGGAAGGCCATCTCGCCGACAGAGTACCAAGCGCCGTTGCAGAGCTGGCATCCTCCCGCGCATGTCCCAGCGCCGGCACATCACCTGGTGGCCGTTCATCTCACTGATCCCGCTGGGCCTCGGCGCCTGGGCGCCGATCTACGCGGGCGTCCGCGCGCGCTACCGGCCGTGGACGATGCTCGGTGTGCTGTGGTCGGCGATCGTCGTGCTCGGCTTCGTCCTCAACGGTGTCGACGGCAAAGCAGGCCATGACGACCTCGCGGGAGCCTGTCTGATCGTCGGCTGGTGCGGTGCGGCGGCGAGCTCGTTCGTGATTCGCCGAGCGTTTGAGCAGAGGATCGCCCTCGGGCTCGACCAGGCGGACCCGTCGGCGTTCGATCACGCCGAGGTCGCGGCCGAGCGCCGCCTGCACGATCGTGAGCACGCGCGTCGCATCGTGCGGGAGAACCCCGCGCTCGCGCTGGAGATGGGGATCGGTCGCCCCGACCGCCCCGGCGGCGCCGATGGCGGGCTGGTCGACGTCAACCACGCGAGCGCACACGAGCTCACGAGCCTGCCGGGCGTCGACGAGGACCTCGCCGAGCGGATCGTCGCCACGCGCCGCGAGGTGCACACGTTCAGCTCGATCGAGGACCTCGGGACCGTGATGGACCTCGACGGCCGGCTCGTCGAGGGCCTGCGGGACGCGGCGATCTTCATCGCCGCGCCGCAGGATCCCGAACGCTAGACGAGCGCGGCGGTCACGCCGAGCACGAAGTCATCGCTGGAGGCGATCTCGTCGACGACCGACTGCGGGACCGGCTCGCTGGTGGTGATCGCCATCGCGGCCAACCCCTCGGCGTTCTCCTCCACGCCCTCGGGCAGGCGCCCGACCGCCGCGGAGATGATGTTCACGCCGGCGGCGCCGAAGGCGGTGCCGACGCGGCCGAGCATCCCGGGCAGGTCGCGGTAGCGGAACAGCGTCACGTGCTCCTCGAGCTGGATGTCGAACCGCTGGCCCCAGGCCTCGAGCAGATGCGGCCGGTGCTGGCGGCCGATGACGGTACCCGCGACGCGCACCGCGTTCTCGCCCGAGCTGACCGCGACCCGGACCAGGTCGGTGTAGTCGTGCGCGGTCGTGTGCTTGGCCTCGACGATGCTGATCCCGCGCTCCTCGGCGATCGCCGGCGCGTTGACCGCGTTGACCTCCTCCTCGGTACGCCCGCGCAGCGCCCCGAGCAGGACCTCGATGGCGAGCAGCCGGGTGTCACGCTCCGCCAGTCGCCCGAGCAGGTCGATCTGGATCTCGTCGAGCGAGCCGCCGCTGGCGACCGCGAGCTCGGTGGCGATCCGACCGAGCGAGCGACACAACGGCAGGAACGGGCCCATCACCTCGAAGTCCTCGGCGGGGACCGCGGGGACGTTGACCGCGCTTGTCACCACTCCGCCGGTGAGCGCCGCCACCACCTGTTCGGCAGCCTGGTATCCGGCCCGGTCGGTCGCCTCGGCGGTGGATGCCCCGAGGTGCGGCGTGACGATCACGTTCGGGTACCCGAACAGCGGGTGCTCGGTCACCGGCTCGGAGCGGAAGACGTCGAGCGCGGCGCCTCCGACCTTGCCGGAATCGAGCGCCGCCTGCAGATCCTCGTCGACCACCAGCGGACCGCGCGCGACGTTGAGCACGCGCACGCCGTCCTTGCACCTGGCGAACACCTCGGCGTTCAGCCAGCCTTCGGTCTCGGGCGTCTTGGGCAGGTGGATGGTGAGGAAGTCAGCCGCCGCGTAAACCTCGTCCGGGGTATCGGCGCGCTCGGCCCCGAGCTCGCGATAGCGATCGGCCGAGACGTACGGGTCATATCCCACCACGCGCATACCGAAGCCGCGTGCCCGCTGGGCGACGAGCTGCCCGATCCGGCCGAAGCCGAGCACGCCGAGCGTCTTCTCGAACAGCTCGGTGCCCGAGTACTTGGAGCGGTCCCAGCGGCCGGCGACCAGCGAGGCGTGTGCCTGCGGGACGTTGCGCGCGAGCGCGAGCAGCAGCGCCATGGTGTGCTCAGCAGCGGTGACGACATTCGACTCGGGCGCGTTGGCGACGACGATCCCGCGCTTGGTCGCCTCCCCCACGTCGACGTTGTCGACGCCGACGCCGGCGCGACCGACCGCCCGCAGCGCACCGGCGTGCGAGAGCAGCTCGGCGTCCAGCTTGGTCGCCGAGCGGATCAGGATGCCCTCGTAGCTCCCCAGACGCTCGGCGAGCTCATCCCGCGAGAGGCCGGTGTCGACGTCGACGTCGAAGTGCTCCTGCAGAAGGGAGATGCCGGACTGGCCGATCTTCTCGGCGACGAGAACCTTGGTCATGACTGCTGCTCCAGGACGTAGTCGATACATGCGGTGAGTGCGGTGACGTCGGCGGGGTCGGTCGCGGGGAACATCGCGACCCGTAGCTGGTTGCGCCCGAGTTTGCGATAGGGCTCCACGTCGACGATGCCGTTGGCGCGCAGGGTGGCCGCGACCGCCGCCGCGTCGATCTCCTCGTCGAAGTCGATCGTGCCGACGACCAACGAGCGCTTGGCCGGATCGGTGACGAACGGCGTCGCGTGCGGGTGCGCCTCCGCCCACTGGTACAGCTGCGAGCTCGAGGCCGAGGTGCGCGCCACCATGGCGGGCAGACCGCCCTGGTCGAGCATCCAGTCCAGCTGGTCGGCGAGCAGCAGCAGCGTCGCGATCGCGGGGGTGTTGTAGGTCTGATCCTTGCGGGAGTTGTCCAGCGCCGTCGACAGCGACAGGAAGTCGGGAATCCAGCGGGGCGCTCCGGTCGTGGGGCGATCGCGCTCGATCTGTCCGATCCGCTCCAGAGCCGCCGGGCTGCACACCGCCAGCCACAGGCCGCCGTCGGATGCGAATCCCTTCTGCGGGGCGAAGTAGTAGACGTCGGCCTGCTTGACGTCGACGGGCAGGCCCGCGGCGCCCGAGGTGGCGTCGATCAGCACCAGCGACCCGTCCGAGTCGGCGGGTCGCGCCACCGGGACCATCACGCCGGTCGAGGTCTCGTTGTGCGCCCAGGTGATCGCATCCGCGGACGCGTCGGCGCGGGGTTCGGGCGCGTCGCCCCCCGGCGCCTCGACCACGATGGGATCGGCGAGGAACGGGGCGCCCTTCGTGCACGCGGCGAACTTGGAGGAGAACTCTCCGTAGGTGAGATGCAGGGCGCGCTCGCGCACGACACCGCAGGTGAGCGCGTCCCACAGCGCGGTCGTCCCGCCGTTGCCGAGCACGACCTCGTAGCCGTCCGGCAGCGAGAACAGCGTCGAGATGCCGGCGCGGACCCGGCCGACCAGCGATTTGACGGGCTTCTGGCGGTGCGAGGTGCCCATCACGGCGGCGCCCGGCCCGCTGACGTACTCGAGCTGGGCGTGACGGACCCGGGACGGCCCTGAGCCGAAGCGGCCGTCAGCCGGCTTGAGGGCGTCGGGGATCTCGACGGAGGTGATCTCGGTCATGGGGCGCTCCACTGGAGAGGGGTCGGATGGTGAGCGTGCCCAGGCGCGCGGCAGGTTGAGCGCCGTCGCTCCCCGGTGGTCGCCTCCACCTTGTCGCGCCAGTCACGACGGCATGGCGATCATACTCAGCCGCCGTCGCGGTCACGCCTCCGCCACATCGCGCCGTCCGGGAGCGTCGTTCGGCGCTCCCGGGACGCGTCGGTCGCTACTCCTGCCAGTCGGTGTCGTTGATCCAGGCCATCTGCTTGCGCAGCTCCTTGCCGACCGTCTCGACCTGGTGGCCCGCCTGCTCGGAGCGCATCCGCAGGAAGTTCTCCTGACCGGCGCGGTTCTCGGCGATCCACTCGCGGGCGAAGTCGCCGGACTGGATCTCGGTGAGCACCTGCTTCATCGCCGCGCGAGTCTCGTCGCCGATGATCCGGTTGCCGCGGGTCATGTCGCCGTACTCGGCGGTGTTGGAGATCGAGTAGCGCATCCCGGAGATGCCCTTCTCGTACATGAGATCGACGATCAGCTTCAGCTCGTGGAGGACCTCGAAGTAGGCAAGCCGCTCGTCATAACCCGCGTCGGTGAGGGTCTCGTAGCCCGCTCGGACGAGCTCGGTGACCCCGCCGCACAGGACGGCCTGCTCACCGAACAGATCGGTCTCGGTCTCGTCCTTGAAGGTCGTCTCGATCACGCCGCCGCGGGTGCCGCCGATGCCCTTGGCGTACGCGAGCGCGACGCCGAGCGCGTCTCCGGAGGCGTCCTGGTGGACCGCCACCAGGCACGGCACGCCCGAGCCCTCGGTGTACTGCCGGCGGACCAGATGTCCCGGGCCCTTGGGGGCGACCAGGGCAACGTCGACATCGGGCGGGGGCACGATCTCGCCGTAGTGGATCGAGAAGCCGTGGCCGAACAGCAAGAGGTTGCCGGGCGCGATCCCGTCCTTCAGACCGCGGTCCCAGATCTGCCCGTGCAGCTCGTCGGGCGCGAGCAACATCACGATGTCACCCTCGCTGGCGGCGTCGGCGGGCTCGAGCACCCGGAGTCCGTGGCTCTCGGCCTTGGCGCGGCTCGCGGAGCCCTCGCGCAGTCCTACGACGACGTCGACGCCGGAGTCCTTGAGATTGAGCGCGTGGGCATGGCCCTGGGAGCCGTACCCGATGATGGCGACGGTCTTGCCGTCGAGCTTGGAGAGGTCAGCGTCGTCGTCGTAGAACATGGCCGGAGCCTACAAGGCGCCGGGCCCCGTTCATCTAGCCGCCGAAGGTCCTCTCGAGCGCGAGCACGTCGCGCACGTAGCGGCGTGTCGAGGGCAACATGCCGCGCGCGCGGACCGACTCAAGTCCCTGGTAGTAGGCCGCGATCGTCTCGTGCTGGTTCTCGCCCGTGGCGAGCAGTAGCGACCGCAGCACCGACACCCCTCCCCGGACATTGTCGAGGGCGGAATCGGGCGAGAGGCTGAGTCCGTCGACCTGAGTGAGGTCGTTCCAGGTCGCCGGTTCGAGCTGCATCACGCCGACCGCGCCACTGCTGGAGACCTCGTCGTCGTTGAACCCGCTCTCCTGGTCGGCGATCGCCTCGGCCAGCGGGGCCGGGACGCCGTCGGCCGCCGCGATCGCGCCGACGTCGCCCGTGGACACGTACTCGGCAACAGGATGCGCTCCGCCGGAGCTCGTGGGGGCGGCGGACGTGGTGCTCACTCCGGGGACCGCGATCGTCCGGCCGGCGAGCAGCACGCCGTCCACTGACATTCCGTTGGCGGCGGCCAGCGCCGCGGCGCTGGTCCCGTAGCGCGCCGCGATCCCGCTGAGCGTGTCCCCCACGCGCACGACGTATCCGCCCGACGAAGTGACGGATGCGGTGACGTCCTCGGAGCTCACCGAGCCCCCGCCGGGAACCGTCAGGGTCCGGCCGGCGAGGAGCACGCCGCCCACCGAGATTCCGTTCGCGGCCGCCAGCGCCTGCACGGTCGTCCCGTAGCGCGCCGCGATCCCGCTGAGCGTGTCGCCAAGGCGGACGGTGTATCCACCGGAGGCGGAGGCGCTGGACGTCGGCGTCGGGCTCGCCGCCTCCACCGGCCCGCTCTGGGGTGGGATCTGGATCTGCGAGCCCGCGGTCAGCTGTGCGTCGACTGAGAGACCGTTGGCAGCGGCCAGGCGCGCCACCGATAGCCCGTCGGCGGCGGCGATCGAGGTGAGCGTCTCCCCTCGGCGGACGGTGTGATCGACATTGGCAATGGCGGCGGCCGGCAGAGCGAGCACGGCGGCGGCCACGAGCGGAAGCAGGCGGATCAGATATCGCATCGTTGTTCAGGCTCGCGGGCGAGGCGCGCTCCGGCAACCGGTGCAACCGCGCTTTCACGCGGCGCCCGCGCGCTCGGTCAGGCGCTCGCGCTGCAGACGAGCGAACTGCCCGGCAACACGATCGAGCCGTCGTCGTCGGTGAACGGCTGCGCCAGCTCCCCAACCCGGTCGCGGACCGCCGCACGCTCGGAGTCGCTCAGCTGTGCGGTCGTCGTGCCAAGCGATGGAGACATCTCGATCGTCTCCGCGAGGTACTCATCCAGGGAGCCGAAGCTGCGCTGCATCGCCACCGGCGCCACCTTCACCTCCAGAAAGCCCGCGCCGCCGAGCAGTTCCTCGAGCACGCCGTCCCCGGCGAGCGAGAACTGGTTGGGGATCGCGGGATCAGGAGGATCCATATGCCCGAGCCCGATCAGCGCCTGGCGCGGGATCGTCGCCCACGGGTTGCTCTCCGGGGTGTCCCACACCGCGAGCGCAGCCCGTCCGCCGGGCCTGAGCACCCGGCGCATCTCCCGTGCAGCGGACTCGGGATCGGCCGTCAGCATGATTCCCCAGCGGCAGAGAACTCCGTCGACCGACGCGGTGTCCAGGTCGATCCATTCGAGCTCCAACTGCCGGAACTCGACGTTCGAGATGTGCTGCGCGGCGGCTCGCGCGCGCGCGACCTCGAGCATCGCCTCGGCGCCGTCGCTGGAGATGAGTGTGCCGCCGGGGGCGATCAGCTCGGCGGCCATGAACCCGGTGTCCCCCGGGCCGGCGGCGAGTTCGAGCACGCGGTCGCCGGGCTGCGGGGCGAGCGCGTCGACCATCGTGGCCGACACTCCGACCGCCCAGTCGTGGACGCGGTCGGCAACCCTGCCCCAGCCTTCAGCCGCGCGCTCCCAGCCTTCCCGGCTGTCGACGCGAAACTGGTCGGAGTCGAGCGGGGTCACCCAGAACAGACTATTGGGCCGGGTCGCCGAGCCGTCGCGTGAGCTCGCCGAACGCGGCCTCGATCTGGGCGCTCATCCGCTGCTCGAGGATCGCGTGCAGCGCCTCGGCGGCAAGTGGCCGCAGCGCCTTGACCGAGGCGTCCATCTCCGCCCAGCGGTCCTCCGGCATCCCGGCCTCCTCAAACGGGCGCCACACCTGGTCCATGAACAGCCCCACGAACGCGGCCGAGACGGCGTCGCAGTGTCGCTCCACCTGCTCGAACACGGCCAGCGCCCCGTCCAGGGAGACGCCGCGGGCGACGACGCGCTCGGCGACGGCGAGCAGCGAGGGGCTCGGTGCCAGGAAGCGGTCCGGGCCCACGGGAAGCAGGATCCCGAGCCGCTCGGCCCGGGCCAGAACCTCGGGCGCCCTGTCGGCCTCGACTTCGAAGCGATGCCCGAGCTCGGAGCGAGTCAGCGTCTCGGGTGTCTCCGCGCCGCTGGTCGCAGACAGCACCTGGCGGACCCGCGCCAGCCGCTCCGCGGTCCCTCGCCCGTCCTCCAGCAACCGCTTGATCCCCGCCAGGTTGAAGCCGTCGGCCTGCAGGTCCTGGATGAGTTTCAGCTGCGCGATGTGCGCATCGCCGTAGTACCCCACGCGCACGCGGACCTCGGGCGGGTCGAGCAGCCCCCGGGCCTGGTGGGCGCGGATGTTGCGCACCGACATTCCCGACGCGGCGGCGAGCTGTTCGATCGTGAGCGCGGCGGACACGCACCGAGATGGTATCGGTGGCCGATGTGACATCGGCCGATGTGACATCGATGATTCAGTGGAGCTCGCGCCGCTGCAGCTTGCCGGTCGCGCCCCGGGGGAGCGACTCGACGAGCTCAAAGCGCTTGGGCACCTTGAATCCGGCCAGCCGCGCCCCGCAGAACTCGCGCAGGTCCTCCGCCATCGCGCCGTCGATCGCCGCGCCGTCCGGGTGCCCGGACACCCATCCCAGCCGCGGCACGATCAGTGCGACGACGATCTCCCCCCACTCTGGGTCGGCTCGCCCGACGACGGCCGCGTCGGAGATCGCATCATGCTCCACCAGGACCGCCTCGACCTCCGTCGGAGCGACGTTCTCGCCGCCGGAGACGATCGTGTCGGCGGTGCGGCCCACGATCTCCAGGCGTCCGGACTCGTCGAACCGCCCAAGATCTCCGGTGTGCAGCCACCCGTCGCCGGAGATCGCGCCGCGGGCGACGCTCGGACCGCGCACGAGCAGCTCGCCCGCATCCGAGAGCGTCAGCTCAGCTCCGAACAGCGCGATGCCGTCGGTCGCGATCTGCGAGCAGGTCTCGGTCATGCCGAACGACGGCGCCACCTCGATCGAGGCCTCGCGTGCGCGCGCGAGCAGCGCCGGGGCGATCGGGCCGCCACCGAGCAGGACGCGCCGCAGCGCGGGCGGCTCACGCAGCCCGGCGTCGAGCAGGCGGCCGAGCATGGTGGGAACGAGTGAGACGAGCGTCACCCGCTGGCGCGGGTCGAGCAGCGCGTCGCGGACCGCATCGGTGTCGAAACGCTCGTGCAGAACCACCGTGGTGCCGTAGATCGCCGAGCGCAGCGCGATCGACAGCCCGCCGACATGGGCGAGTGGCATCGGGCACAGCCACCGCTCCTCCGGATCGAGCCCCAGCGCGACCGCTGAGCCGATCGCATTCCACAGCCAGTTGGAGAGCGACAGCTCGACTCGCTTGGGCCCGGCGGTCGTGCCCGACGTGTACATCACGGTCGCGGTGTCGGAGAGGTCGAGCGGCCGCTCGGCTGCCGGCGGGCCCGATGGCAGCTCGGTGAGGGTACGCGCGACGCCATTGAGGCGCACGACCCGTTCAGCATCGGTGAGGCGCAGGTCGATCGGGACCGCGGCCGCGCCGATCGCCAGGCACGCGTGCAGGGCGACGATCAGCTCATCGCTGGGCAGCGCGAGCCCGACGCGGTCACCGTGCCCGATCCCCCATTCGTGCAGCGCACCCGCCACCGCGCCCGCGGCGGCGTGCAACTCGCGATAGCTCCATGTCTGTCGCGGGGTGACGAGCGCGGCCCGCTCGGGGTGCACGCGGGCGGCGCGGCTGAGCCACGGCTCCATCGGACGAGCTTAGGCCCGGCCGGGCGTGGCAGGGCTCAGGCGGGCAGCTGCGCGGGCGAGGCGTCGAGCGTGAACGACGGGACGCGCTGCAACTCATCGGCCAGGGGCCACAGCTCCTCGTGGGAGTCCACCGCCCCGTAGGCGGCCGCGAGATGGCCGAACATGCCGCCCTCACGCGAGCTCACCCGATCGCCCGGCTCGCGGTTCAGCCAGGCGTGATCCACCTGCGGGATCGCCCTCACCGCGTCGAAGGACTCGACCTCTCGCACGACGTATTCGCCGACGGGAGGCAGCCAGGCGTAGTAGAACGCGACTCGCGAGTCCGCTGCGATCGGGGCGAACGCCGGGATGTCGAGCCCGAGCGCGAGCCGCAGGGCCCAGGTGAGCAACGGCGGACCGCCGATCTGCGCCAGCAGCGTGGGAACGACTCCGCCGACGCGCCCGTTGACCTCGATGATCCGCGGACCCACCGGCGTCTGCTTGATCTCGATGTGGAGCACGCCCCGCGTCACCCCGAGCGCTGCGGCGGCTCGCTTGGCGACCTCGATCACCTCGGCGGACTCCTCGGCGTCGAGGTGGGAGGGCAGAAACCCGCCGTTCTCGCGGAGCGGCGGGACGATCGGGAAGCGGCCGCTGACCGCGATGTGCTGCGCGACGCCGTCGACCACGACGAGCTCGACGGAGACCATCGCCGCCACGCCGCTGCCGATCCGGTCGGCGCGGTCGGCCAGGTACTCCTCGAGGATGAACCGCTCCTCCTCGGAGGCGTCGTCAAGGACCGCGGTGAGCTCCTCGGGGCTCCTCACCAGGAACGTCTCTCGCCCGCCCGACCCACGGCGGGGCTTCAGCACGGCCGGCCAGGTCATCTCGAGATCCTCGGCCGCCTCCCGGTCGCCGACAGATTCACGGCATACCGCGATCACGGCAGGGACCGGCAGGCCGCCCTCGCGCAGCGCCAGGCGCTGTTCGAACTTGTCACGCAGCAGCAGCGCGGTGTGGGGGCTGTGGAACGCCAGCCCGAGCGCGGCCGCGATCTCCGCCGCCGGCTCCTGGCCGACATCGCTGAACACGACGATGCCATCGACTCCCGCCTCTCGCAGGGCGGTGATGACATCGTCCCGGCCGAGCCCCTCGACATCGAGCACCGTCCCCAGGCGGGGCAGCAGGCGCGTGAGCGTGCGATCCAGCGGCGATGACCAGCCGGTCACCCACACCAGGTCACACAGATCCTGCGCGGCGTCTCTGATCTCGAAGGGCGAGAACGCCCCCACTTCGTACATGACCGCGAGTCGCGGGCGCGACCCCCCGTCGTGCTTTGGTCCCTGCGTCATCCTTGCCCTCCTGGTCCGGTCCCGTCCGCGGACTCCGCTCCACAGTAGTTGAACGATGCTCGATAAAGCAAGAGATCGGTCCCGATCCCTCAGATCTCCCGGAAAGCGTGCTACCCAGGCGCGGCTCCACAGACGCAGTCTGCACCCATCCGGCGTCGGATGACTGGTCAACTAGAGTGCCCCGGCCAGTGGCATGGACGATAGGAGTGAACGCGTGAGCTTTCAATGGACGCCGTCTGGCGAGTACACCGACATCC
>Ga0335075_10008116_pt1 | contig 16124 bp, 18 predicted proteins | sample Lox_Sample_24_FD_206723 | JGI IMG/M metagenome (GOLD analysis project Ga0335075, IMG submission 206723) | Soil microbial communities from Loxahatchee National Wildlife Refuge, Florida, United States - Lox_Sample_2.4 | ecosystem: Environmental > Terrestrial > Soil > Wetlands | place: USA... | reverse complement strand
GCTGGCCGCGATCAACGCGGCGCTGGCCGGCTGCCTGCCGTCGTATTTCCCCGTCGTGCTGGCCGCGTGGGACTCGTTCCTGCGCGACGGCATGGTCACCAGGTCGATCTGGCAGTCCACGACGGGTACCGCCCCGTTCGTCGTGGTCTACGGGCCGGCCAGGCAGCGGCTCGGGCTGAACTCCCGCGGCAACGTGTGGGGCTCGGGCTTCCGCGCCAACGCGACGATCGGCCGCGCGATCCGGCTCGGCGCGATCAACGGCCTCGGCCTCAAGCCGCACGTGTTCGACCAGGCCACCCAGGGCACGCCCGCCAAGTACTCCTGCTGCATCGCGGAGAACGAGGAGGACTCCCCCTGGCCGAGCCTGGCCGCGGACAACGACATCGGCCCGGACGACAGCGCCGTCTCCGCGACCGTTATCCGCTCGGTGCTGCACATCGAGGCCAGGCACACCACCGCCCCCGAGCAGCTCGCCGCGGACTTCGCCGACTCGCTGTGCCGCACCGGCGCGCTGGTCCGCGCCAAGGCCAGCGGTTACGTGGTGCTCAACCCGGAACACGCGCGGCTGTTCGACAAGCACGGCTGGTCCAAGGCCGACGTGCGGGCCGCCATCGCCGACCAGGGCTGGCGCACCTACCGGGACCTCGAGACAGCCGGCAAGGAGGCTATCGCGGGCGGCACCGGCTGGCGGCTGCCCGCCGACCACCCGGACGCCCGGCCGCAGGAACCGCCCGAGGACCCGGGCACCCCGGTGCAGCTGATCACGTCCGTCGACGCGGTGCAGATCGTGGTGGCCGGCGCGCCCAACGCCGGGGTGTCCTCGATCGTCGAGACGTTCAGCTTCGACCGGGCGCCGGCGATCACCAAGGTCGAGGAGAGATAGCGGGAGCGCGCCCCGTGGTACCGCGATCCGCCGCGGTGGCGGTCACCACGGGCCGCCCTGCCCAGTTATCCGGAACGTCTCCGGCCGGCTCCGCGGCGTATCGTGGCTGTCATGGCCGCCGAGCGCCGCGATGAGGTGCCTGCCGACAACGCGCGGCTCGTCGCCTGGGCGGGCCCGGCGTTCCTCCTGTTCTCGGTCGTGCTGATCCCGTGGACCATCTACCTGGGCTACTCGCTGCCGGACAGGCAGGAGTCCTCGCACTACAACATCGCCTGGGTGGGGTTCGACGTCATCCTGCTCGTGGTGCTGGCCGCCACGGGGTTCTTCGCGATCCGCCGGTCCCACCTGCTGGCGGTGAGCGCCACCGCGGCCGCGACCCTGCTGGCCATCGACGCCTGGTTCGACGTGATGACCGCGCTGCCTGGCAGCCAGTTCCTCCAGTCGCTGGCCTCCGCGGTCTTCATCGAGCTGCCGCTCGCGGCCGTGTGCGGCTGGCTGGCCTACCACACCGAGCACCTGGAGAAGGAGCGGATCACCCTGCTGCCGGCGCGCGGCAGCTGGCAGCGGCTAGTCCAACCGGGCGGACTACCCGTCCCCCCGGACCCCCCGGGGCCCGGCGGGGACGGATGAGCCAGCCGCGGGTGCGGGCGCGCCGGGTGTACGAGGAGCCGGACGCGTCGGACGGCACGCGGGTGCTTGTCGACCGGCTGTGGCCGCGCGGGCTGGCCAAGGCCGCCGCGCGCCTCGATGAGTGGCTGAAGGTGATCGCGCCGTCGGACCAGCTGCGCCGCTGGTACGGCCACGACCCGGCCAAGTTCGCGGAGTTCCAGCGCCGCTACGGCGACGAGCTGCGCGATCCGGAGCGGGCCGCGGCGCTCGGGCACCTGCGCGAGCTGGCCGCCGCGGGCCCGGTCACGCTGCTGACCGCGACCAGGGACCTGGCGCACAGCGAGGCGGCGGACCTGGTGGAGCGGCTCCACGCCGGCTAGGCCCCCGCTTCTTGCTGTTATCAGAGCGGCCGGATTATCGTGGGGAGTTTGACGTCCAAAACCCGGCCGAAGTCCCCACGATCTTCCGGAACCCAGCCGTGGCGGGCCACAACGGGGCGGCGGGTTTTGCCGTGTCGCACCCTCTTGCCCGCGTGCCCCCGGCGTATCAGGCTCTGGGTGTGGCAGCGGTATTGCCCCAGCAAAGAGCTAATGAAAGGGCGGGAGCCACGTGCGGGCCGTTCTGTATATCGATAAAGAAGCGGGGACGGCCGTCAGCGACGTGCCGGACCCCAGCCCGGGACCCGATGATGTCGTCGTCGTCGTGGAGGCGTGCGGGCTGTGCGGATCTGACGTGCACGCCGTGCAGAACGGGCAGTGCGCGCCGGGGCAGATCCTCGGGCACGAGTTCAGCGGGCGGATCGTAGCGCTCGGCTCCAACGTGACCGGCTGGACCGAGGGGCAACCGGTGGCCGCCTCCCCGCTCGGGTCGTGCGGCAAGTGCCGGATCTGCGCGCGCGGGCTGGCGTTCCGCTGCCCGGCGGTGCCCAACATCGGCATCACGATCCCCGGCGCGTACGCGGAGTACGTGAAGGTGCCGGCCAGGCAGCTGGTGGCGTTGCCCGAGGACCTGCCGGTGGAGCTGGGGTCGCACGCCGAGCCGCTGTCGGTGGGGTCGCAGGCGGCGAAGCTGGCCTCGATCGGGCCCGGCGACCCGGTGCTCGTTTACGGCGTGGGGCCCATCGGGCTCTACGCGATCATGGCGCTGAAGCTGGCCGGGGCCGGCCCGATCGTCGCGGCAGGCCGGTCCGCCGGACGGCGCGCGGCGGCCGCGGACGTCGGCGCCGACGTGGTGATCGACACCCGGGAGACGCCGGTGGCCGAGTACGCGAAGCAGTCAGGGACGCTGTTCGCGGCGGCGCTGGAGTGCTCCGCGGCACCGGGCGCGTTCGGCGAGGTGCTGTCGGTGGTCGAGCCCGGCGGGACGTGCGTGGAGGTCGCGCTGACGCCGGAGCCGGTGGGAACGCCGCTGTTCGGGATCGTCAGCGAGGGGCACCACCTGGTCGGCGCGTGCGCGTTCTCCGACGACACGTACCGGGAGTCGGTCGCGCACCTGGTCGCCGGGCGAGTGCCGGTGGACCGGCTGGTCTCCGAGCGGGTGTCGCTGGACGAAACGCCAGACGCGCTGAAGCGGCTGCAAACACCAGGGTCGCTCGTGCGGATCATCTCCCGTCCAGGCGCATAGAGCAAAGGAGCTTCTCACGTGAAGGATTTCGCGGGCAAGACCGTCGTCGTCACCGGGGCGGGCAGCGGCATGGGCAAGGCGTTCGCGACGCGCTGGGGCGCGGAGGGGATGAACGTCGTGATCGGCGACATCCAGCAGGACGCGCTGGACGCCACGGTCGCCGAGCTGTCGGCCGCCGGGGTGCCGGTGCTCGGGCTGCGCGCCGACGTGTCGAAGCTGTCCGACATCGAGGCGCTGGCCGACGCGGCCGAGGAACGGTTCGGGAAGATTCACCTGGTGCACAACAACGCCGGCGTCGAGGGGTACCTGGACGGGCCGATCTGGTCGGCCACCGCCAAGGACTGGGAGTGGACGCTGTCGGTCAACCTGATGTCGGTGATCTACGGCATCAGGACGTTCGTGCCGCGGATGCTCGCGCACGGCGAGGAAGGGCACGTGGTCAACACCTGCTCGATGACCTCGGTGATCGCGGCGGGCAACATGTACGGGATCTGCAAGCACGCGATCCTCGCCATGACCGAGGTGCTCGCCGCGGACCTGGAGGCGGCCGGCGCGAACGTCGCGGCGACCGGGATCTGCCCGGGGATCATCGCGACCAACTTGTTCCACGGGTCGCGGAACCGGCCCGCCGCGCTGGCCAACGACGGCGGCATGTCGTCGTCGGGCGCGGAGCTGCGCGACCACATGCACGCGGTGCTGTCCAAGGGCATGCCGCCGTCCGAGGTGGCGGACAAGGTCGTCACGGCGGTGCGGGAGAAGAAGCCGTACCTGCTCACCGACCACGAGTGGGACAGCAGGATCGTCGCCAGGCACGAGGCCATCATGGCCGGGGCGGTCGGCCCGGCCGCGACAGGGGTGCTAGACGCGGAGGGTGTCCGATGAGCGAGCTCGCGAGCGAGCCAATAAGCACTGTGCGTCCGCGAATGCGGCCGGCGAGCGCCAGCGAGGAGGTCTCATGAGCGTGCGGTACGGACTGGATGAACAGGTCGCGGTCATCACCGGCGCGGCCAACGGGTTCGGGCTGGCGGTCGCGCAGCGGCTGTCGGACGAGGGCGCCCGGCTGGTGCTTGTCGACCGGGACGCCGACGGGCTGGCCGCGGCGGCGGAGAAGCTCGGCGGGACGGCGGTCGTCGCGGACGTGTCGGTCGAAGCCGACGTCGACGCGTACGTGCAGGAGGCGGTCGACGCGCACGGGCGGATCGACCTGTTCTTCAACAACGCGGGCATCGAGGGCCGGATGGCGCCGATGACCGAGCTGTCGGTCGCCGACTTCGACCGGGTCTGGTCGGTCAACGGCCGCGGCGTGTTCATGGGGCTGCGCGCCGTGCTGAAGGTCATGAAGCCGCAGGGGTCGGGCGTGATCGTGAACACCGCGTCGATGGCGGCGATCAAGGGCGCGGCGACGTTCTCCCCGTACATCGCCTCCAAGCACGCGGTGCTCGGGCTGACGAAATCGGCGGCGCTGGAAGGAGCACCGTACGGGATCAGGGTCAACTGCGTGGCGCCGGGGCACTTCGACACCCGGATGGGCCGCGACCTGACCCACCAGATCAACCCGGACGATCCCGATGGCGTGTTCCGCGCGGTGTCGGAGTCGGTGCCCTACGGCAAGCGCTACGGCACGGCCGCCGAGGTCGCGAACGTGGTGATGTGGCTGCTGTCCGACGAGTCGGAGTACGTGTCCGGGTCGCTGTATCTCATCGACGGCGCCCTCAACGCGGGCTGAGCTGCCCCGCCCCGGTAGCCTCTGGTGCCGTGGGCGTGTACCAGGCGGTTTACCGGCTCGCGCTGCGGCGGCTGCCGCCGGAGGCGGCGCACGCCGCGGGGTTCTGGCTGATCCGTTTCGCGGCCGCGGTGCCGTTCGGTGCCTGGGTACTGCGGCGGTTCCTCGCGCCGCGCGATCCGCTCTTGCGGGTCCGGGCGCTCGGGCTGGACTTTCCCGGGCCGCTCGGGCTCGCGGCGGGGTTCGACAAGGACGGGCACGGCGTGGCCGGGCTGGCGGCGCTCGGGTTCGGCTTCGTCGAGGTCGGCACGGTCACCGCGCGGCCGCAGCCGGGGAACGCGAAGCCGCGGATGTTCCGGTTCCCGGCCGAACGTGCCCTGGTCAACCGGATGGGCTTCAACAACGCCGGGGCCGCGGCGCTCGCGGCGCGGCTGCGTTCTTCGCGCGGGCCGCGGCCCGTCGTGGGCGTGAACATCGGCAAGACGAAGGTCGTCCCTGAGGATGGGGCCGTGGCGGACTACGTGACGAGCGCCCGGCTGGTCGCGGACGTGGCCGACTACGTGGTGGTCAACGTCAGCTCCCCCAACACCCCGGGCCTGCGCGACCTGCAGGCGGCGGACAAGCTTCGGCCGCTGCTGCGCGCGGTGCGGGCCGCGCTGGACGAGGCGTCCCCGCGGCGCCGGGTGCCGTTGCTGGTGAAGATCGCGCCGGACCTGGCCGACGCCGACGTCGACGCGGTCGCCGACCTCGCGCTGGACCTGGGCCTGGACGGCATCATCGCGACGAACACCACGATCTCCCGCGCCGGGCTGCGCGACAGCGCGGCCGTCGCCGGCGCGGGTCCCGGCGGCATGTCCGGCGCGCCGTTGCGCGGGCGCGCCCTCGAGGTGCTGCGCCGTCTGCACGCCCGCACCGGGGACCGCCTGGTCCTCATCGCGGCGGGTGGCATCTCGAGCGCCGACGACGCGCTTGAACGGCTAGCGGCGGGCGCGACCTTGCTGCAGGCCTACACCGCGTTCATCTACGAGGGCCCGCTGTGGCCGCACCGCATCCAGGCGGAGCTCGCCGGCCGACTCCGTGATGCTGACCTGGCCGTGCCGTAAGTCCTTGTCCGCGGCGCTGGCCGCTTCGAGCCCGGCGATGAGGATGTTCAGCCCGAACTCGAAGCGCTCGTCGCCGTCCGCCCCGGTCATGTCCTGGGCGACAGACGTGAGCACCGGGTAGCGGCCGGGAGGCAGCGAGGCGTAGAAGGCGTGCACCCCGGCGAAGTACCGCTCGATTTCGGCCGGATCGGCCCTCCGGTACAGGCCGGCCTCGTAGGCGGCGGCTGACACGTAGAGCACGAGCTGGTCGAAGCCGAGGGCGACGATCCGATCCGACAGGCCGCCGGACCGCAGCACCCCGGTGAGCACCTCGGCGGCGGCCAGGGTCTGCGGCGCGGTGGGCACTCTGCCTAGTCCGGCGAGGGCGGCGTCGGTGTGCGAGGCCAGGATGTCGCGCAGGTCGCGCAGCAGCCGGTGCACCTGCTCGCGCCACCTGGCGGGGTCGGGTTCTTCCAGCCTGACCTGGCCGACCAGCGCGTCGAAGACCAGCTCGAGCAGCTCCTCGCGGCCGGAGACGTGCGCGTACAGCGAGGCCGCGCCGGTGCCGAGCCGGTCGGCGACCCGGCGCATGGTCAGCCCGGCGTAGCCCGCTTCGTCCAGCACCTCGATCGCGGCGTCCACGATCACCGGGACCGACAGCGTCGGCTTGCGCCCGGCCGCGGACCGGCGTCTGGGCACCCGCGGCGGCGCCGCGGGGAGCGCGGCCGACTGTTCCCTGCGGCTTGACGTTTCCATAGCAACAGTGTAGAACGATGTTCGTAAACCTTCAACGAACATTGTTCGGAACGTTCTTCAGAATGAGGTACGGGGAAATGAACGGAACCGACCGCGGCTATTCGCGCAGGTGGGCGGTGCTAGCCCTGGTGCTGGCTGCCGAGTGTATGGACCTGCTCGACGGCTCGATCGTGAACGTCGCGGCGCCGACGATCAGGACCGACCTGACGGCCAGCGCGGCCGCGCTGCAGTGGATCATCGGCGGGTACGCGCTGGCCTTCGCCGTCGGCCTGATCACCGGGGCAAGGCTCGGCGACCGGTACGGGCGCAAGCGCCTGTTCGTGATCGGCTCGGCGGGCTTCGGCGCGGCCTCGCTGGCCGCGGCCCTGGCGGTCAGCCCCGCGATGCTGATCGGCTGCCGCCTGGCGCAGGGCGCCGCCGCCGCACTGCTCATCCCGCAGGGTCTCGGCATCATCAGGGATGTCTTCGCCCCGGCTGAGCAAGGCCGCGCCTTCGCCGTCTTCGGCCCGGTCATCGGGCTGTCGGCGGTGCTCGGGCCGATCGCCGGCGGCGCCCTCGTCAGCCTGGACGCCTTCGGCACCGGCTGGCGGCTCATCTTCCTGGTCAACCTGCCGCTGGCGATCGCCGCCGCGATCGGCGCGGCAGGGATCATGCCAGAATCCAGCGCACCGCGGACGCCGCGGCCTGACGGCCCGGGCACGCTGCTGTGCGCGGCCGCGATGGGCCTGCTCGTGTACCCGCTCATCCAGGGCCGCCAGGCGGGCTGGCCGCCGTGGACGTACCTCATGATGGCGGCCAGCGTGCTGGCCGCCGGGCTGCTGGCCGGCTGGAGCCGCCGCCAAGCCCGGCGCGGGCACGGCACCCTCATCGAGACCAGCGTCTTCCGGCACCGCGGCTACAGCGCCGGGCTGGCCTGCGTGGTCGTCTTCTTCGCCGGGATGACAGGGACGCTGCTGACGCTGACCCTGTACCTGCAGTTCGGCGAGCACTTCTCGGCCATCCACGCCGGCCTTACCCTCGCGCCGTTCGCCGCGGGCTCGGCCGTGGGCGCGGTCACCGCGGCCACCGTCATCGTGCCCCGGCTCGGCCGCGGCGCGCTCCAGGTCGCCGCCGTGCTGATCGCCGGCGGGACCTGGTGGCTGTACAGCGTCATCGGCGCGCACGGACTGGCCACCACCTCGGCCCAGCTCATCCCCGCCCAGCTCGTCCTCGGCACCGGGATCGGCATGCTCATCTCCCCGCTGTTCGACTTCATCCTGGCCGCGGTCGGCGACCACGAGGTCGGCTCGGCCTCCGGCGTGCTGAACGCGGTGCAGCAGCTGGCCAGCGCGATCGGGGTCGCCGCGATCGGGACGGTCTTCTTCGCCGCCCTGGGCCACTCCGGGTTCGTGGCGGCCATCGGCCAGTGCCTGAAGATCCAGCTCTGCGTGGCGGCCGTGCTCTTCGTGCTCGCCCGGGCGCTGCCGCCTACCGCCTCAGGGATCACCCCGATGCCGGCGGCCGCGGACCCAGGGTGCGAACCGGGCTGATCCCGATCGACGCCGCCAGCCGTCGGCGGGAGCCTTGAAGCACAACAGTTCACCGCGCAAAGCGGAGCTCAGCCCGCAGGGAGACCGATCATCATGCCCGCCTTCATCGCCCTCGTCCTCGTCGCCGTCGTGGCCGTGGTCCTCCTCAGCATCGCCATCCACATCCTGTTCTCTCCCTGGCTGTTGGCGGCCATCGCCATCGTGGCCCTGATCAAGTTCTGGCCGCGGCACAGCCGCCAGTAGCCCTGATGTCAGGCCTCGCGACACACGATCGCACCGCGACACGCCCGCGCGCCCTAGCCAGGACCGCGGGCGTGTGCTACGTCCTGGAGGGCGCGGCGTCGGCATTCGGCGCCATTCACGTCGTCAGCCAGGTCACGGTCGCGGGGAACGCCACCGCGACCGCGGCCAGCGTGCTGGATCACCAGGCGCTGATGTGGGCCGGATTCAGCCTCGCGCTGGTCGCGGTGGCCTGCCACATCGTCTACGCGGTCTTGTTCTACGAGATCTTCAAGCCGGTCAGCAGGACGCTGTCGCTGATAGCCGCGGCGATCAGCCTGGTGGCGGCGGCCATCCAGGCCTGCGCCGCGCTGTTCCAGGCGGCGCCGCTGCTCGTGCTGCGCGACGGCGGCATGACCGCGTTCGGCGGGTCGCAGCGGGACGCGCTGGCGCTGCTGTCGCTCGACCTGAGCCGCCAGGCGTTCGATATTTACCTGGTCTTCTTCGGGCTGTGGCTCGCGCTGATCGGGTACCTGATCGTCAGGTCGGGGTTCATCCCGGCCGTCGTGGGGGTGCTCGCGATGTGTGGGGGCCTGTGCTACCTGACCCTGCTGGTGCCGCCGCTCGCCAGCTACCTGTACCCGTGGTACCTGGCGCCGGACGTGATCGGCGAGCCCGTGCTCTTGCTGTGGCTGCTCATCATCGGGCTGAACCCGCATCGCTGGCTGCTCGCGCAAGGGTCTTGATAGCCCATCCCGCTGTTTCCGCTGCCGCCGCCGGCTCCAGGCCGAGGTAGTCCTTCCAGTACAGCCAGGCCATCGGGGAGGTCAGCAGCAGGACGGTGCGCAGCAGAAACTCGGAAGCCTCGTCGCCACTGCCGGCCTGGTCGCCCAGGGCGGTGCGCAGCATGTCCAGCCGGGCCTGGACGTTGGGCCGCGGCACTCGCTCGGGGTCGGCGCCGGCCAGTGTCCACCGGACCACGTTCTCCAGGGCGGCGGATCGCTGGAAGACGGTGCCCACGGCCTCGGTGAGGTCGGCTGCGGAAGCGGGGGCGAGCCCGGCGGTCACGGTCCGGAACTGGTAGCCGGCGAGGGCGGCGAACAGGTCCCGCTTGGTCGGGAAGTGCCGGTACAGCGTGGGCTCGGACACGCCGGCTTGCTTGGCCACCGCCGCCATCGAGATCTCCAGGGGGTGCTCGTCGTCAATGAGCACGGCGAGGGCCTCGATGATCCGCTGTTCGGTGACCGCGCGCTGGGCCTGGCGCAGCGAGGGCCTTGACGTGTCAGATGCCATACTTATGATAGTAACACTGTCATCTAGATAAGGAGGCTCTCAGCTATGTCTCAGGCGGAAGAAGTCCTGCACGGCATCTACGCGGCGATCAACACCGGCAACCTCGCCATGCTCGACCAGCTCGTCGCCCCCGATTACATCGAGCACAGCGAGGGCTTCCAGGGAGTGGAGCTGTTCAAGCAGCAGCTCACCGCCTTCCGTGCGGCGTTCCCCGACCTCCGGGTGACCGTCGAGGACGTGCTGCTGGCCGACGGCGGCCGGTTCGCCAGCCGGACCACCGTGACCGGAACGCACACCGGGGACCTCATGGGCATGCCCGCGACCGGCAGGCACATCAGCGTCGAGGCCGTCGACATCGGGCGCGTCGAGAACGGCCGGGCGAAGGAGCGCTGGGGCGGCCTCAACATGTACTCGATGCTGACCCAGCTCGGCGTGGTCCCCGCTCCCCAGCCAAGCTAGCCGCTGACCCGGCTCATGCCCAGCTCCGTGCTTCGCGGCGTGCTTGCCTGCGTTGCTGCCTGCGGGCGTGGATAGGTCCACGGGACCGCACGCCCCCGGCCTGGCTAGCGGCCGGCATGGCCGGCTGGCCGCCGGACAGCGACGGCGCGGCGTGCATCCGGGCGGCGGTGACGGCGTTTTGCCCGGCGAAGCTGAGCGCCAGCGCGAGCAGGATCGCGCCCAGACCGGAAGCCTCGCGGTGGCCGACGGCGGCATCCAGGCCGTACAGCAGGCCGCGCGCCAGGATCAGCGCGCCCCACAGGGCCAGGGTGCGCGCCGATCGGGCCCGGGCGGTCCGGCCCCCGATGTGGTGCTGACCGCGGTCAACTCCGAGACAGTCATCGGCCACGTCACCGACGGAACCGCGGATCTCGGCTTCATCGAGGGCCCGCGGCGCCCTGCCAGGCTGCGCAGCCGGATCATCGGCCATGACCGGCTGGCCGTCATCGCCTGTCCCGGCCATCCCTGGACGCGCCGCCGCGGCGGCATCACCGCGGCGGAGCTGGCCGCCGCTTCGCTGGTCAGCAGGGAAGGCGGCTCGGGGACCCGGGATACCCTGACCACGGCGCTGACCGCTGTCCTCGGCGCGCGCTACGTGCAGGCGCCGCCCGCGCTGTCGGTTTCCACCACCGCGGCGGTCCGCGCGGCCGTGCTGGCGGCGGTGGCGCCCGCCGTGATCAGCGACCTGGCCGTCGCCGATGAGCTGGCCGCGGGCCGGCTAGCCGAGGTCAGGACGCCGGAGCTTGACTTGCGCCGGGCCCTGCGCGTCATCTGGGACGGCGGGCCCAATCCGCCCGCCGGCGCGGCGCGGGAGCTGGTCACGCACATTGCCAGCCGGGCGGTTTCGTGACGATGGAGGCGGCGCTGATCGTCCGCTGATCTCTAGACTTGCCTCGTGGGCGGGACGATTGGCATGGCGGGCGTAGTCGCCGCGCTTTCTGTCGTGAGCGACCTGGCTCGCGGGCATCCTTCCGGCGAGGCGATGCGCGCGGGCTTGCTCGCGACGGAACTGGCCCGGCGGGCCGGGCTCGATGAGCGTGATCAGGGCGAGGTCTACTACGGGACGCTGCTGCGGTTCGCCGGCTGCGCCGCGACCTCGCACGAGATCGCCGCGGCGTTCGGCGGCGACGACATCGTGGTCCGTGCCCGGGGAGACCTCATCGATCCGGCCGAGCCTGCCGAGGCCATGGAGTTCCTGGCTGGACTGGGCGTGGACGCGGTGCGCCTGCGCGCGATGGGCGGCCCGGCGGGCGTCGCACGGCTGAAGGCCGAGGGGGCACGGGCGGACTGTGAGGTCGGCGCGGACCTGACGGCCCGCCTCGGGCTGCCCGAGGGGGTCCGGCGCGCGGTCCTGGACAGCTTCGAGCGCTTCGACGGCCACGGCTTCCCGGCCGGCCGGGCTGGCAGCGAGGTCGCCGCGGCATCCCGGTTCGCCGCGGTCGGCTACGCGGCCGTGATGTTCGACGCCGTCGGGGGCGCCGAGGCGGCGGAGCAGGCGGTGGCCCGCTGGTCTGGCCGGGCGCTGGACCCCGCGGTGGTGTCGGTTTTCGCGGACGCACCGGGTGAGCTGCTGGCGATGTCCAGCCCTGATGACCTGTGGGCGGCCGCGGTCGACGCCGAGCCGGCGCCGCGGCGGGCGTTCCGCGACGAGGCGGCCCTGGAGGAGGCCCTGGCGGGTTTCGGCGATGCCGCCGACCTGAAGAGCCCGTGGTTCACCGGCCACGCGCGCGGGGTCGCCGGGCTGGCGCGCGCCGCGGCCGGCGCGGTCTCGCCCGCCGCGGCCCAGATCGCCTACCGGGCCGGGCTGGTACACGACCTCGGCCGGGTCGCCGTGCCCGCCGGTGTCTGGGAGCGCCCAGGACAGCTGCGGGCCGATGAATGGGAACTAGTGCGGCTGCATCCGTACCACACCGGCCGGATCCTGGCCCGGTCGCCGGTGCTCGCGCCGCTGGGCCTCGTCGCGGGCAGGCATCACGAACGCGTGGACGGGTCCGGGTACCCGGCCGGCATGGGCGCGTCGGAGCTGGACACCGCGTGCTGCCTGCTCGCCGCCGCCGACGTGTGCCACGCGCTGTGTGAGCCGAGGCCGCACCGGGCCGCCCTGGACCGGGCCGCCGCAGCACGCGTCATGTCCGGTCTGCCGCTCGACCGCGACGCGGTCCGCGCGGTGCTCGACGCCGCGGGCGCCCCGCCGCCCGCCCTGCCCGCCCTCCCGGCCGGCCTGACCGAACGGGAACTCGAGATCCTGCGCCTGCTCGCCGCGGGCAGCACGAAACGCCAGATCGCCGCTGAACTGGTGATCTCGCAGTCGACCGTGCATACGCACACGGTGCACATCTACGCCAAGTGCGGCGTCTCGACCCGGGCCGGCCTGGCGATGTTCGCGATGCGGCATGGCCTCGCGCTCAGGACCGGACTGGCCGCCGCCAATATCGACTGAACAGTCGATATTCCGCGGCGGCCCCGCGGCCTACGGTTCCAGGCAAGGCACACACGGAATGCGGAGGAGCAGACCATGAGCACCGAGCAGAACATTGACACGGCCAGGCGGATGTACCAGGCGTTCGGCACCGGAGACGTGCAGGCCATCCTGGACCTGGTCACCGACGACGTCGACTGGTCCACCGACGCGGCGATCGAGTCCGCGCCGTGGTACGGCCCCAGGCACGGCAAGGACGGCGTGGCCAGCTTCTTCGGGGCCGTCGGGAAGACCGGCCCGGTCACCGAATTCGCCCCGCTCGCCTTCGCGGGCAACGACGACGGGGACGTCATGGTGTTCATCCGCTACGCCTTCACCGTCACCGCGACGGGCAAGCAGGTCACGATGAACATGCACCACTACTGGAAGTTCCGCGACGGCAAGGTCTGCTTCGTCCGCAGCTCTGAGGACACCGCACAGGTCACCGCGGCCCTGGCACCATAGCCGGGGCCGTGGCGCTGCCCACGACGGCCGGGCGGACGAACTTCGGCACGTTCGGCAGCTCGGTGTGGTCGAGCTCGGTGACCGTGAAGCCGGCCTGGCGGACGGAGTCGAGGGTGGGGCGGTTGCAGTCACAGCGGACCACGATCCTGTTGAGCCAGTTCATCCGGTCCTGCAGGCGGGCCACGGCGGGGTCCGCGGCGCGGAGGTGCTCGATGAACAGCAGCCGCCCACCGGGGCGCAGCACCCGGCGCAGCTCGCGCAGGGCCCGGGGCTGGTCATCGACCCCGCACAGCACCAGCGTCGAGACCGCCACGTCGAAGGAGTGGTCCTCGAACGGGAGATCCTCGGCCGGGGCGCGCAGCACCGTCGCGGACGGCCGCTGCCCGGCGGCGCGCCGCTCTAGCCGCCGCAGCATGGGCGGTTCTGGCTCGGTGATCGTCAGGGACCGGACCTCCGGGCCGTAGCAGGGCAGGTTGACTCCGGTCCCGCCGCCGATCTCGATCACGTCGCCGCTCGCGCCGGCGAGCAGGCGCTCGCGCATGGCACGCAGCCCGCCCTGCTCGGCCGTGGCCATCTGCCGGTCGTACGTCAGGGCGAAGAATGTGCTCCGCAGGCTCATGATGTCCTCTTTTCGTCGCGCGGAGATCGCTGATAGCGCGAACGTAACGAGGCGGCGCTGGCCGGCGCATGAGGCGAACACCCCATCTTCGAGCCTGTCCGCGCTGGCGGCGGGAGGTTACGCTTGGCTGGTGGGAGGGGTTGCCGGTGACCGGCGCGCCCGGCTGGCCGAGCTGGTCGCGGCGCTATCGCTCGGCGTGGACCTGGGGTTCGGCCAGCCGATGGAGCACGTGCTGCGGCAGTGCCTGATAGCGCTGCGGCTGGCCGACCACGCGGGCGTGGGCGAGCAGGACCGCATGGCGGTCTATTACACCGCCCTGCTGGTCAACGTCGGCTGTCACTCTGACGCGCACGAGCAGGCGAAATGGTTCGGCGACGACATCACGCTGAAGTCCGGCAAGTACGCCTACGAGCTGGGCAGCGTGCGCGGTGCGCTGGCCATGATGCGGCTGGTCGGCGCGGGCAACCCGCCGCTGCACCGGTTCCGGGTCGGGCTCGAGTTCGCCTTCTCCGGGTACCGCGAGCTGGACGGGATGATCTCCCAGCACGCGAGGCTGGCCAGCACGCTCGCCGAGCAACTGGGCTTGCCCGGCCCGGTGCGCGACGGGGTCGGCGCGGCGTACGAGCAGTGGGACGGGCGCGGCTGGCCGGGGGCCGTGAAGAGCGACGCGATCCCGGTCGCGTCCAGAATCGCCCAGCTAGCGGAGTTCATGGAGGTGGCGCACCGCGTCGGCGGCGTGACGGCGGCGACCACGCTGGCCCGCCGGCGGGCGGGCAGGCAGTTCGACCCGGCGCTGGTCACGCTGCTGTGCGCCAGGGCGAGCGAGATATTCGGCGGTCTCGACGCGGTGCCCGCCTGGCAGACCGTGATCGCGGCCGAGCCGGCGCTCGCCGTCGAGCTGTCGGAGGAGCAACTCGACCGCGCCCTGGCGGCCATCGCGAACTTCGTGGACCTGAAGTCGCCGTACACCCTGGGGCATTCGGTGGCGGTCGCGGAACTGGCGGAGGAAGCAGGCCGCGGGCTGGGGCTGCCGCCGGAGCAGGTGCTGCTGCTGCGCCGGGCCGGGTTCGTGTACGGGTTCGGGCGGCTCGGGGTGTCGAACTCGATCTGGGACCGGTCAGGCCCGCTCAGCGCGGGCGAGCGGGAACGCGTCCGGCTGTACCCCTACCTGACCGAGCGCATGCTGCACCAGTCGGCGGCGCTGGCGCCGCTCGGCGAGATCGCGGTGCAGCACCGCGAGCGGCTCGACGGCAGCGGCTACCCGCGCGGGCTCGCCGGCGGCGCGATCTCCCGGCTGGCCCGGGTGCTCGCGGCCGCCGACGTGTACATCTCGATGCGCGAGCCCCGGCCGCACCGGCCCGCGCGGCCGGCCCAGGAGGCGGCCGCGGAGCTGCACGCCGAAGTCCGGGCCGGACGGCTGGACGGCGCGGCCGTCGACGCGGTGCTCGCGGCCGCCGGCCACCGGCAGCCGCGCCGCCGCCAGGCGGTCGCCGGCCTGACCGCCCGCGAGGTCGAGGTGCTCATCCTGCTCGCCAGGGGCCTGTCCAACAAGCAGATCGCCGAGCAGCTCGTGGTCACGCCGAAGACGGCCGGCAACCACGTGGAGCACATCTACGCCAAGATCGGCGCCTCGAGCAGAACCGCCGCCGCGCTGTTCGCGGTGCAGCACGGCCTGCTCCCCGGTCCGCTAGCGCACGAGGGCGGCGTCGCTGACGCGGTGCTGACCTGAATCGACGGCGCGAGGGCGGCGCAAGGTCAGCACGCTGACCACCGCGGTCCAGACGGCGAAGGCCAGGAAGGCACCGAACTCAGCCGGGGTCAGCACCACGACGGCGATCACGAAAGACACCCAGCCGAGCCAGCTGGGCAGCGCCTTGCTCCGGACGATCACCAGGCCGATGGCGACCGCGAAGATGAACCAGCCCGCGACGCTGGTGAGCACCATGTCGTTCGCGGCCGCGTTGAGGGCCTGCGCGGCCGCTGGCTGCAGCTGGCCAGGCGCGGCGGCGAGCGTCCAGCTCAGGCCGGCGCCGATCGTCTGGCCCGCCGCCAGCAGGACCGCACCCGCCAGCGCGGTCACGGTGAGGCCATCGTGGGACGTGTGCCGCCGGAAATACACCCGGAGCCAGCCCGCGAAAGAGACCAGGGCGATAAAGGCGAATGCCAGGAAAACATCCGAGGCTTTCTGGCGCGCCCCGTGCTGTGCGTAAAACGCGATCACGGCCTGGCCGCTCGCGGTGTCGTTCGGCGCGCTGCCCGCTAGCACCGCACCGATCGCCACCAGCACGGTGAACGCGATTCCGGTGAGCGCCGCGGCGCGGCTCCAATTGTCACTATCCACTCGAGTCATGACGGTTCCCCTCCGTT
>Ga0335075_10008115_pt1 | contig 16124 bp, 22 predicted proteins | sample Lox_Sample_24_FD_206723 | JGI IMG/M metagenome (GOLD analysis project Ga0335075, IMG submission 206723) | Soil microbial communities from Loxahatchee National Wildlife Refuge, Florida, United States - Lox_Sample_2.4 | ecosystem: Environmental > Terrestrial > Soil > Wetlands | place: USA... | reverse complement strand
ATGCCCTGGTGGCGAGCGTGACGGCCGCGAGTAATGGCAGCGGCGATCAGATCTTGACCTTCACCGCAGCAACAACGCTGCGTCCAAGCTTGTCGCGCACCGCGCTGATCTTCGTCGGGCCGACATCATGAGAGAGGGCGCCGACGACATGAGTGATCGCATCCGAACACCAGACGACACAGAGAGGCCTGCCGACCTTTCCGAACGTGTGACCCGCTTGGAGGTCTGGCGGCAGGCGGATCGGGAACGGATGATAGCGTTTGAAACCGAAGTCCGAACAGGATTGATGGACCTTCGCGGGCGGTCGGATGCGATCTTCACGCGCCTGAATGACATCGTCCAGGCCCAGGCAATGCAGGCAGGCAATCGGCAGACGTGGGGCAGCGTCGTCGAGTGGGCCCGCATGCTGATCGCGAGTGCGCTTGGCGGCGCCATCGGCTATTTCGCGCCCCATTTGGGGCACTGATTTGGTTACGTCTGAACCAACTGAGGGCTCCTGATGGATAAGTTGCATGTTGTCACCGCGATCGCCAATCCGATCCGGTGGGCAAGCAGAATTCGGCTGTATCGCGATTTCGAGCAGCACATGCTCGATGGCGGAGTACGGCTTACGGTGGTGGAATGCGCTTATGGCGATCGCCCGCACCAGCTGATTGGCAATCCGCACATAAACCACGTTCCGGTTCGGGCCAAGACGCTAGTGTGGAACAAGGAGAACCTGATCAACCTCGGCATTGCGCGCCTGCCACAGGACTGGCGCTACGCCGCCTGGATCGACGCCGACGTGGAGTTCCGCAAGCGCGACTGGGCCAACGAGACGGTACACGCTTTGCAGCAATACGACGTGGTACAACCGTGGTCCGATTGCTACGACCTGGGACCCAACGACGACCACCTGACAGCGCACCGTTCGTTTGCCCGTATGGTTCACGAGGGCAACGTCATTAGCGTGAGCGACGTTGGGGGCGGCCGTTTCGCCCATCCGGGGTACGCTTGGGCGGCCACCCGGCGCGCTCTGACGCTGCTTGGTGGCCTAATCGAGACTGCGGCGCTAGGGGCTGGTGATCATCACATGGCGCTCGCTCTGATCGGGCGCGCGCGCGAGAGCGTGCCGGGCGGGATCTCGGGCGGGTATATGCGCCCGTTACTGTGCTGGCAGGATCGAGCCACCCAGCATATCGCGCAGAATATCGGCTATGTGCCAGGCACCATCGAGCATGCTTGGCACGGGTCCAAGGACAAGCGCGCCTACGTCGATCGATGGACGATTTTGACTCGCAACGGCTTCGATCCTGATACCGACCTAGTCCGCAACACCTGGGGCGTGTTCGAGCTCGCCGGCAACAAACCCGGACTGCGGCGGGACATCGACCGATATTTCCGAGCTCGAGACGAAGACTCCAATACCATCTGACAGAGGGTGACCGATGAACTTCAATCAGCGCGGCGCGGTAGCTACCGGCGCGGCTTCCTCCGGTGTGGCCGGAGCGACTGTAGTTATCCTGAGCTGGGCGCTCGGCCTGCTGCATGTCGAGGTACCTGCCGAGGTCGCGGCGGCGCTGCTCGTCGTGATCTCGCCCGCGCTGCATTTCGCCGTGGTGCGGCTCGGCATCGAGCGTGTGTCCACGGGCGCGGGAGAGCAGAGGTGAAGCGCCGCCATGTTCTGACCGGCACGAGTATATTGTTCGTCGCGGCGCTGATCGGGTGCGCCCAGTCTTCAGATGTTCCGGCGACAGTCGCGACCGATGCGGGGCTGATTGCTTCCGGCCTCGCGGGGTCATTCAAGGACATATCCGCAGTGCCAGGGGCCATGGTGGCGGCGTTGACTGACCTTGCGAGTGCGGCGCAGGTGCTAGCTGATGCGGACACGATCGCATCTGCTCAACCGCTGGTGCAGCGGGTTGAGGCTGACGTAAACGCGGTGGTCACCGCGGTTGGGGCGCTGCCTCTGCCTGCCAACGCCGCATCGGCGCTACAGGCGGCACAAGTACTGCTGGTGGTGATCGAAGCCGGAGTCAACTTGGCGGTGACGGCGAGCGGTGCACGAGCGGCGATGACGCCTGAGCAGGCGCGGCTAGTGCTAGCTGCTGCGGCAATGCGTTGACGTGCCTGCAGAGGAACCAACTTACGCACGGATCCATGCAGTGAGGAAGGAATGAACCGAAAGCTGGGACGTCTGCCGCACGATCGTGCGCTCTTCGCGCAACTGCCGACAGCTGCAGGCCATCTCGCCGCTTTGCGGGATGTACCGGCTGTCGTCGACTGGAGTCGGCACGTAGCTCCAGGAAGCTGGGGCATGTGCGGCAACGACGTGCTGGGCGATTGCACCTGCGCCGCCGTCGCGCATGCGATCGCGCTGTGGCAGAGCTACTGCCCGCCGATTACCTTTTTGACCGATCAGGAGGTAGTGGCGCTTTACAGCGCGGTCTCCGGCTATAATCCGGGGCGGCCAGAAACCGATAAGGGCGCGCGCTGCGCCGACGTACTGCAACGGTGGATGAGGCAAGGCGTGGCATGCGCCGGGAGCGTGGATTTGTTGTCGGCGTTTGCGACGATTGACCCTCGCAACCACGCGCATGTGCGTGCGGCATTATGGGCGATGGGCGCGGTTTATGCAGGAGTGCTGTTGCACGAGGCGCAGGAAAGCGAAGCTGTGTGGTCCAATCTAACGGGGCCGGTCGTTGGTGGCCACAGTGTGCTGCTGGTCGCAGCTGACCCTAATGGCTTGACCTGCGTCACCTGGGGTGAGCTGCGGCGTATGACCTGGGCTTGGTGGGATGCCTGCGCCGAGGAAGCCTATGCCTTACTGTCGCCGCGCTGGTTAGCGGCGGGACGCGCCCCGCAGGGATTTCCGGTGGTCGCACTGCAGGCGGAGATGTCGGTGTTTGCCGCCGGATAGGGCTCCTGACGTGGCGGATGCCGCGGGAGGCAGGGCGCGAGTGGGGACCGTCGCGCCGTGACGGAATCGGGTCCCCTGGGCCATCAAGTGACATATGAGGCGATACCATGAAGTCCACTCGGAAGATCGGCGACGGCATGCGGAAGATCGGAGACGGGATGCGCCGCATCGGCTGACCTGTCTGCAAGCTTTTCGGCTAAGTGACCCGCGTTCGGCCTTTGGCCGGCGCGGGTCTTTTTTGTTTTCGGAGCATCGGATGTTCAGTCCTCCCGAGATACGGTTCATTTGCCTGATCGATCCACCAATGACGCCGCGGCCGGCTCTGCGGGATGCGGCTGGAACGCTGCCTATGCGTGCGGCCAGATATTGCGAAGCGGTAACGGCCGCCTGTGGGTTTGGCTGGTGGATCTATCCCCCGGTCGATGCGCTACTGCTGTGGGATGGACGGGCAGTGTCTTGCTCGTTTGACGGCAGAACCTGGGAACCCATCGACGATACCGTGCCTTTCCCATGTCTGGGCGAGCGCTTGGCTGAGCACGCACCGCCCGATATCAGGCCGCTTGCGCCGACGCTATTCCAGTGCCCACCGGAGGCGGGTGGGAACATACAGGTGAACCTTGGGGTGATCGCCCAGACCTCGCCCGGCTGGTCGATGCTGCTGAGGCGACCGGCAAACCTGCACATCCATCCAGCCTTCGATCATTTCGAGGGCATCGTAGAAACCGATCGGTGGTGCGGACCATTATTCATAAACCTGCGACTCACGCGCACGCATACTCCGATCCGACTAAATGCGATGTTCCCGCTCGTGCAGGCGCAACCGATTCCGAAGATTCTCTACGGTCTAGACGCGATGAAGGCCGTGCGGGTCGAAAGCATCGCCGATATGACGCGGGTGGACTGGGCCGCATGGCACCAAACATTTGTCGAGCCCGATAGCCGGCCGGAGCGGAGGGTCGGAGAATATGCGGCGGCGAGTCGCAAGCGACGGAGAGGTCAGTGCTCGTTGGGAACAGCATGATATGTCGGTGCGAGGGGCTCATATGGCCGGCTGACGGCGACCACGCGGCCTCAGTTTGTGATCTGCGAACTGAACCTGCCGGATCACCGGCCCGGCGCCGGAAGGGCGTCATCCCGCCGTGATGGAATATAATCCGTATCGTCCGCTCGGACCGACTACGCGCATGATCCCAGCTATCCGCCGGTGGTCCGCTATTTTCGAACGCGGCAATGTGGTCGTACAGTGCGACGTGCGTGGGATCTGCAGCTCCTGAGGCTTCTCGACCGACATGTATGCCGACGAGGAACGCCAGGACGGTTACGACATGATCGAGCGGATCGCAGCGCAGCCTGGTGCACTGGCGCGGTTGGCATGATCCGTAAGTCCTATGGTGCAGTCGTGCAATGGGGAGTGGCGGGGCAGAACCTGCCGCATCTGAAAGCAATCATCGTCCGCTCGGCCAACAACGACGTCTACACAGAGCTTACGAATCCCGACGGGGGGATCTGTCCCTGGATGTTTGAATACTGCGCGCCGATGATGCACGGGTTCAATTTCGCTTCGCCACTTGCGGAGCTGACCGGCGGTGCCGGGCCTCCATATGGGTAGAGCGGCCGGAACGAATCGCGCCATGGAGTTGGGGTACAACGGCAACACGCTGAACGGGGACTATTGGCGCTGCCGCAGCCTGGCTCCCGGCTTCAAGTGCGTGCAATGCCCAGTGTATCTGATCGAGGGCCGGCCCGACTGGCATGCCTCGGCCGAACTGGAGGCATTCCAAAGGTTCCGTACCCTGACGCGCGCTGATCGGGCCGTGGGGAAATTGCTACGCCGACAAGCCGGAGGCGTTCCCCGGGCGGCGCACCGATACGCCGCCGAGAGCCGTACCGCGTTGCTGGTCAATGAGGCGGAACCCGCTCCCACAAGAGCGGGAGCGGCGAATGAATTATGCCACCCCGTATACCGCCTGTGCGTTCTCCAGGAACACCGCCCGCCGCTGCGCCTCGGTCATCCGCATGGGCAGCGCATGCGCCGGGTCGTCGAAATCCCAGTGCGGATAGTCGGTGGCGAACAGGACGCGGTCCCAACCAATCCACTCGATCGTCTCGGCAAGCTGCTCGCGCGGCTCTGGCTCTTCGATAGGCTGTGTGGTGAACCACACATTTGTTCGCATGTACTCGGATGGAGCGCGTTTCACCTGCGGCACCTCGCCCCGCAGCTTCGCCCATTGCCGGTCCATCCGCCAGGCCAGCGACGCCGCCCAGGCCAGGCCGGCCTCAATCAGCACCACCTTCAGCGTCGGGACCCGCTCGAACACGCCCTCGAAGATCATGCTGACGAGGAGCGCCTGCTGGGCCTGGGCGTGGCCTACCATTTCCTCAATGTAGAAGGACCCCCAGCCGCCGGCAGTGATCGGCCAGCCACCATAGCCGAAAGCGTGCACGCCGACCGGCAGGCCAGCCGCCGCCGCAGCCTCGTAGATCGGCCAGTAGCGTCGGTGTCCAAGCGGATCGGCAGTGCGGCTGAGGAACAGCACTTGGGCGAAATTGGGATCGCCGGTACGGAGCTCGATCTCGCGCACCGAGGCTGCCGCATCCTCAAACGGAATCACTACCGATGCGCGCAGCCGCTTGTCCTTCGAGGTCCACTCCGCAACCTGCCATTCGTTGGTGGCGTGCGTAATGGCGGCTGACAGATCCGGGTTCTGCGCCCCCTGACCGCTGGTCAGCGGATTGAGGATGCCGAGTGCCACGTTATTGGGGTCCAGATGCTGCGCCGCCATGAAGGACAGGTCGCTGCCGGGCGCGTCGCCGTCCGGCCAGGCATCGCGGCGGCAGGCGAGAGGCTGGCCTTTGGGATAGGCGGAACCTTTTTCCCACGGCTGGCGGTAGGTTAGGCCGAAGGTCGCGACATGCTCCCGCCAGTGCTTCGGCAGGTAGGGACACAGCGCCTTGCTGACCCCGCCTATCCCGGAACCACGCGGGCGGGGATGCACATCGCAGTCGGCGATCGCCAATTTCGATGCGGTCTCCGGCGGGAGAGCTGGCCAGTTTAGGACATCGATGTTCATGACACGGTCTCCTGTAGCCGAGAATAGGTCCGCCGTGGGTTCTCTACCATGATCTTCTGCGCCAGGGTCGGGTCGAGCCCGTCCGGGATGGCGGCGGCGCCTTCGAACTGCCAATGCGGGTAGTCCGTGGAGAAAAGCAGCGTCTCGTCTGAGCCGATATGTTCGATCACGCGCATCACCGCGGCTCGCGCGGGCGGCGCGTCGAACGGTTGCAGGGTCAGGCGCACCCGCTCACGAACGATGCTGGACGGCGGATCGGACACCCAGGGCACCTCGCTGCGCAACCCCTTCCAGAACTTGGTCAGCCGCCAAAGGTAGGCGGGCAGCCAGGTTACCCCGGATTCTAGCAGCACCACGGTCAGTGCCGGGAACTTGCTGAACACCCCCTCGGCAATCAGGCTGGTGAGCTGCGACTGAAACCCGCTTGCCTGGTGGATATAGTCTTCGACCGAGCTGCTCGGCCAGCCGACCGGGGTCACGGGGTGGCGATAGGTGCTGCCAGCATGGATGCCGATCGGCAGCCCATAGCGCTCAGCGGCGGCATAGATCGGCCAGTTCTGCCGCCGGCCCAGGGGCAGCTCGCCGCTGACCAGCAGCAGCACCTGGACGAAGCGCCGATCCGGCGCGACGCGGTCGATCTCGGCGGCGGCCAATTCGGCGCTTAGCATCGGCACGACGATCGATGCGCGTAGGCGCTCGTCCCGATCCAGCCACTCGTGCGCCATCCAGTCGTTCACCGACCGGCAGAAGGCCGCGGCGATGTCCTCGCTGAACGGCACCTGCGCGCCGTACAGGCAATTGCAGATGGCCAAAGTGGTGCCGAACGGCGCCAGCGCCTCCATGGCCAAGCGTTCTGGCGTGGTGGCGCCTTTGCCTTGCGCATCGCGCCAGTCGGCGCGCGCGGTCAACGGGTTGACGCTCGGGTAAGAGATCGGCACCAACTCGTCGAAGCCGCGGCGCACAACGGTCTCGCGCCAGTGCTCGTCGAGGTAGGGCAGCAGCGCCTTGAGCCCCGGCACGGCCGGATGAAGGTCGCAGTCGATCGGGCCGCCCTCGTTCATGCGGGTTGTCTCTTCCTCACCGGTACGGGTGCGGCTGTTTTGTCGCGATATCGGCACCATTCGACGCCAACGCAGCGCCAACACTCCGGCATGCGTGCCTTGCAGATATACCGCCCATGCAAGATGAGCCAGTGATGAGCGTTGCGCAAGAATTCCGCCGGCACCCGCTCGAGTAGGGCCATCTCCACCTCCAGCGGTGTTTTGCCGGGAGCAATCCCAGTGCGGTTGCCCAATCGGAAGATATGCGTATCGACCGCCAGCGTGTTCTCACCGAAGGCGACATTCAGCACCACGTTGGCCGTCTTGCGACCGACGCCCGGCAAAGCCTCCAGCGCCGCGCGGTCGCGCGGCACTTCTCCGCCATGTCGTTCGAGCAACTGGCGGGACAGCTCCACGACGTTGCGTGCCTTGCCCTGCCACAGGCCGAGAGTGCGGATATGCCGGGCCGTTCCCTCCACTCCGAGCTTCACCATGGCCGCTGGTGTGGCGGCCTCCTGGAACAGAGTCTCGGTTACCCGATTGACCGCGGCGTCGGTGGTCTGCGCCGACAGCACGACCGCGATCAGCAAGGTGTAAGGATCGATGAAGTCGAGCTCACTTCGAGGATCCGGCATGGCGCGGGCGAGCGCTTCGAGGAAATGGCGCACATCAGGGCGTGTCATGGCGCGCGAGTGATAGGCGGCCGGCTTCATGCCCGCGTTGTCGCGTTTCTGTGAGTAGCCGGCAAGGGCCACCGCCCGTTTCTGTGATGCGCTACAATGTGACGATGGACAGCAGTCCACCAGCCGGTGCGCCCGTCCTCTTCGAAGCGATGATCGTGCCGCATCGCAGCCTCTCGCCACGCGGTCTGCGCATGCTGATCGCGTTGATCACGACGTCATCGGCACTCACAACACTGCGCTTCCTCCTGCTGCACGCTTGGCCTGTCGTGGCCTTCAGCGTCGTAGAAGTGGCGTTCGCGATCCTGTTGCTCCGCCTCAACGCTCGCCGCGCACGCCAGAGCGAACTGGTGCTGCTGACCGAAGCTGGCCTGCGCCTTGTCCGCACAGACGTATCGGGGCGCAAGCAGACGGAGGACCTGCCACATGGCTGGTTGAACGTTGTGCTGGAAGATGTGCCGGGTCGGGTCCCGCGACTGCTGTTGGTCGCCCGCGAGCTCCATCGGGAGTTCGGCGCCTCCTTGGGCGAGGCGGAAAAGCGGGACCTAGCAGCGGCACTGAGGGAAGCGTTGTACCGGCTGCGCAACCCCATTTTCGACAACCCGCAATTACGTGACCCAACTGAATCGCCTCTCCCGCTCTGCGGGAGAGGTTCCCACGCGTAGCGTATTGGGCGCGGGGCTTGCCGCCGCGCTGCCGCTTAACCCTCCGTCGGTCCCATCGACTTGATGAGCTCTAACACTTTCTTGCGTAGGGCCGGATCGGCGACCCGATAATAGGCGCGCACCAGTTCAAGCGTCTCCCGACGACTCATCGTGTCGTCCCCGAACGGGTCCTGGGCATCGGAAAAGCCGACGCTGCGTCGGCTGGCCGTCGAACTGGGGCCAGCCACAGTCTCCGGCATGTCGTCAAAAAAGAAGCTGATCGGCACGTCCAGCACACGCGACAGGTCGAACAGTCGGGAGGCGCCGACGCGATTCACGCCCCGCTCGTATTTCTGCACCTGCTGGAAGGTCAACCCCAGCGCATCGCCGAGTCGCTCCTGCGACATGGCGAGCAGCGTGCGGCGCAAACGGATCCGCGTGCCCACATGCACATCGATCGGACTTGGCCGCCCGTCTTTCTCGCCCCCACCGCCCAGGCTGGCGCGTGTCTGAGGCGGACTGTCCTTGGTCTCGTCGAGCATGAACGCCCCCCGGTCTGCACAACTGCCGATCCGCTGCCTAAGCCGGCCGACGATCCAGCGGAGTGTTAGATAACCGTAAATCTACAACCGAGAATTGTCAACCGGAGAATTAAATTGAGGAAATTCGTGCCGCCTGTCGCACTATTTCTACAAATTGCGCCTAGCTCTGTAAACACACGGGAGCGCCGCGGCGCCCGCCCAGCAATCCCACCGCCAGTGCCGCTCCGGCGATCGCCAACGGCACGGGCAGCCCAAACCGGGAGAACAGAGTGGGCGGCAACTTCCCGGGTAGCGGCACAATCAGAACCCCTGTCCGATCAAGCCCGAGCCGCGCCAGTTCGTGTCCATGCGCGTCGAACGTGGCGGATATGCCGGTATTGGCTGCCCGAATCAGCGGCAATCCGTCCTCGACGGCGCGCATCCGGGCCGCCGCTAAATGCTGGCGCGGCCCGGTCGAATTGCCGAACCAGGCGTCGTTGGTGATATTGACCATCCAATCAGGTCGATCGGTGCCGTCAATGATTTCCCCAGGGAAGATGTCCTCATAGCAGATCGAGGGTCCGACGGATGGGAGACCTGGCACGTGGAGCGTCGCCGGCCCATTGCCGCGGGCGAATCCGCCACCCGGCACCACCTGGACGGGAATCGGCACCCAGGGCGGCTGGTACTCGCCGAATGGGACCAGGTGCCACTTGTCATAGATGGCTGCGATCGAGCCATCGCCCTTTAGTGCAAACAGGCTATTGCGCGGCCGCCCTTGGGGGCCGAAGCGAACCGCACCGATCAGCGCCGCGGCGCCGCCGGCAGCCGCTTCGATCGCTTGCCTGGCGCCCCGATCCGGCTCGAGCAAGAACGGGCTCGCGGTCTCCGGCCAGACCACAACCCTCGGCCCGGAGCCCGCCTCGGCGACGCCCTCGCGCGTCAGCCCCAAATAACGACGGAATATGCTCAGCGCGAGGGCGCGGTCCCATTTCTGCCCTTCCGCGACGTCTCCCTGCACTAGCACCACGTTTAGCCCAGGCGGAGATGTCGGCTTCAGTTCATCAAGGCGCAGCAGCCCCGCGGCAGCCCAGACCGCCACGAGCGCTACGCCCCCCACCCGCCAGCGCCATCCCAGGAGCGGGATGGACGCGAGCAGGACGGTGAGGAACGTGAGCCCATGGATGCTGATCCACGCTGCGGGCTGGATGAATATGTCGCCCAGCCGACCCGGAAACTCCCAGTCGCTGCCCCAGAGATTCCAGGGGAAGCCGGTCAGCACGAACTGCCGCGCGAGGTCACCCAACATCCACGCACCTGCCAGCGCCAGCGAACGCGGCCAGCCGGCTCGGGCGCACCGCGCCACTGCCGCCGCCGGGGCAATGAACAGCGCCAGCGTCGCCGACAGGGCTGGCACGGCAATCGGCACAAACCACCAGAACCGTGCCACCTCGACCAGGATCGCCTCGGTCACCCAGTAGAGGCCGGCCAGATGCAGACCGAAGCCGAACCACCAGCCGCGCCGCGCAGCCACGGCACGCCCGCGCGACCCGTCGACCAGCAACAGTAACCCCGGCACGGCGATCAGTAAAATCGGCAGCGCGAACACTGGCGGCAGCGCTGCTGCCGACAGCACGCCCAGGGCGAATGCCGCCAGATCCGCCCGCCAGCCCCGCAGGCCAGCCAACCACGCGGTCAAGCCTGATCGCGGCGTACGACCGTGTGCCGACGCCGGCCCGTCAGTCGAGCGCTTCGCGGAGCTGGCGTTCGTAATGGCGGTAGTATTTGTCGGTGACGAGGTCGGTCTTGACGACAACAGCGACATCCGTGGTGTTGAACTGGCAATCGATCACCGCACCATCGCCGACGAAGCCGCCGAGGCGGAGATAGCCTTTGATCAGCGGCGGCAAAAGATTGAGCGTCCGTTTCGGATCAATCGACGCCGGCAGTATCTGCCGCATATCGACGTAGCGATGCGGCAGCGCCCGCGGACGCAACGCCGGCGGCGCGAGGTGGTTATAATAGAGATAGGTCAGCTCGGCGGCCAGCGCACCGGGATCTGTCCCCGGTAGGCTGGCACAGCCGAACATCAGGTCGATCCGATACTGGAACACATAGGCGGCAATGCCGCGCCACAGAAGCTGCATCGCGGCGCGGTTGCGGTAGCCGACGTCGACGCATGAGCGCCCCAGCTCCAGCAAGCGTCCCGGAAAGCCGAGTAGTGGAGCAATGTCATACTCGCCAGCCGAATAGAATCGGCCGATCTGAGCTGCCGCCTCGCGCTGGATCAGGCGATAGGTGCCGACCACGCCTTCCGGTCCTGGACCGATTGCATGATCGATCACCAGAAGATGGTCGGCGACGGCGTCGAAGATGTCGCGATCGCGGCGGGATGCAGCCGTGAGCGGGTCCGCGGCGGCCCCCATCTCGGCGTAGAAGACGCGGTAGCGTAGCGCCTGCACCGCATCGCGCTCGGCGCGGGTGGCTGCCAGTCGTACGCCAAGATTTCCCGCGCGCAGTTCCGGAAACTCGGGCACGCCGCTGGACCGTGTCCCGAGCGGGCGCGCGGCGGTCACCGCGGAACCCACCGAGGCGCTCGGTCACGCTGCGGATCGGTCTCAGGGCCCTCGACGGCGGCACCTCTGCCGCGCGATCTTGTCGGCCGCTTATCGTCCTGAGCGACGCGTCGGCCGAACAGTTCGAGCCGTAGCGACACCAACTCGAACCCCAGCCGTTCCGCGGTTACCTGCATCAACCGTTCATGCGCTGGGTCCTGGAACTCAATCACCTTTCCGGAATCCACATCGATCAGGTGGTAGTGGTGGCCGTGCTCGGTGGGCTCGTAACGGGCACGCCCGCCGCCGAAATCCCGCCGCTCCAGGATGCCTTTCTCTTCCAGCAGGCGCACCGTGCGGTAGACAGTTGCGATCGAGATTCGCTCGTCGAGCGCCACCGCCCGGCGATACAGCTCCTCAACGTCGGGGTGGTCGGAGGACTCCGACAACACGCGCGCGACGACGCGGCGCTGGCCCGTCATTTTCAGGCCCCGTTCGACGCAGAGGCGCTCGATGCGCGATTCCATACGGATCCTTGTGGTCCCCCAGCCGATCAGCGGCGCCCCATCCGTCCGCCACGCGATTCGGCGTCTGCCGCCGACGGACCAGAAGGCAGATTACCGGGCCCACGGCCGCCGGCGCAAACTTCGGTGCGGCCCAGGCCGAGCACCCGGACCAACAGCCTACTTTCGCCCGGCGCGCGGCTTGGTACCGAGCCCAATCTTCTTGGCCAGTGAGGAACGGTGCCTGGCATAGTTCGGCGCTACCATCGGATAGTCGGGTGGTAGTCCCCAGCGGTCGCGATACTGCTCAGGCGTCATATTGTACGCCGTCTTGAGATGCCGTTTCAGCATTTTCAGCTTCTTGCCGTCTTCAAGGCAGATGATGTGATCGGCAAATACCGACTTCTTGACCGGTACCGCCGGCTGCGGCCGCTCCGGCTCGTTCTGTTCGTTGCCGACGCCGGCTAGCGTCTTGTAAACCTCCTGGATCAGCGATGGCAACGCATCCGGGGAGACCGAGTTATTGGACACATGGGCGGACACGATTTGCGCGGTCAGTCCAAGCACGGTGATATTCGCCGGATGCTCGGCCATTGTCATTCCCTTCGACGCAGATGACTTGCCCTATATAACGTGATCCGCGGTCAATTCGCAATGATATTTGCAAACCTTCGGGCTTCTTTACTATCGGCCGATGCAGGCGCAAGAATTAGCCGAGTATCATGTCTAAGACAGAACTCGCCGACCAGGAATTGGACATCACGCAGGATACCTGCCCGATGACCTTCGTGCGCACTCGCTTGGCGCTCGATCGCATGAAGTCCGGAGAGGTCCTGCGCGTCCGCCTGCGCGGACAGGAACCGCTCTGCAACGTCCCGCGCAGCGCCAGCGAGCAGGGTCATCAGGTGCTCGCTCTGGAGACCGACGCTGACGGGATCAGCACGCTGCTCCTGCGCAAAGGCTGAGCGCAGCCTGCAGGACCAGCGCATCCGTGCCGTCCGCATAGTAGCGGGGCCGCCTCCCAGCCTCGACGAAGCCGGCCGCTGCATATAGCCCACGCGCTGCGTGGTTGGCCTCCGAGACTTCGAGAAACACGGCGCGTGCGCCGCGGTCCCGAGCACCCCGCAAAGCTGCGTCCAGCAACGCCCCGCCGAGGCCGCGGCGTCGGCTGGTGGGTACGACCGCCAAGGTCAGCACTTCCGCCTCTTCACCGGCGACTCTAGCCAGAACCATCCCGCCTGCCGCATCGATCAGGCCAAACACACCAGGCAGGCCGAGTTGCAATCCGAGAGCCTCTTCCTCCCAGGCCTCGGACGGCGGGAAGGCAGTGCCGTGGATTGCCGCGAGGGCCGCGGCATCGGCCGCGCACGCCGTCCTCATGGTGTACCACCAGGGCAGATGTGCGAGCGCACGGTCGGAAGCTTCACACGTAGAGTTACGAAGGAACCCGCGGAAGGGCTGTGACGTTTCGCGATCTCGTGGGCCTTCCCCGCGAGCATCCATTCGCTCCGAGAGTTACAAGAAACCGGGGCTTCATGGCAGGGGTGGCGGACGCAGCCTACCTGCCGGTGGCCGTACTGCCAGCGGTTCCACGTAGAGCGGCTGCGGGGCGCGGGGCGGCAGGCGGCCCGAATGGCGTCGGCGCGCAGCCACTGCTATGTGGCGGGGCTGCGGCAGCTTCGCGTCCATCAGCATCACATCGGCGTTGCGCGCCGCCAGCCGGGCAGCCACCTCGATCGCTGCATTCCCGGCGATGGCGACCGGCCCATCGGGGATAGGCAGGTGATCCAGGGCAACGTCCACCACACGCCCAGCCCGCTCCAGGAATACCTCTCCACGAAAATTGTCGATGGCAGACCAGAGTTGGCGATGGCCAAGGCGCGGCAGCGCCTCGGCCAGCGCCTCGCCGACGGTTACCGCGATGACCGGCACGCCGGCCGCGAGTCCAATCCCGTGCGCCAACGCCAGCGCTGCACGAATGCCGGTGAAGCTGCCCGGGCCGATGGTCGCGGCGATCAGGTCGAGTTCGGCCGGTGGGAGCGCGGCTTCATCAAACACGGCGTCGACCATGATTGGCAGCATCGTTGCTTGGCCACGCTGGACCGGCCGCTCTCGTCGCGCAAGCACTTGGTCATCGCTCAGGATTGCGGCCACACAACCGCACAGCGCCGAATCGAGAGTCAGGATGTGGATCGCGCCCGCCTTGTTCATCCGCTGTGCCCCGAAGCAGGCGGAAGCCGGCTCAAAGCAATCGGCAGGCGTCATCGAAATCGAGGCGGGGCGAACGCGGGAAAACGCCGGCCGGGTCGCCGTGGCCGAGATTGACCAGGAAATTCGATCGCCAGCCATAGCCGCGCAGGAAGACCTCATCCACCATGTCGTTGTCGAAGCCCGACATCGGCCCAGTGTCCAGCCCGACGGCTCGTGCGGCCATCATCAGATAGGCACCCTGCAGCGTGCCGTTGCGGAACGCGGTGGTCGCGGCCAGCGCCTCGTTGCTGGTGAACCACGAGCGCGCGTCCAGATTATGCGGAAACAGCCGCGGCAGGTGCTCGTAGAATTTCGGATCGTAAGCAACAATCACGGTCACCGGCGCTGCCATCGTCTTGTCGAGATTGCCCGACGACAGCGCTGGCGCAAGGCGCTCCTTGGCCTCCCGCGTTCGCAGAAACAGGAACCGTGCCGGCGAGGTGTTCGCTGAGGTCGGTCCCCATTTCAGAATGTCGTACACCTCTCGCAGCGTGTCGTCGGACACCAGTTCGTCGGTGAACTTGTTGTGGCTGCGCGCTTCCCGGAACAGGGTATCGAGCGCCAAAGCCTCCAGGCGAGTAGTGGCGTTGAGCATCAGGCGTCCACCTGCTCGACCGCCACAACCTCCGGCACATAGTGGCGCAGCATGTTCTCGATGCCGTGCTTCAGCGTGGCACGTGAAGACGGACAGCCCGAGCAGGAGCCTTGCAGGTAAAGCCGCACCACGCCGTCGCGATAGCCGCGGAACACAATGTCGCCGCCGTCGCCGGCCACGGCCGGGCGGACCCGGGTGTCCAGCAGTTCGCGGATCTGCGCCACGATCTCCTCATCCTCCGGCAGCACCTCTTCTTGGCCGAGGTCGAAATCGTCGTCAGCATCGCCCTCGATGATCGGGCGGCCGGACATGAAATGCTCCATCAGCGCGCTGAGCACCGGCGGCTTCAGCGCTGTCCAGGCGATCGCGTCGGTCTTCGTCACCGTGACGAAGTCACCGCCCAGGAACACCCGCGCGACGCCCGGCAGAGCGAAGATCGCGGTCGCCAGGGGGCTGCGCACGGCTGCCTCCGCCGAGGCAAAGTCAGCGGTGCCAGTGCCCATTACCTCGCGGCCGGGAAGGAATTTGAGGGTAGCCGGGTTGGGCGTGCCTTCGGTCTCGATGAACATGGTCGCGGCATGACCTTCTGGTGGGAATGCGGAACTGGCGGCTTGGGCCAGTCGCTTGCAACATCGGCGGGAACCCAGTGGATGACAAGGGGAGGGAGGGCGCAACCAAGCGCCAAAGGGGGGCGCTGTCAGCAGGAGGTGACAGGGTCAGGATGCGCACAGCCGGCAGCGCTTGCGACGCCGGCCCTCGCAATAAGCTCCGCCGCGCGGGACGCCGGTAGAGGTGGGCTGAACAAGAATCCCTGGCCGTAAGCGCAGCCTAGCTCCTGCAGACGCTGCACCACACCCGGGTCCTCGATGCCCTTGGCGGTCAGCTCCAGCCCGATCGCCCGTCCTAGATGGACGATCGCCGCGGCATAATCCCCGATCCGGCAGCAGCCCGACTCGATGGCGAGCGTGAAGGCTCGATCGATATTGATCCTGTCGAATTGCAGCTCGCGCAGGAGATACAGATTGCAGTAACCGCGGCCGAAATCATCAAGAGCGATCCGGCAGCCGAGCTCACGCAGACCGGCCAGCACTGAGCGCGGGACCATCGAATCGTGGATCAGTGCGGTCTCGGTGATCTCGATCTCCAGCCGATCGGCCATGAACCCCGTGGCGTCCAGCACGCCTGCCACGCTGTGCGGCAGTTCGTCGTCCTGTAGCTCGGACGGGGCGATATTGACTGCCAGCCGAAAATGCCGCGGCCATGCCTTGGCCGCCAGGCAAGCCTGTCGCAGCACGCTCTCGAACAGCACGCCGGAGAGCCCGCACGCGCGCACGATCGGCAGGAATCGCGCCGGCGCCAGCGTGCC
>Ga0335075_10008114_pt1 | contig 16126 bp, 12 predicted proteins | sample Lox_Sample_24_FD_206723 | JGI IMG/M metagenome (GOLD analysis project Ga0335075, IMG submission 206723) | Soil microbial communities from Loxahatchee National Wildlife Refuge, Florida, United States - Lox_Sample_2.4 | ecosystem: Environmental > Terrestrial > Soil > Wetlands | place: USA... | reverse complement strand
GTGGATCGGACGTTCCGGGTGCAGACCGGCAGCGCGGGCTGGGCCGTTCTCGGCTACTCCACCGGCGGCTACTGTGCGGCCAAGCTGGCCATGATGAACCCCTACCAGTTCCCTGCTGCGGTCTCGCTGGCCGGCTACTACGCCGCGGGCCCGGATTTCATCACGGGAAACCTCTATGGCGGCAGCACCGCCTTTCAGAACGAGAACGACCTGGACTGGCGGCTGGCGCACCTGCCGGCCCCGCCGGTCTCCGTGCTGGTGACATCCAGCCGGGTGGGTGAGTCTGACCTAGCGGACACGCTCACGTTCCTGCACCTCATCCACCCCCCCATGCGCGGCTACTCGCTGATCCTGGCGCAGGGCGGGCACAACTACGGCACCTGGGTGCGCCAGCTGCCGCAATCCCTGGAATGGCTGAACCAGCGGCTGACCCCGGCCGTGCCGCAGGCCCAGCCGACCCCGGCGCACCCCCGCTGAGCAGATCACCGCCGTCCGCGAGCCGGCCCGCACACGTTCGGGCTCACTCCTGTGGAAGGACTCCCAGAGTCGTCAGGTGAGCCATCAGATACGACACAGTCTCTTGGAGGCACGTGTCAGGGACACCTGCACCAGAGCGCTTGAGCGCTAGCCGGAAGGCCGTATTTCTGTACCGTTTGCCTTCCATCACCCGGACTTTCGAGTGCGAGCGGGCAACAAAGTCAACAAGCGGGAAGATCGGATCTGCGGCGCTGCACAGTCTTTTCATTTCCCGCGAGAACTCTTCCAGATCACCGTATCTGAACGAGATTCCATAATCCTTGCTAATTTGCGTGGTCAGGTCAACCATGTTGAAGTAATCATCAACCGTCACATGGAAGACTGGCTCCTGAGAATCGGTGGAGGTCATAACGGCAGCGATATTGTGGGCGGCAATATCGACAGGCATGAAGCTGAGCTGGATGTCGGCGTCGGGGGCTATGCCGTACTTGATCATAAATGAAAGCAAGCGAACGACAATGTCCGTGGAATGCCCGAATCCCGCGGTTGACGCTGTGAGGAAGGCCGGCCGGTATATTGTGGCATCAAGGCCATGTTCACGCGCCTGGAGAACGAGTTGTTCTGAGACCCATTTCGTCTGGGCGTAACCGAAGTCGAGCCCGGCCATTTCGGGATTTGAGTCCGCTTCGAGAAGGTTCCGTTTGTCGGTCCAGCCGAAGATCGTCGTGCTCGAAACGAAGTGAAATTGCTTTCGGCGCAAGGAGCACGCCAATCTGATAAGCTCCCGCGTGGCTTCGACGTTTGATGGGCGGAGCGCGTCATAGTCGAGGACGTAATCGACCCTGGCCGCGTTATGAACGATGGTGTCGACGGTCTCTGCCAGCTGCGACCACACGCGGTCCGAGAGTCCCAGCCGCGGGCTCGCCAGGTCGCCGCATACCACCCGCACCCGGTCATCGAAGGCCCCCGCAATGCGGAGGTCGTAAAGGCCTGCCGCCTCCAGGGCGGTTATGAGCCGCTCGCGGGCCGCCAATGGGTCGGCTGCCCGCATGAGAACTGTATAAGTCGCGCTGGTCTGGTCTAGCAGGCTGCGGAGGAGAAACGGCCCGAGAAATCCGGTGGCACCCGTCAGTAGCACATGATTGAAGGTGGATTCCACACGCAGCATGCCGGCGAAGCCATGGGGATCTAGTATCGCATCCTTGCGCATTGCCGCGGCTTCGCTTTCATCATGCTGCCGCTTCATCTCATTGAGATCCGCGCGGAGATTGGTGGCCCAGTCGGCAGAGCCATCCTGAAGTCCACGGATCAGTGCGGATATTTTGGAGATGGTCAAACGTTGCAGGAGTGGCATGTGCAGCGTCTCTTGCAGGTCATGCGCTTCAGCGCGGCCAATCGCTCTCTCAAGGATCACCAATAGCTCGGCTATCGCCAGAGAATCGAGGCCAATATCGCCGGGAACGGCGTTCTCATCCCCGGTGAGTGCGTAGGCTTTAAGGAAACGCTGGTAGTGGGACTCGATGTCTAGGGCATGCGCACCGTCCAGCCCCGTTGCATCGCCGTCACGCACATGAATCTCGATCGTGCGCAGGCTGCCGTTTAGCCACTTGTCCCGGGTAAGGCTTCTGGCCACCTTTCCAGAAGTGGTTCTCTTGATGGCCTGACGCCGAACGAACACGATCGTATGCGGCCCCGAGTAGCCATACGCGCGGAGTGATCGGGTAATCTCATCGGGCTCCGGTGGGTCGCTTGGGCTCTCGAGGCCGGCGACAACGATGAGCCGTTCCTCCTCGTCGTGGCCCCGGAACGCGGCCACGCTTCCGATCTGTATTTTCCCGGAACTCCTCTCGACGGCAGCCTCAAGGTCCTCGGGGTAGTAGTTCTGACCTCTGAGAATGATGATGTCTTTCAGTCGGCCACAGATAAATAGCTCCTCCTCCTGGAGGAACCCAAGGTCTCCCGTGCGGAGATAAGAGTGACCTTCGCTGAAATCGTTTTTGATCGAGTTGCTGAACACCTGCTCTGAGAGCTCCGGCTGGTTCCAGTATCCCCCGCACGTGCTCTCGCCAGCGACCCAGATTTCGCCGATTCCGCTGCCGCCTGCCGCCGTCCCGGTGTCTGGGTCAACGATCCTTACCTGGATCCCGTCCAGGGGCTTGCCGCAGCTGATCAATTCCAGTTTCTGGTCAGGAGGCGTGTCTTCGCCGGCCACCACAACTGTGCGCGCGTAAAGCGACTTCCGGTCGATCTTGACTGATCGTCGTCCAGCGTTGGCGACGGCCAGAGTGTTCTCCGCGAGTCCGTAAGCTGCAACGTGCGCTTCTGGGCGCAGGCCGTAGGGCGCGAATCGTTCCAGGAAGCTTCGGTACGTGCTCGGCCTCACCGGCTCAGCGGCATTCATGCACACTTGCACGGAACTTAGGTCCAGACCTTCCAGCGCCGCGTCTGGAACCCGCTCCGGAGACAGGCAGTACTCGAAGCCGAAATTTGGGGATGAAGTATAGGTTGCCTTATACCGGCTGATCGTCTCCAGCCATAGAACCGGCCGTCGCAGGAAGTCAAGTGGCGAGAACCCGTAGGTCGTGCCTCCGGTGACAACCTGGAAGAGATAGTAGCCGATCAGCCCCATATCATGAAATTGAGGCAGCCAGGAAACCCCGATTGCCTGGTGGTCGATCGTTGCATGGCAGTTATGTATAACGTTCTCGTGCGATACGACTACGCCCTTAGGCGCTCCCGTCGAACCCGATGTGTACTGCAAGAACAGGGTCTGGGCTGGACTGTCAATTGTGGTGTGCCGCGCGACGCCCTGCAGTAGATCGGTGGCCAGCCAGTTAATGCCGAGCGCATCGGGAGGATTTCCCTCGCCGCCTTGGCTGCCGACCTTGTCGGGGCCGCCTGGCGCTGGTGCAAGCGATGAATCCGTCAGGGCGAGCGCGGCCTGACTGTCTAGTATCACCGACCTGAGTCGCGAGGTTCCTCCCTCCCCGGCTGACGTGGCCGGAGGAACGGGAACGGGAATGACACCTATGCGCGCACACGCGATAAACGCAGCTACCATCTCCAGGCCCGGCGGGTACACTAGCGCCACGCGATCCCCGCGATGAAGGGCCGTCTCTTCGCGAATGTACTCCGCGAGGAAATGAGTCCTGGCTGCGAAGGATTGATACGTGTACGTTTCGCGCGGATTGCCGTGGCCATCAAGAAAAACACTGAAGCACTTTTCAGGATTAGCCGCCGCCCAGTGATCCAAGTAATCAAGGATCGTATCCAACTGCGCCACACTCCTAGCCACGAAGGATTGCTGTCTTCCCGGTCAGTCGGCGCCGCTGGCTGCTGCCCACGGCGATAGTATCAAAGCGAATGTCCTCGATGTCGTGAATGTAGCCGTCTCGCCTGCAGGCCGCTGGGCAACCCGTGTGCCTGGCGAGATAGCCGTCGTCGTTTTGCCGGACGGACACCTTGTCTGGGCGGTGTCCTGGAAGCTGCGCCGGGCGTGGCGAGTAGTCAAAGCCGGCGCTGCAGGAGCAGGGAGACATCAGCCGGAGCAGTCCTCCGGCCATGTGGCTCTGAGGCATACCGCGGCGCCTCCCGCGTATCCCAGATCGAGCGCGGCGAGCTGGCCACCATCGACGCGGTCGCCCGCTACATCGAAGCGCTCGGCGGACGGCTCGACCTTGTCGCCATCTTCGGCGACCACACCCTCACCGTGAGCACCACGGAAGCAGCGTGACCTCGGCTTCGTGCTGCTCGAAGGCGGGTCCTAGCCCGTGCCAGTCGCGCATGATCTCAGCTGATAGCTGGTTACCTCGCCCGGTGGCGGTGCCTGCGACTGTGATGACGATGGTGTCGGTCCTGATGTAGTGATCAGCCTTCGCGCAGGCAGACCGTGCTGGCCATGTGGCCGATTCACGCCGGTCATCCAGTATTTGAACTGTCTTGCCCGACCATGCGTACCGTCTCACTCGCGCACAACGGGAGCTTGCCGTCACCGGAGGGTACACGCATGTGTCTTCAGCACTACGATAGCTCGTCGAAACAGGCATCAGCTGGGCCCTGTTCGCACGACCATTCATCAACCGAGCAGCCGCCAGCCGGGCCGGGCAGGCGGAGCTTCCTGCGCACAGCCGGGCTGGCCGGCGTCGGGGCCGCGGCCCTGGGCGGCCTCACCGCGGGTCCGGCGGCCGCCTCCATCATCAGCCCCTCGGCGGCGCGGAACGCCGACGCTGGCTGGAACCCCGATCAGGACAGCTCGCGGTTCACCCTGGCCGTCATGCCTGACACCCAGTTCCTGTACTGGGGCACGCAGGGCAGCATCAACCCGGAGCCGCAGGAAGAATCCTTCCGCTACGTCATCGCCAACAGCGGCAGCCGGTCCGAGCGCAACATCGTCTTCATGGCGCATCTCGGCGACCTGACCGAGGACGCGGCGTCGTCCTCCTTCGGGTACGTCGGCTCGGCGTTCGACATCATGGACTCGCACGGTGGCGCCTACAGCGTGCTGGCCGGGAACCACGACGTGAACTCAAGCACCGACGACACGCGTGGTCCCACGCCGTACCTGGACACGATGGGGCCGCAGCGGTTCAAGTCATCCAAGACCTTCGCGGGCTCCGACTCGACCGGCTACAACACCGCGCACGTCTTCACGGCGGGCGGCCAGGAGTGGCTGCTGCTCGCGATGGACTGGCGGACGTCCTCGGGCGGATGGGCCTGGGCCAACCAGTTCCTGCAGGCCAACCCCAAGCTGCCGGTCATCCTCACCACGCACGAGATCGCGGGCCCGACCTACGACGACACCGTGTACCCGTACCTGTCCGGCGACGCCGAGAACGACGCGGAGCTGTCCAGCTACGGCCAGACGGTCTGGGACGAGCTGATCAACGAGAACAACCAGATCTTCCTCACGATCAACGGCCACTACTGGCCGCCGGGACGCACCACGCTGCAGAACGCAGCGGGCAATGACGTGTACGTGCACATCACGAACTACCAGAACCGCTACTTCGGCGGCGGCGCGATGCTGCGGCTCTACCACTTCGACCTGGTCCAGAACACCATCGTCGTCGAGACCCTGTCCCCGTGGGCGCTGGCCCAGAATCAGAACGCGCTCGCGGCGCAGGAGGCCATGCTCACCACGACCGTCGACCGCTTCTCCGTCCCGATCGATTTCGAGAGCCGCTTCTCGTCCTTCATCACGCCCGTGGTGCGTCCACCGCGTCCGGCCAAGGCGGAACTGCTCCCCGGCACCCTGGCCTACTGGCGGTTTGACGCAGGCGGCGCCAACGGCACGCCGTTCACCTCCGGCCAGGTCGTCAAGGACCTGTCCGGCCACGGCAACGACCTCAGCGTGCTGAACGTCGTGCCGGGCAGTGCGAGCGACGCGCTGACCTGGTCGAACCAATTCCACCCGGACCAGCCCGGCCATGGCAGCCTGTACTTCCAGGGCGGCCAGAACCCGCTGAACGGCGCCTACCTGACCACGCCGGCGAACGCCCCGCTCAATACGGAAACATTCCCTCGCGGGTTCACCATCGAGGCGTTCGTGCAGCTCTCCCTGGACTGGAACGAAAACAACAACTCGTGGATGGCGGTCCTCAGCCGCTGGGGCGAGAGCGGGCAGGCGGGCAAGTACGGCGGAAACACCGACCCGCAGGAGCCGATCTTCACGCTCAGCTTCTCGGACGGGCGGGAGCCCCAGTGCGTCTTCTACCCTCTCAACCAGACGGACTCGACGACCCTGTGGGGTGAGGGCCTGCCCGAGAACACCTGGTGGCACGTGGCCTTGGTCAACGACGGCTCGCGCACCACCATGTACGTCGAGGGCTGCCCGACCGTGGACATCGCCAACCAGGTCTCGTCCAACGGGATCACGCAGCTCGCCCTGCCCTGGGCGCTTGGCGGATATGAGTACGGCGGCTCCATCAACCAGATCTACAACGGCTGGGTGGGAGACGTCCGGATCGTGGACAGGGCACTGCCGGTCAGCCAGTTCATGCTGAACCGGTAGCGCCTGCTCGTCACGCCTCACGTAAAGGCACTGGCGGGAAGAAATCGTGCTGGGACCACGATCCGGTCCGACGAAGGACACCTTCATAGGGCCGGATCGTGGTTTTAATTATTCGCAGCCGAGCCGGCGCGCACGCAGATGGCGCTGTAACACTGAACCAGGTTTACCAGGGCGGTTGCCGGGCATCACGGCGCTGGGCGCGCCGCCCGGGCTACTCAGCGTTATCACGCGCGGCATCGTGAAGTGGCTGCTCAGCTCGAACTGTCGCTGGCGGTTATGCGCCGGGCACGTACCAAACTGCCTGGGGGTCGGCATGACGAATGTTCAGCAGAACGGGAAGGTCGCCCTGATAACGGGCGCGAGCGGGGCAATCGGTGCGGCCGTGGCCCGGTTGCTGGCATCGCGGGGGATGCGGGTTGTGGCCAACTACCGCAGCAGCCGCGAGAAGGCGGACGACCTGGTCGCCTCGATCGGCTCCGCGGGCGGCCAGGCGATGGCCGCGCAGGCCGACGTGCGCGACCGGTCCGCCGTGGACGGCATGCTCGAGCAGGCCCGGGCCGCCATGGGCGAGGTGGAGATCCTGGTCCACAGCGCCCTGATCCCGTACGCCATCAAGTCGTTCGAGGATATGCCGGTCGACGAACTGAGCGGCAAGGTGGAACAGGAGATCCGGGCGGCCTCCGTGGTGACGAAGGCCGTTGTGCCCGGTATGGCCAAGCGCGGCTACGGCCGGATCGTCTACCTGGGCACCATGGAGAGCGCGCTGCCGCTAGAGGGCATGATCGCGCTCGGGACCTCGAAGGCAGCCCTGAGCTCGTTCGCCCGCTTCGTCGCGCAGGAACTGGGGCCACGTGGGATCACCGTCAACGTGGTGGCCCCGGGGCCGGTGGGCGGGCACCTCCACAATCTCGCCATCGAGCACGATCAGGAACACAAGAAGCGCCTGGCGGCCCAGACGGCGCTGGGCCGCCTCGCCTCGCCCGACGACGTGGCCCGGGCCGTCGCCTTCTACGCCGGTGACGACAGCGAGTTCGTCACCGGCACCACCGCGCCGGTCAACGGCGGATTGTCCATGGACTGACCCATCGTGGAAAGCTACGCCGCACCGTAGTTCACCGGCGACCACCGCCACCTCCGTCGCCATCCAGGTGCACGGCACCTGGGGCACCGCCGAGGAGATCCCCGGCACCGCCGTCCTCGACCAGGGCGGGTTCGCCGGGCTCGGCCCGGTGTCGTGCGCGGGGGCAGGCAGTTGCAGCGCGGGCGGACACTATACCGACAGCTCCGGCCACCAGCAGGTGTTCGTCGTCAACGCAACGCCGACGAGCTGTCACCCAGCCCCGCACGCCGCCGCCAAACCCTTGCCCGATCGTGGGATCAGCAAGCTGACCGGCTGAGCGGCCGGCACCGGCAACAGCGATTGCTCGGGAAGTACCGGTAGAGCCCGCCCATCGACAGGCCGGTCGCCCGGACGAGGCAGGGAACGCGCCTACATGATGACAGACACGGTGTGCAGCTACGCTTCAGCAGGTGGCGCTGGGATCAGGGCTCGATCACCTGGGCGGCTACCCATTTGAGGTGCGTTACAGCGATGGATCGCTGGTGCGCGCGCGTGCCGCTGCCGATGTCGCCGCGAGCGCCTACGGGTACTTCAGCGGCCTGTTTTCAGGAGTCGAGCCCGACATCGCCGTCATCGTGGCCAGCCAGGCGGACTGGCAGAGCAGGCAACCATACGGGCTGCCATTCTTCAACGATGACGACGGCCAGATCCGTCCCGGCATCGTGGTGATGCCCGCGGGAAGCGGGGATTTCCGCATCGCGATCGGGCAGGACATTCGCGACGCGTCGCCGCGCGGTTATACGCGCTTGCTTGCCACATACCCGGACGGCGCGGGTGGCCTGGATCTGCAGCCATTTTTTGACCTGGTCACGCTCCACGAGCTCGGCCATGCCTTCGAGGTGCTCGGTGACCTCAGGTTGCCGACCTTCTGGCTGAGTGAGATCTTCGCCAACCTGGCCCTTCACGCGTTCGTCGCCATGAGGCAGCCGGAAAGCCTGAACACGCTTGAGGTGCTCTCCACCGTGGGCGCGCAGAGCCGGCGCCTCGGGGCCCGGATGCGCGCCGAGGGTTACAGCACGCTAGAAGAGCTCGAAGCCCACTACACGGGCGGCGATCAGCCAATGAGCCCGCTGAACTACGTCTGGTACCAATACCGGTGGCAGCGACTCGCGGCCAGGATGTTCGCCGCCGACGGCGAGGACGGGCTGGTCCGCTTCTGGAATTACTTTCACGCGACCGATCGCCACGGTTCCGGCACGGTCACGGCGGCGTCCCTGGGCCCTGTCCTAAGGACCGAAGTGAGCCAGACCCTCGGCCGGGCGATCCAGAATTGGCGCTAGATCCTCGACCGGCGGCGGCAGGGGGGTGGCGCGCGCTGGGGTCACAGCGCCTTCCCGCCTGGCGTCACGTGGCGTCGCAGTGATCGGCGATGATCTTGCTGATGACGTTCTTGGTGAACTCGGCATCTTCGGGATCGGTGTCCAGTGCCCGAACCAGGACGATCATCGCCTTCCAGATCGCCCAGCCGCGGCCGCGCGTCCACGTCGCCCCGTCGACCGGCAGGCGCTGCTTGAACACGCGCTGGCTCTCCCCGGAAAAGAACGTCCACGCGATCGTCGTGTCGCAGGCGGGGTCGCCGATCCCGCACGTGCCGAAGTCGATGACGGCACTCAGCCGTCCGGAGGAATCCAGCAGCAGGTTGCCGGGCTGGGCGTCGCCGTGGAACCACACCGGCGGACCGTCCCACCGGGCCGCCAGCCCGGCCGCCCAGACCTCGGCGGCCAGGCCGGTGTCGATGTGACCGCGCAGCGCGGCGAGGGCCGCCCTCGTCTCGGCGTCGTAATAGGCCGGTGATCCGCCGCGGAAGAAGTTGTGCGGGCCGGGAGCCGGACCGCCGGACGGGTCCACCTTGTACAGGGCAGCCAGAAATCCGGCCAGGTCAGCAGCGAACTCGGGCAAGCTCGCCACCTTTCCGGCCTCGGCTGTCTGGCCGTCGATCCACCGGTACACCGACCACGGCCGAGGGAAGCCGCAGCCCGGCCTGCCCATGGCCAGCGGCTCAGGGATCGGCAACGGCACCTGCGGGGCCAGGACCGGCAGCCAGCGGTGTTCCTTGCCGACCTGCTCCACGTAGGCCTGCGAGCTGGGCAGCCGGACCGACAGGCGCTCGCCGAGGCGGAACGTGGCATTGTCCCAGCCGTCGATATCCACCGGACGGACAGGCAGCTCAGCCCATTGCGGGAACTGGCTCGCGACCAGCCGCGAGACAAGCTCGGGAGTTATGTCCGCCTTGTTCACGAGCACGCATTGTGCCACGGCAGCCCGGCGACCAGCACCTGCAAACCGGCAGAGCTGACGATGACGGCCAGGACGACCAGGGAGACAACGTGAAATTCATCGCTGCAGCGGCCAGCGCGCTCGTGCTGGCCATCATTGGCCTGACGGCCGCCAACGCGGCGGCTGGCACCCGCCCGCCAGCCACAGAGCACTTCGAGGCGATGTCAACCAATCCCGTCTCGGCAGTCGCGACGCTGATCGCACGCGGGCCGCTCACCATCGGCGGCACCGTCAACCTGGAGACCGGCCGGGCTGTGCTGCCCGGCGGCAAGCTCACCCTCGCCCACCATCAGCTCCGCGGCAGCAGCAGTTTCAGCAGCCGCACCTGCCTGGCCACGGTCACGTCGTCGGGCACCTACCGGATCACCGGTGGCACTGGCCGCTTCGGTCACGTCCGCGGCCACGGCGATTACCAGCTGACCGCCTACGCGATCGTCGCCAGGGTGGACGGCAAGTGCGGGACGAAAGTCGTCCCGCATGCGCAGGAGACCCTGCTTACCGCGTCCGGGCCAATCCAGCAGTGGTGACCAGATGGCGGGCCTGTGTCCGGTACCGGACTCCCGTTCTTACTTGAACGGGACGGTGACGGGGCCGGGCACGGGCCGGTAGACGGCAAAGAAATCACGGTCGTCAGGGACGAGGTAACGCGTGGCCGGCTGCTCCGAGGGCCCGACCAGCGTCGGGACGAGGCCCGTGGCGCCGTGGGTGTAAGTGATCAAGGTGTGCCACGCCGGGTTGATGTCGAACTCCATCGCTCGCACCGCGCCGAGGTGCTGGAGGATCTGCGCCAGGCTGATCACCGTCTGGCCGTCGGCGGCGACGTAGATGAGGTTGCCGCGGCGGTCGATGCCGACCCCGGTGCGCCAGACCTGGGTGACGCCGCCGAGCGTGTACCCCCACTGCGGGCTGTTCGGGTCGGTGTTCAAGTCCGGGTTTAGCTGCCCGTTCCAGACGATGGGCGCCAGGCTCTGGCGGGCCCAGGCCACGCCCGGCCCGGGATTCGGGCCGCCGCTCCACTTGACGATGTCGACGCGGCCGTCGCTATAGCCAATGAGCGTGGCGTTGCCGTCGCTGAGCGGCTCGTTCGTGCGGCCGTTGTCGGCCGACCCATTATTGCCGTCGGTGTAGATAAAGCCGCCGTTGAACGTCGCGAGCAGGCGCGAGCGCTGATCGTCCGGGACCATCATCGGCCCGCGGACGGCGGCGTTCGGCGGCTCGTACCGGCCCGGGTAATACCCGATTTCGGTGCGCGTGTGGTCGAACCAGGCGACGTAGGCGACGATCTGCGGATAGTCGAGTTCGGGGCGGTAGGTCGTCACCAGCACCGGTGGGCCACCGTCAACCGGCGGGCCGGTTGGCTTCCAGACCCCTTCGCCCGGCAGCGGGTGCGGGAAGACCGGCTTGACCGGCGGCGGCCAGGCAGTGGTCTGCGCGTGCGCGTTCTCGATCTTCGGCCCGTGGTTTCGCGGCAGGTTCAGCCCGACCTTCGGCAGGCTCTTGAGCTGCGGGCCGCCCTTCTGCGGCGCGTTCATCGTGTAGTAGAAATGCTCGCCGTTGTCGACCAGCCAGTTCCCGAAAGGCACATCTTGCCTGACCCATTCGGCGCTGCGCGGGCCCCACTGCAGGCTCGTGGGCTGCAGCATCCAGACCGTGTACGAAACAAGCGCCCAGGACAGCGCGACGGCGAACGGCGTCGCAATCATGATGCGACGGCGGCGCCGCCTGCGCCTGACCGCGGGACCGGTCCGCCGCTCGCCCCGCGGCAGGGCCGCCGGAACCGGCGGTGAGTCGCCCCCCTCTGGCGGAGGATTCACACCAGAACCGGGGCCAGATCGCGATCGGCGCGAACCCTTTAGCACGTTACGTAAGCCTCTATCGACCCGAGATACGGACGAGAAAGGGCTACCCGGGTGGCCGGGCGCCATGCCCTTCGTGGCGCGCCCGTGACCAGGACTTTCATAAATTCTGCCCCGGGCAGGCGCCGACTCCGGCTACCGGGTCACGGATGAGGTGGTCACCGTTTCCTGTCTTTCGATCAGCCCGTGGAAGGCGCTGGCGGTGTCTTCGTAGTAGCCGACGGCGACGCAGGAACTAGCGGTCGGGCAGGCGATGCCCCCGCTGTTGATGGACTGAGCGTACGGCGGCTGCGTGGGGTTGGCCGACGGGTTAGGTGGAGGCTTGAGCCCGCCGGTGGGTGCCGTTCTGGCGGTCCAGGTCCGGCCGGCGAGTTTCGCGATGTAGCCGTGCTCGAGGCCGGAAGTGTCGGTGTACTCGCCGAAGGCCGCGCACGAACCCACCGCCGGGCAGGAGATGGCATTGACCGAGTACACCGACTGGGCGGCCGGGCTGAGGCCCGCGGTCGGCAGTGCCCCGCTCTGCCAGGTCCCGCCCGAGAGCACGGCGAAGTACCCGTCACCGACCGCGTCACACGAGCCCGCTGCCGGGCAGTCCACGGAGCCGAGACCATCGGCCGGGCCTGGCACGGCGGCTGGGGTCCAGGTGCCGTCGGTGAGCGTCTCGGTCAGCCCAGCCTCGCGGTCCGAGGTGTTGACGTAATCGCCGACCACGGCGCACATCCCCGGCTTAGCGCAGGACACGCCGTCCAGCAAGGTGACCGGGTTGGCGGCGGGCGGGGGATCCAGCCCGGCCTCCGGAGCGGTGAGCGCCGTCCAGGTCCCGCCAGCCAGCGTCGCGATCACGCCGAGCCGGGCGTGCGCGGCGTCCTCATACCAGCCGGCTGCGGCGCACGAGCCCACGGCCGGGCAGGAGACAGCATCGAGCAGCAGGACCGTCCCCGCCGCTGGGCTCAGCCCGCTGGGCGGGAGCGTGGCCGCGGTCCAGGTGCCATTGGCGAGGGTCTCGGTCAGCCCATGCAAGTTGTCCGAGGCGTCCTCATAGTCGCCCGCCGCTACGCAGGAACCCTTGGCCGGGCAGGACACGGCGAGCAGGTGCACGAATTTGGCGCCGCTGATGGCCGGCGCCGTCTGAGCGGTCCACGACCCGTTGGCCAGGGTGTCGATCTGCCCCTCATCGGTTCCGGCCTGATCGTTGTAGGAGCCCACCGCGACGCACCAGCCCGCCGCGGGGCACGACAGCGCTCCCAGGCCGCCGGGGCTGGCGGACGGGGCCGGGTTCAGCCCAGCGGTCGGCGCCGTCAAGGCCGACCAGGACCCGTTGGACAGCGTCTCGATCAGCCCGTGGATGTCGCTGGAGGGTGTCGAGTACGAGCCCACCGACACACACGAACCGGCGGCTGGGCACTTCACCACGGCCGGGAAGACCCCGGTGCCGAAGGTGGCGCCCGGCACCGGAACCAGACCCGCCACCGGAGCCGTACTCGCCCGCCACACGACGGTGGTGTCAGCCGCGGGGACTCCGCCGGCCGACGCTACCGCCGGCCGGGCGGGAGCCGCGGCCACCAGGACGGCCACAGCCAGGATCCAGCCGCTCCGCCACCTCATTGAGCCGCCCACGACCGCCTCCTCGCGCCAGCCGCCCAAATACCCAGCGTCCCGCCATTGCTGGCATGGCTCACAATCCTCGGCAAACAGCCAAAGCGTCAACCCAAAACGTGGGCCTCTGCTGGGCGGCCCGGGATGATTCTGAGCGGAAGGCGCGTTGACGTGAACAGGACACGACATATCGTGTTGGTAGGGCTGGGCCCTGGACGGGCTCCAGGCCTTGAGAGGTGAGAATGATGACCGGTTGGTACGCGCAGCGGACGCCGGACAGGTCGGGCCGGGCCGTGATGGCCGTGACGCTGCTCGCGCTGCTGCTGGTGGCGGTGGTGCCGGTGGCCCTGCTGGCCGCGGTGGTCATGATGGTGCTGGGGCACGTCGTCGGCGGGCTCGCGGTGTTCGGCGGATCGGTCCTCGCCGCCGCCCTGGCTGTCACGCTCGCGGGCATGAGCGGGCTGCGGCACCTGCGCAAGCTGCTGTCCGGGGGCGGCTTCCGCGTCGTTCGGCTGGGCGCCAGCCAGTACACCGACGTGGCCGAGCCGCCGGGCAGCGACGCCCCCAACCTCGTTCAGCTGGACCGCAGCGAGTAGAGCCACGGAGTGACGCAGCACTTGTCACGCGGGTGATAAGCGGTTCATCCATTTCCGATAAACCGCGCTGGGCCCTGTTGCCTTCACCGTGACGCAGGTTTCTCATCGAGGTAGATCACCTGCGGAATGGTCAAGGGAGCCGGCATGCACGTTCGACTCAGCAGATCACGTCTCTTCGCTGCCGTGGTGGCCGCGCTGTGCGCCGTGCCGATGCTGGCGGCCGGGGCGGCGGCTCCCGCCGCGCAGGCATCCACGGCGCCGGTGCTCCCGTCACAGGATCCGTTCTATACCTACACGGGATCGACCCCGTTGTCGCAGATCGCGCCGGGCACGGTGCTGAAGGAGCGCAGCGTCAGCCTGTCGATCGAGGGCCTGACGGTCCCGGTGTCCACCGAGCAGGTTCTCTACCGCACCACGGGTGAGCTGGGCCAGCCGACCGTCACGGTGACGACGATCATTAAGCCGCTGCTCTGGTTCCTTGACCCGAGGATCGTCTCCTACCAGACGGCCTACGACGCGCTGGGATCGGAATGCGATCCCTCCTACACGCTGCAGGGTGGCAACCCGAGCGACTCCACCGCGCAGGAGGAAGAGCTCGCCATCGCCGCCTACGTGCTGGCCGGCTTCACGGTCACGGTGCCCGACTACGAGGGCACCAACCTGGACTGGGGCGCTGGCCAGGAGTCAGGCTACGGAACGCTGGACGCCATCCGGGCCACGGAGAACTATCTCGGGGTCTCCAGCTCCACCAAGGTCGGGATGGTGGGTTACTCCGGCGGCTCGATCGCCACCGAGTGGGCGGCCGAGCTGGCGCCGAGCTACGCCCCCGCACTGCACATCATCGGCGCGGCGGCGGGCGGCGTGCCGGTCGACTTCGCCCACAACCTCACCTACGTCAACGGTGACGACGACTGGTCGGGTGTCATCCCGGCCGTCCTGGTCTCGCTGGGGCGCGCGTTCGGCGTCAACATCACCCCGTACCTGTCGTCGTACGGCGAGCAGCTCACCAGCCAGGTCAGCGGCGAGTGCATCGCTTCCTTTGCCAGTTCCTACCCCGGGCTGACCATCCAGCAGCTGCTGTTGCCGCAGTACTCCAACCCGTTCAGCGTCCCGGTCCTGGTCACCATCCTCAACCACCTGATCATGGGCACGTCGGGCGGGACCCCGGACGAGCCGCTGCTGTTCGGGGTGGGTGACTATGACGGAACCGGCGACGGGATCATGATCGACGGCGACGTGGAGGCGCTGGCCCACGAGTACTGCCAGCGCGGCGTGCCGGTTACCTTCACCGTGTACCCCGGGCTGCCGCACAGCGACGCGGCCGTGCCTTTCGAGGCACAAGCGCTGACTTTCCTCGAGGGCCAGTTCAACGGAGCCCCGGCGCCGAACGGCTGCTCCTCCATCGGCCCGGGCAACTCCCTGGCCCCACTGCCCCAGCCCTCCTCCTAGGCACGACTGGGGATTGACGGTGCCGGGAAGCGGTTATATCGTCCACTTCTAATAGGAAAGTTTCCTATTAGAAGTGGTTCCGCGGAGGCGTCGTGTTATCGTCCGGTCGCATACGGCTTGTCTGCCTGCTCTCCCTCCTGGCCCTGGCTGTGGCCGGCCTCACCGCACCGGCGGCGTCGGCCCAGGCCAACCTCCTGACCAACGGCGATTTCGCGACCGGAAGCACCGCCGGGTGGTCGTGCTCGTCCGCCGACACGGCGGTGACCTCGCCGGTCTACCCGGGCTCGGCCTACGCGCTGGCGGGCACGCCGACCGACAGCGACTACGCGCAGTGCAGCCAGGTCGTCAGCGTCCAGCCCAGCTCTTCGTACACGCTGTCCGGCTGGGTGGAGGGCGACTATGTCTTCCTCGGCGACTCCGGCACGGGCACCAGCGACACCGACGACTGGACACCATCGGCCTCCACGTGGACCGAGCTGTCGGCCAGCTTCACGACGGGCTCGGCCACGACCAGCGTGACGGTGTACATCAATGGCTGGTACGGGGAGCCGACGTTCTACGCGGACGACCTGTCGCTGACCGGGCCCGCCGGCAGCGGGGGCGGCGGCGGGGGCACCGCCCCGGACGCGCCGGCCGGCCTCACCGTGACCGGCACCACCGCATCCTCGGTGTCGTTGTCCTGGACCGCTCCGTCCGGCACGGTCACCGGCTATTACGTTTTCGAGAACGGTACGCAAGCCGCCAC